>Ga0302320_10007026_pt1 | contig 24849 bp, 21 predicted proteins | sample Bog_T0_3_FD_202130 | JGI IMG/M metagenome (GOLD analysis project Ga0302320, IMG submission 202130) | Peat permafrost microbial communities from Stordalen Mire near Abisko, Sweden - Bog_T0_3 | ecosystem: Environmental > Terrestrial > Soil > Wetlands > Peat | place: Sweden: Abisko, Stordalen Mire...
GTCTTTGCCGATTTTTTCGCCAACGGTGACCACGACGCGCTTCCAGCCGACCATGGTGCCGAGTCCGAGAGCCAGGGCGACGGCGACTTTGACCCAGTCGGGAATGAACTTGGTGGCCTTGTCGACTTTGTTCTTGTAGTTGCTGAGAGCGGCGGTTTCCTGGGCGGTGAAGGCCGGGTTGTGGTTCTTCTCCATCAGCCGGATGGCTTCGCTGGCCACGTACATGTCATTGCGAACGTTGGTCTGGTCCTGCGAGGGAACGGATTTGAAGACCTTGTAGAGAGCGACTTCGTGGTTCAGGTCTTCCACCAGTTCTCGAAGGGCTAGGATGGTGTCCGGCTGAAGCTGCTTGGTGCGGATATAGTCAGTGACTTCTTCGCGGGCGTCCGCGCCAAGGATGCCTTTGTTGTCGACGTGGCGGTCGAGGATGTGGCCTGCCTGCTCGGAGGCGGCGATGAAGTCCTGCATATCCTGCGCGGTAACGGCGTGATTGAGAGCGTAAGCTGTGGGGACGGTTCCGATGAGGATGAGCATGATGAGGCCCATGCCCTTTTGGCCGTCGTTGGAGCCGTGGAAGAAGCTGACGCCCGTGGAAGTGAGGATGAGCAGGGCGCGGATGGGGAACGGCGGCGGCTGCTTGCCCTTGGGAGCTTCATAAAGAGACGGGTACTTGATGAGCCTTTTCGAGATGAGAATGAGCAGGCCGGCTGCGGCGAAGCCGAGGATGGGGGAGATGAGCAAGACCTTGAGAACTTTGAGGGCCTGATCCCAGTCGACGCCGGAGGTGCCGAAGTGGGGGCTGAAGATCTGGTGGGCGACGCCGACGCCGATGATGGAGCCGACCATGGTGTGCGAGCTGGAGGCGGGCAGGCCAAACCACCAGGTGCCGAGGTTCCAGATGATGGCGGCGATGAGCAGGGCAAAGACCATGGCGAAGCCGGCGCCGGAGCTGACCTGGAGGATGAGCTCGACAGGGAGCAGCGTGATGACGGCGAAGGCAACGGTTCCGGTGGAAGCGAGCACACCGGCGAGGTTGCAAATGCCCGACCAGACTACAGCGACATTGGGGTCGAGCGAATGGGTGTAGATGACGGTGGCTACGGCGTTGGCTGTGTCGTGGAAGCCGTTGACGAACTCAAAGCCGAGGGCGATCAGCAGCGCCAGTGCGAGGAGAAGATAGGGCCAGATGCTGGTGACGGTGACATTGTCGAGGTCGCGGGCGAGATGGAAGCCGATGTAGCCGAGGGCGCTGAGCAGAGCGACGATGAAAGCGAAGATGCCTCTGCGGCTGTTTTTTCTTTTTTTGAAATCGAGCAGAGACGGTTTGGGAGACGGCTTGACAGGGAGCGGCGCGCTCGCGGGGAGTTCTTGAACCATCGTCGCCAGATCGGCCATTAGAAATCTTCAGGGCGGCCGGATGCGATCCGGGCACGCCTGAGCCTCCACTGTGCTGGCTGGTTAACGGGAGATTTTAGAAAATAGAAGGGAGACGTCCTGCGGCAGGGAAGATTACAGCCGGATGAATAGGCGTCCATAAAACCCCAACAACCACATTGGCGCGGTTGTTTGCTCGGTGAGCCGGAAGAGCTGGCTCTGCTGGAATGATTCTACACCGGAAGAGGGTGGGGGCGGTGGAAAATGGGGGTTTTGGAGGGGCGGGCAGGCCGGGTAGGGTGGCGTGGATCAGGAGTCGGCGAGGCGCTCTAATGTCTCGCTGTACCGTTCAATCACGTCTTGAGCAATCTCAAGGTGTCTTGCCAATTCAGGGTCATCTTTAGCTTTCTCTTGGAGTTGGGTCCAGAGGCTGCCGTGGCGATTCTCCCGAAATTTCGCTTTTTCTTCCATTTTAATTAGGCGGTACCGACCGCGTTGACGGCAGGTTCAAACAGCGAGCAGTTGCCGCTGAAAGCCTAACTCGTCCTCAATTGAGACGGGCTCGCCGCGGAGGATGGTTGCGTAGAGTTCCTTCATTCTTGCAACCGACACTCCTTTCGGAACGAACCGAAGCACAGAGGCAGCAACGTACTCGCGGTTTAGCTCAAAAGCAGCCCATTTACGGCCCTCTGCCTCTGCCACCATGCCAGTCGTGTTGGAGCCGGCGAAGATGTCCACAACGAGATCGCCGGGGTCGGTCAGGAGGCGAATGAAGAACTCCGGCAGTTTGGAAGGAAAACGCGCTGGATGCCCTTTGATCTCCAACTGCTTGCACGCTCCCAAGTAGACTCCATTGCTTTCGGAGTTGGGAATCTGGAGAAGATTTGAGGGTATGGCCCCGCCATTGTCGGTTGCGAAGGCAAGACCGATCTCGTGACCAGATGGCCGCTGCTTCGGCGTGTAGAAGGCGGCTGGGTCCTCCAGCAGTTTTCTCATCCGGGGGCTGTATTCGGTCAGCACGTTGGAGACATTCGCTTTTGGCCATTCTGAACGCGAAAACCACCAGAGCGTATTGACAGTATCCTTGGCGCGCAGCTTTCGCTTGTTCACCCACTCAATTGGGCTGGGAAGCTTCGATGGGTTGTGCCAAAAGAACTCCTGGGCCAAGTGGAATCCCAACTCGTCGCAGAACCTCAGCAAGACCCGGAACTGGTAGAGGCTCCGCACAGGGAGGCCCTTCTGGTACGCCCCACCAAGATCCAGAACGAAACTTCCATCTTCTCTGAGTTTCCGATGCACTAGCCGTCCAAACTCAAGCAGCCAGCCGACATATTCGTCCTGGTCAAGGTTGCCATACTCCTTCTGCCGTTGGAGCGCGAATGGCGGGCTGGTAATGACAAGGTTGACCGAATTGTCGGGCAAATCGGCGAGCAGCTTAATCGAGTCGCCAACGTACGCAGCGCCGAGTTGTGTTGAATAGGCAGCATTCGCGGGGATGAGGGTTGCCGACATCGATACCTCATACAACCTATAGGCTGTAGATTTCAGCTTAGCACGGGGCGAGCATGAAAGGTGATGAAGCCCCCTGCCCCTCAGATTACCGCTCGTGCTAGGTTTGCGGTCAACCTGAGGTCGGCGCGCTTGGCGCAGGGGTTCTCACAAGAGGAACTCGCCGGTCGTGCTGGCCTACATCGGAACTATATCGGGAGTGTTGAGCGAAACGAGAAAAATATCTCCATCGACAGTATGGAACGCCTCGCGATTGTTCTTGGGGTTGACGTTTCGGACCTACTTTCTCGGGAGCGCATGTGAAGCCACACTCCGATCATCGCAAGCTCCGCGCGTTATGGCCCAGCGTTCGAAAGCTGCAGGAGTTGGCTTCCTCCCATGGGATTGACGATATCTTTCAAGATAACGGCGGCAAGATCCTCCAGATTCTGCTCTGTACGGGCCTTAAGATTCTCCCGGGGCGAGAGGGGAATGACGCTCGGGACGACAATGGCCGGGAATATGAGCTGAAGTCGGTCAACATCCATCTCACGAAGAGCTTCTCAACGCACCATCACATGAATCCACACATTATTGGGAAGTACAGGCAGGTGGATTGGGTGTTTGCCGTTTACGACGGGATCGAGCTCATTGAGATTTACCTTCTTACCCCGGCAGATATTGAGCCTTATTTCAAAAAATGGGCCAAGAAGTGGGCCGACGATGGCAACAAGGACATCAACAACCCAAAGATCCCACTGAAATTCGTGCGTGAAATCGGGAAGTCCATCTATTGCGCCGCTACGACTAAATAGCCAATTTGCTTAGCGCCAGTCGTCGCGGGCGTTGGCGAGGCCTTCGTTCATGACGGTGTCAAAGCCGGTATGTTTCTTGATGAAGATTTCGCTGAACTGGCGGTCCTGGCGGAGCAGGATGGCCTGGAGGCGGACCAGTTCAAGCAGGGCCAGGAACATGGCGATGAGGGCGCGCTCGGAGCGGGTGTGGCTGAGCAGGCGGCGCAGGGCGACGGGCTTGTCTTCCATGGTGAGGCGGCGGGCGAGGAACTGAATCATCTGGCCGACGGTGACGGAATCTTCAGTGACGTCGATGACGGGGCGGGTGCGGGCGCGCTCTAAAATATCTCGAAAAATGCGGACCAGATCGACGGTGTCGGCGGCGATCTCCGGCTCAGTGGAGGCGTCGTCTTTGAACTCGCGTGCGCCGGGATTGGTCCAGGAGGCGGCTTCAAGCATCTGCTTCTGCTGGAGCATCTGGGCGGCGTTCTTGAAGCGCTCGTGCTCGAGCAGGCGATCGACCAGTTCGCGGCGGGGGTCTTCGGAGGCGTCGTCAGGGCCGGTGGGAGTGCGCGGCAACAGCATGCGGCTCTTGATGTGGATGAGCAGCGAGGCGGTGTAAATGAACTCGCCCGCCACGTCGACATCGCTGGCTTTGAGCTGATTGACGTAGGCCAGGAACTGGGCGGTGATTTTGGCGATGGGGATGTCGTAGATGTCGATGTCCTGCTTGCGGATGAGGTCAAGCAGCAGATCGAGGGGGCCGTCGTAGACTTTGTCGACGATGACGGAGAAGGGGGATTCTTCATCGGCTTCGTCGAGCCTTTTTTGGCGGGCAGCGAGGCGGGCGGCGGTTTTTTCGTCGATGACGGGGGTGGGGGCGGGCGCCGCCTCAGCGGTTGGCGCGATCTCTGCCGCAGCCTCGGGCAAAGCGGAGATCTCGGCTTCAGGAGGCGTTTGAGCCTCGGCGGGGGGAGCGGGTTGCGAGGCTGGCTCCGAGGCAGGCTTGGTTGCCGGCTCCACTGCCGGTTCGGCGGGTTGCTCGTCTGCGGCTGCAACCGGGCTGGACGGCTCGGGTTCGGGCTCCGGCAACGCTTCTTCGACTGGGGCAGCGGCCGGTTCGGGCTCCGGCACAGCCTCCGGCTCTGCTTCTGTTTGCAGTTCCGGAGCGGACTCGGGCTGGGCCTCAGCGGGCTCCGGTTCAGGGCTGGAGTCGGCAACCGGTTCGTCGGCTGGTTGAGGCGCTTCCGGCTCGGGAGTGGGCAGCGGCTCTTCGGCGGCGGCAAGCACGGGGTCCGGTTCTGGTTCGGGCTCTGGTTCAGGTTCGAGTTCTTGCTCTGGCTCGGGTTCGGGCTCCTGCTCTGGCTCAGACTCAGGTTCGGATCCTTGCTCAGACTCGGGCTCTGGCTCGGGCTCTTGCTCAGACTCTGGTTCGGTCTCGAGTTCTGGCTCTGGCTCTGGCTCGATAGCGATCTCGGCGACGGGTTCCGGCTGTGGGTCGGGTTGAGGCGGATGCGCCGTCTCCTCCGCCTCGACGGAAACAACTGGCTCGGATGCAAAAATCACTGGCTCGGGCACAGGGTCGATCTGAGGTGCAGCGACAGGCTCCGGCTCAGAGACGGGGTCAATGGCGGTTGCGACCGCGGGTTCAGCAGCGGTGTCAGGGAGCGGCTCGGGACCCAGCTCTGGCACCGGCGGAGCGACGGCGGCGGACTGGGCTGTGGGGACCGGCTCAGGCTGCGTCGCGGCGGCGGGCGGGGCTGTGGGCACTGGCTCGGGCGGGATTGCCGCGGGGTCGGCGGGGGGCTGCGGATTGGCGGGCTGCCTGGGCAATGCTGTTTCTTCTTCCGGGACTTCTTTGGTCTCTTCTACTGCTTCAAGGCTGGTTACGACCTGTTGCACTTGCGGAGGCGGCTGGACTTGATCTGGTTGCTGCTGCTGCGGGAGCGGCTGTTCTTCAGGCTGCGGCTGCCGCGGCGACGGGTCGGGCCTGGGAGAGCGGGGGAAGAGGCCGAATCCCGAGCGAATTCCACCCAGAGCGAAACTGAGGGCTCTGCGCCACCACGGGACTGTCTTTTCAGCCATTCTCTTTCCTTGGGCTGCCTATGCATCGCCCGGCTAATTCTCTGACCGCCGATTGCCTCTCATGGGCAAACTGAGCCGGCCGGGGTCAACTGCATGGCGGCGCGCACCTGGACCATGGTTTGCTCGGCGCGGGCCTGGGCACGCCTTGATCCGTCTTCAAGAATTTCAATTGTCTTTGACTCAGTGAAAGCTGCGCGGCGCTCCTGGATGGGCTGCAAGACCTGGACCAGTGCGTCTGCGGCCCAGTTTTTGCATTCGATGCAGCCGATGCCCGCGGACCGGCAGCCATCATAGACCTTTGTCATTGTCTCTGGCGTGGAAAAAACCTTGTGCAGGTCGCCGACGGGGCACTTGTCGGGGTCGCCTGGATCAGTGCGGCGGACGCGCGCGGGGTCAGTGACCATGGTTTTGAGCTTCTGGCGGACGACCGGCTCAGGGTCGGTCATCTGGATGGTGTTGCCGTAGCTCTTGGACATCTTGCGGCCGTCGGTTCCGGGGAGCTTGGGCGAGGGGGTGAGAAGGACCTGGGGCTCGGGGAGAACTTCGCTTTCGCCCAGTTTGTAGAACTGGTTGAAGCGGCGGGCGATTTCGCGGGTGAGCTCGACGTGGGCCTGCTGGTCCTGGCCGACGGGAACGAATTTGGGCTGATAGAGCAGGATGTCAGACGCCATGAGGACCGGGTAGCCGAGGAAGCCGTAGGTGGTGAGGTCCTTGGTTTCGAGGTTGTCCTGCATCTCCTTATAGCTAGGCACGCGCTCAAGCCAGCCGAGCGGGGTGCTCATGCCCAGCAGGAGGGGCAGCTCGTAGTGCTGCTTGACCCAGCTCTGGACGAAGATCGTGGACCGGGTTGGGTCGAGGCCGGCGGCGAGGAAGTCGAGCGCCACTTCAAGGGTATTGGGGGCGATCTTCGAGGGGTCGGCGTAGTCGGTAGTGAGGGCGTGCAGGTCGGCGATGAAGAAATACGACTCGTACTGGCCGGAGTTCTGGAGCTTGACCCAGTTGGCGAGAGCGCCCATGTAGTTGCCCAGATGGAGCTTGCCTGTGGGGCGCATGCCGCTGAGAACGCGGGGACGAGAGGATGGGGTTGCGGGTTCGGGCATTTTTTCTTATCGATTCCGGGGTGGTGCCAAGAGGATGCGGCCGTCAACAGAGGCTTTGTCTATTGTACCGGGAGGCGTGGGAGGCGCTTCAGCCGGCGGCGATGTGGTCGAGGGCGAAGTAGACCAGGCCGAGCGTGGGACCCATAAGGAAGCGGACGATGGGACCGCCGACAAAGATCATGAGGATGTAACCGAACATGCCCATGCCATCGTAGGCGTTGAGCATGCGGTAAGGGAGCCAGTGGCGGAGGATGTGGCTGCCATCGAGCGGGGGAATGGGGAGCAGGTTGAAGAAGAAGAGGGCGAGGTTGACCTGAATGGCCAGTTGGGCGAGCATGCCGAGGGCTTCAATGTTGGTGGCCATGCTGTCCTGGATGGGCGCGTGGCCCTGGACCAGGATGATGACGGCAAGGCCGATGAAGCCGAGAAAGGCGAGCAGGAGGTTGGAGACGGGGCCGGCGAGGGTGACGAGGGTGTCGTCGCGAACAAGGTTCTTGAAGTTGCGGGTGATGACCGGGGTGGGCTTGGCCCAGCCAATGAGGAAGCCGCCCATGGCGCCTCCGCTGAAGAGAGGGCCGAAGATCATGAGTGCGGGAAAGAGCAGGGTGCCGATGGGATCGACGTGGTACATGGGGTTGAGAGTGACGCGGCCTTGCAGGCGGGCGGTCTGGTCGCCGAGGCGCGAGGCCATCCAGGCGTGAGCACACTCATGGACGCTGAGCGAGAAGATGAGCAGGACGAACTCGAAGATGGCGATGATGAGGTTGCTGGGTTGCAAACGATCTCTCCGTGAGGACTAGAAGCTCAGGTTAGCATGGCGGGTGTTGCGGATTCGAGCGGGCCGCGGGTCAGGTCTGGCGGGCGACGAGGTGGCGATCCATCCAGGCGAGAATTTGGGCGCGCATGGCGGGGAGTTCTTCGTGGGCGCAGTCGAAGAGCTCGATGTGGAGGTCTTGTTCGCGGCCGTATTTGCGGTAGAGGGGGAGGAGATTGTCGCGGATCTTTTCAACGCCGGCGGGCGGGGTCAGCTTGTCGTTGCGGCCGTTCACGCTGAGATGGTTGCGGGGCACGATGAGGGCATTGATCTCAGATGAGGTGAAGTGCTTGAGCAGCGAAGGGACGTAGTAGTAGATGCCGTGCTCGTTGAGGCCGTGGGCGGCGATGAGGGAGTCGTAGTCCGTGAGGCAGCAGACGTCGATGGTGGTCTGGACGCGGGGATCGAGGGCCGCGAGCCACCAGGCCTTCGTGGCGCCCATGGACATGCCGAATGCGCCGAGGCGATGGGGATCGACTTGAGGGCGCGAAGCGAGCCAGGAGAGCGCCTGAAACTCGTCAAACATCATCATGCCGTAGAGGACGCGGCCCTGCCACAGCATCTGCTTGAAGGCGTCTTCTTCGCCCTGGTGGCCGTTGGGCTCATGCTTGCGCTCGCCAAAGCACCAACTGTCGATGGCCAGCGTGACCAGGCCTTTCTCGGCGCAGACAGGCGCATAGGCGGGTTGAACGCTGGTGCCGAGAAGCAACTGCTCCTTGCCAAGATCGTATTGTCCGGCGTGCCAGTGGATGAAGAGCAGGCCGGGGGCTGGCTTTTGCAGGCGGTCGGGGATGAGCAGCAGAACGGGAACGGGTTCGATGCCGTTGAGATCGAGAACCCAGCGCTCGAGAGTGTAGCCGGGATGCTTTTCTGCGCGGACGAGGCGCGGAGGAGTGGGCTTGTGGTCCCAGGGCAGGTCACCGAGGAGGGCCCAGAGCGCTTTGCGGCGGCGCTGCTGAAAGGCGGAGAAATCGCTGCCGGAATCGAGGGAAGTGGAAGTGTCGTCGGCGCGGAGGGCGCGGCTGGCGGCGGCGGCGGAGGTGGTGGCGAGGAATTGGCGGCGCGTGACGGATGAGGGTGATTTCGGCATGGGCCCTCCAGGTGAACCTTGGCCTGCGCGGGCACTGTTGCGCAGCGCCCGCAGGAATCAGATGCGGTCAGAGGGGAAGCTGCCGACGGACTGGCCTGGCCCGACGTGTTGTCCGGCGAGGATGATGGCGTGGCTGGCGATGCGGGCGCCGGCGCCGATGATGGTGTGCACGGGCGTAACGCGTTCGAAGTCGTCGGCGGCGTGGGTGAGGGAGTAAACGCGGGCGAAGGAGCCGATGATGGCGCCCTTGCCGATGGTGATGCCGCCGCGATCGTTGAGCAGGGCGCGCTGGCGGATGACGGCGCCATCGTCGATGGAGAGGTTGTAGCCGTAAGTGAGATCGACGCCGTGGTCGATTTTTACGCCGGTGCCCAGTTTTTGAAAGATGTGGCGGCCAAGCATGGCGCGGAAACGCAGGCCCAGCCAGTGGTTGGTGCCGATGGGGGAGCGATCGAACATCTGCCAGAACCAGAGCAGGGGCTTGCGGCGGTTGTAGCGCTCGCGATCGATGTCAGGAAAGTGCTCGGCCTCAAGAGTGACGTTTTCGGGATCGAGCGAGAGGGACAGGACGTTGCCAGGGAGCTCGGAGGTGAGGGTCAGATTGAGCTTGGTTCCGTGCGGGCGGCCCAGGTAGAGCTGATAGAGCTGGTCGCGGACGACCTCGCTGCGGCGCTCGGCCGAGCTGTGGCGGAGGAACTCTTCATCGAGAAACTGAATCCAGCGGCGATAGACCTCTTCAGCTTCAGGAGCGGGATGCGGGATGGTGCCTGGGTTGGGAGCCATACGGATTGGACGATACACCATGAGGGGGGGATGCAAGAACAGGGAATAGGGAAGAGGGCTGGGAGCGTTGGTCAAAGAGAGGCCCCGCGCAAGGCTGAGCTTGAGCGGGGCTTCCTGTGCGGATGAGGTTGGTTAGCGGCGGCCCTGAATTGTCTTTGGTCCGCCGGGGTTCTTTTTGGCGGCGCGGCGGGCGGCGATCTCGTGCATCTCTTTGCCGATGCTGGATTGGTTGATGGCCAGCTGGATGCCGATGTTGATGAGGTTGCCGGTGCCCCAGTAGAGGGCGAGGCCTGAGGCGAAGTGCCACATGGAGAAGCCGAAGATGACCGGCATCATGATGGCCATCATGCGGCGCTGTGCGGGGTCCATTCCGGGCGAGGGAGTGAGGAACTGGACCAGGAACATGCTGAGGATGATGAGGATGGGCAGGATGTGGAGCGGGTCGGGCGAAGAGAGATCCGTGAGCCAGAACCAGTGGGCCTGACGGAGCTCTACGGCGTTGAGCAGCACGCGATAGTAGGCGAAGAAGAGCGGCATCTGGAGCAGCATGGGCAGACAACTGCCGTACATGTTGACGCCCTCGGTCTTGTAGAGGGCCATCATCTCAGTGTTCATCTCAGCGCGCTTGGGATCGGTGGCCTTGAGATGGGCGTAGCGTTTTTTGAGGGCTTCAACTTTGGGCTGAATGCGCATCATCTTGAGGGAAGACTTCATCATCATGATGCGGGTGGGCAGCAGCGCGGTGTTGAAGATGACGGTGACGATGATGATGGCCCAGCCCCAGTTGTAAGCGCCGACGCCGAGGAGGCCGCGGAGGAAGCGCAGGGCAAGGTAGAGCGGCTTGGCGATGACGGTGAGCCAGCCGAACTGGATGAGCGGCTCGAGGGTGGGTCCGTTGGGCTGGCCGTCAGCGCCGGTGGTGTGGATGGTCTTGAGCACGTCCATCTGCTTGGGACCGGCGTAGACGCGCAGGCGGGTGTTGCCGCTGACGTCGCCGACGGCCAGGCCCAGCACATGCGCGGGCTTTTTCTGACTGTTTGGGTCGCTGAGGTCACTGGGCAGATCGATGGTGCCGTGGAGCGTGACCAGCGTGGTGCGTGCGGGCGAGTCAGGCAGGAAGGCTGAGGCAAAGTAGAGATCGGTGACGGCCGCGTATTCGTAGGGTTGTTCAACCGTATTGTTGTTGCTGACCTTGGCGGCGGCCTGGGAGTCCTGTTTGCCCTCAAGAGACCAGGCGAACTGGGAGGGGGTAAGCATCTGGCTGCGGGTGAGCGAGGAAGGGAGGAACTCTTCCATGTCGCCGAGGCCGGAGGGCCACTGGACGAGGGCGCGGACGGGAACGCCGTTGCGTTTGACCTGGGCCTCGACGGTGATGACATAGCTCGCATCAAAGCGGAAGGTCTTGACGACATCGAGACCGTTTTCAGCGTAGTGGAAGCTGAGGGCGTTGGTGGCGGGGGCCTGCGCCTGGCCGGTGGCCGAGGGCTGGGCACCGGAGGCAGTGACCTGGTAGAGCGCCTGATTCACCTGGTTGGTGAGGGCCGGGTCATAGGTAAAGAGCGAGAGGGGCTGGCCAAAGCGGGCAGCGGCCTGGGCCTGCACCATGTCAAGCGGTTTGCCGGCGGTGTCAGTGTATCCCTTGAGGACCCAATGCTTGACCTGAGCGCCGCGATTGGTGAAGACGATTCTGTATTGCGCATTTTCGACGATCGTCTCTGTCTCGAGAGCGGCGGCGATGGCAGGAATGGCAGCGGGCTGGCCGGGGGCGCTGACTGACCCAGCGGCCAGTTGCGGCTGGGCTGCTGCGGGCTGCTGCGGCTGCGCGGCCTGGGGCTGGTTGTGCGCAGCGGGGGGAGGCGTGGGCTTTTGGGGCATGAAGTACTGATAGCCAAACAGAACGATGAGGGCGAGGAGGGTGAGCATGAGCATGGAGCGCATATCGCCCCCGCCGCCACCGCTGCCGCCGGCGCCTTGGGTTTGAAGATTGGGATTACGAATTTCAGCCAAAAGACACGTCCTATCGTTAAGAGCTTGCCTGGATGCGATTGAAGGGGCAACTGGGCGGCTGCCACTTCTCCTATGGTAACGGTTCGTGGGGGAGATGACCTGCCGGGGATGGGGGCGGGACCAGATCGAGGCCTCCGCGGGCGAAGGGATTGCAACGAAGGAGGCGCCAGAGGGCGAGGGCTGAGCCCTTGAACGGGCCGTGGATGGCGATGGCCATGGAAGCGTACTCAGAGCAGGTGGGCAGATATTTGCAGCCACCGGGATTGAGCGAGTGGAGCGCCGGGGAGAGCCATCGGCGATAGAAGGCGAGCAGGGCGAGCAGGATGCGGGTCATAAGGACGGCGCAGGGGAAGCGGGGCGGGCCGATAAGGGGATTCGCGCCACTTCGGTTCTGGCCTGCTGAAGGATACGCACAATCTCGGCCTCAAGTTTCGGGAAATCGATGGCGAGGACGGAGCGTCGGGGATGGAGGATGAGGTCGCATCCCGTGGGAAAGAGGTCAACATGGCGGCGGAGGGCCTCGCGCATGCGGCGCTTGATGCGGTTGCGCTGATGGGCCTTGCCCAGGACCTTGCCGGCGGTGAGGCCGATGCGGGGACGGGCAGGCAGGGCGGCGCCGGCGAAGGCGGGCGACTGGGGGGCGAGAAACCAGCTCATGGAGGCGGACTGGCGCTTGCGGGCGGCTGCATAGGCGCGCTGATAGTCGGCATGCTTGCGCAGGCGCGACTCAGCCATGGACTGGCGCTGAGCTGTCTTGGGAGGGGTGGTCATTGCATTGCCGGAAGGCGTTGAGGCCGGAAGGCGACAAGTGGGCGACGAGATCCGGCTCAGACTGCACGGCGGGCTAATTAGTCGCGGAAACCGGCGCTGACAGCCACGCGCTTGCGGCCGATGGCGCGGCGGCGGCTCAACACGGCAGCGCCGCTCTTGGTCTTCATCCGGGCGCGGAAACCGTGGGTCTTCACGCGCTTGCGGCGATTGGGTTGAAATGTGCGCTTGGGCATGGAAATGCGCTCCTGTTTCCTAAGAGAGAATCTTTGCCTTGACGGCAAGTTCTAAGTGTATCGCAGGTTGGGCCAGGACGCCAGCGCGAAGTGGGAGAGGAGCTTTCTGATGAGCGGCGAGCGGGACCGAGAAGGGTACGCCAAATAAAACAAAAGGGCGACGAATTTGTTCGGCGAATGAGGGGTGCAGGAGTGACGGGAGTAACATTTCTGGCGAGTTTCACCACCCTTGGTGCAACTGCCGGATGAGGTCCAAAAGTAATGTGAAAGAGTGATTGCAATGATGCGCAAATGTGCTACTATCGGACCCGTTCAACAAAACTTTTTTAGCACCCCACGGAACCAGTTTTCATCCCGGGCCCCGAGGTCGAGTCGGGGGCAGACCAACGGCAATCAGGCAGTCGGCAATCATGAGCCTGGCGCAGGGATTACAGCTCTGCGCCAAGAGATAGTTGTTTCCAAAAGCGCGGGGATCAACCAACCCTGCCATGACCCGACAGCGCGGGCAAGGATCAGTACGATGGCATTCGCAACTTCACCAGCATCGATTCTCAACCCTTGGCTCCAGATCTTATCGGCTCTGGAAAAGAAGGTTATCCGCCAGTCCTTCGAGACCTGGCTGAAGCCCACACGGTATAGCCATGCCACAGGGCGGACGCTTTATGTGCGAGTGCCCTCGCCGGAGTTTCAGCACATAGGCGACAAGTACGGCGACCTGATTCAAGAGGCCATCGACCTGCAATCGCTGGAGTTTGACGACGTCAGCTTTGTGACTGCCGAAGAAGATCCCTCGATTCCGCCGCCGCGCAGGGACGGGGGCTTTGGGCCGTTGCCTGCGCATGCTCCCACGGCTCCGGCGCCTGCCAGAGCCCCGGTGCAACAAACCATCGACTGGTCAACGGCAGCGCAACTGAACCAGCGCTATACGTTTGACGCCTTTGTGATTGGCAACGGCAATCAGTTTGCCCGTGCGGCGGCTTTGGCCGTTGCAGAGCGGCCTTCACGCGCGTATAACCCGTTGTTCCTGTATGGCGGCGTGGGGATGGGCAAGACCCACCTGATGCACGCGATTGGGCACGAGGTAAAGCGGCGCCAGCCATCGGCGAGCATCTGCTATGTTTCGGCGGAGAAGTTTACCAACGAGCTGATCACCTCAATCCGCAACGACCGCATGACCAGCTTCAGGGACCGGTTCCGCTCAGTGGATGTGCTGCTGATCGACGATATCCAGTTCATCGCGCAGAAAGAGCGGACGCAGGAAGAGTTCTTCCACACGTTCAACGCGCTGCACGAGAGCATGAAGCAGATTGTGATTGCCTCGGACCGTCCGCCGAAGGAGCTGACGGAGTTTGAGGAGCGTCTGCGGTCGCGCTTTGAATGGGGCCTGATTGCCGACATTCAGCCGCCGGACCTGGAAACCAAGGTGGCGATTCTGCAGAAGAAGGCAGAGAGCGAGCAGGTGACGCTGCCGACGGATGTAGCGCTCTTCATTGCCTCCAATGTGCGCACCAACGTGCGCGAACTGGAAGGCGCGCTGACGCGGCTGGTGGCCTGGTGCCAACTGAACCACATGGAGATCACGCTGGTGTCGACCCAGCAGTGCCTGAAGCAGTTCATCGACATGCAGGTGCGCAAGATCACGATTGAGGCGATTCAGCGCGCGGTAGCGGAGAGCTTTGGCATGCGGGTGAGCGACCTGAAGCAAAAGAACAATTCGCGCAACGTGGTGGTACCGCGGCAGATTGCGATGTTCCTGGCCAAGCAGATGACGGAGGCAAGCCTGCCTGAGATTGGGCGCCAGTTCGGCAACAAGCACCACACGACGGTGATGCACTCGATTGGCAAGATCGACGAGCAGCGGCGGACGGACAAGGACCTGCAACGGACGCTGAACAAGCTGCAGGAGCAGTTGAACGGCTAGCCACCACCTGCGCCACCTGCGGTGGGGCCAACTGCCTTCGGTCACCTGCGCCACCTGCGGTGGGGCCAACTGCCTTCGGTCACCTGCGCCACCTGCGGTGGGGCCAGTGGCCTTTGGCGGGGAGAGCCGGGGGTTATGTGAGACAACAAAGAATTTGAGGCCCACTTCGCAACTGTGCGAAGTGGGCTTTTTTCTTGGCTTAGAACTGGGTGAGGCTCAGGACATTTTTGTCGGGATCGTGGAACCAGGCGATGCGCGCGCCGCCGGGGGCAGTCCAGATGGGGAGCGGGCCGGTGTCGTTGAGTCCGGGGTAACGGAGGAATTGAACTCCGGCGGCGGCGAGGCGGCTGACCGTGGGCTCGATTGCTTCCACTTGCCAACCGAGAACAGTGTGGGATGCGGGGTGGTGCTGTTGCACGGTGGTGACGCGCAGCATGGTGCCATTGGCATCAAAGACGAGGGCGAAGGGTTTCTCGTCGGCGACCAGGCGCAGGCCCAGCAGGTTCTCAAAGAAGGCGCGGGCCCGGGCAGGATCGGTTGTGGGGAGAAAGGCGACCAGACTGCTGCCGCCAAGAATGGAATCGCCCATCGTCATCTACCTCCGTGAAACCTGGATCTGGCAAAGCGTCGGATCGGCAGGCTACCGGAGTCACGCCGGAGCGGCAGAGACCGGTTGCGGGGCGGCGATCAGGCGCTTCAAGCGGTTGCGAAGTGCCGGTTCAGCATACCATGCAACCCAAAATGCGATGGCGCCTACGACGAGCATCGCGATGAAAATGCCGAGATAGTGGTTGAGGCCAAGGCCATCCGTGCGATAGAGCACAAATCCGCCCAGCGTTTCGTGGAGAAGGTAGAACGGATAGGTTGTGAGACCCAGCAATCTCAACCCAGATCCCGTTTCCATTGCGGTGCGGTGATCTGTGTGCTCAGGCCCCGGGCTTTGAGGCAATTTTGCAACAAAGGGGCAGTGTTATGACGATCTGTTATCTCGTTGGTTGCAATGCGGCTTGCGTTTTAGAAACCGAGCTGAGTTCAGGCACTGCTCCGCTGGTAAGTGCCTTGGTGAGCAGTTCCGCAAGGATGGCGTGGCCTCTCGCGTCTGGATGGTCATCGACCGGGAAGTAATGCTGCTCAGGGTTGGCAATAGTGCGGAAGCCGGGAAGAATGTCGATGTAGTCGCCGCCATGCGCGGTGATAATCGCGCGCAAGTCGTCATTGAATTTGTAAGGATTGTAGCCGGCGGGCCAGTGGCCCATGGAAATCATGGCGGCGTGTGCCCGATTCGGTACCAGCACAGCGACGAAGGGCACTCCGGCAGCTCTGGCTTGCGTCTCCATGTTGGCCGCGTCGATGTCAACCCTTTGCAGGCGCTGCTGCCACTCTGTATTCGGCTCGGCCAGAAGAAAACCCGCCCTGTCGCCGCCGGCCAGGTAAGATTTCATGTACTCAGTCTGACTCTCGTAGAAGAAGTGCTGAAGCAGGAAACCGGACTTTGAAGCAGACAAACGGGCGTGGGCTCGATCGGCAAGAATGTGCAGCACATCCGAGAGGGATGCCCTGCTCAACGCCTCAACCACTCGTTTGAATGTTCTCTCCGGAACATCCGCGCGCCCGCCCGGTGGCAAAGTATGCAGCGCTTGCTCGACATCCCAGGCTGTTAGTACCCAGAGAATCATGTTGGGATGAACAGCCAAAGCCTCTTTGAAGCGCAGAGCGACGCTGTTTGGGATTCCCCAATACATACTTTCGTTATATAGAGCAATGTTCCGGCCGGTCTTTTGCGAAAGCTGCGCCGGCAGCAACGCGGCGAAGCTTTTGTCTCTTGGGACTCCCAGCCCAAAGGGATAGGAAGAACCTACCAGGACGATCCTGTAGACGCCGGGCGGTTTCGGGCCGCATGGCGTGTCCATTGGATGGCCGCAGTTATTGAATTTGTACTCGTTGATTGAGTGTTCGGCTCGTTTATAGACGCAGACGGAGTTGGGGATGCCGCGCACGCCGGTGGAAGGATCATTGAACACCAAACAGGTGGTTAGCGTTTGGTCGAGAATTGGGAACATGCGCCCTGCGACGAGCTCAGCGGATGCTGAGAGGAGAAGGATCGTCAGCGCGCCGAGCAGAGGCAGAATGATCCAGTCGGCTCGCGCAAAACCGCGCTTACCGTTATTCCGGGCGCTCCAATCCGCAGGCATTGGGGTTGTGGCGATATGTTCATTCCGGGTTGAATTGGATTCGACAGCGCCGGAAAATGGAGTCTCCGTCATACTCACCTTCCCTGCTCATGGGATATAGAAAGGGCTCTTTAAAACGGATGCGGAGATTTTATTCTAACTTGACTGCGGCGGCCCCGGGGTCTGGAAGCGAGGGTTCAACTCCGGTGAACGAGGCGAGCAGATTCCGAGAGCGAGACTCTGCGGAGCTGATGCCGCAGGAGGGTGGGTGAGAGACCCTGGCAGGGTTACCTTCGCGTAAAACCTCTCGGTTTGAGCGGCGGGGTTACCGGCAAGTTGGTTTTGCCCTCTGGATAGACGGCGAGGAAACGGTCCTGGCCTTCGCCGTTGCTGGCGGTCTCAACGCCTTCGATTCCGCGGAAGGACATGTGGAGCAGGCGGCGCTCGCGGCTGTTCATGGGCGGGAAGGCATAGGGGACGCCGGAGCGGATGACGCGATCGGCAGCGATCTCAGCCTGAAGGCGCAGTTCGTTGGCGCGAATGGCCTTGAAGTTGGCGGCGTCAAAGCTGACCAGGTCGGCTTCGCGCTGGTCGAGGCGGAGAATCTGGGCGGCGATGGTCTCGAGGGCGAGCAGCAACTCGCCTTTGTGTTGCGTGACGAGGAGCACATCGGGGCCGGCCAACTCAACACAGAGTTGTGGGCCTGGGGCACCCTCAGGGCTGGAGGGGGCTTCGCCGGCGCTGATGCGGTATTTGAGGCGCAGACCGCCCAACTGGTTGAGGGTATTGAGGAATCCGGCAATTTTCTGGGCAGCTTGCTGCAGGTCGGCGATTGGCATAACTGACCAGTATCGCAGAGCCGGGCGGGGATGGGGCAGGGAAAACGCGGGAATCAGCGCCGCAGGAAGGAGATGCGGTTGGTCCAATCCCAGCCGGCTGCGTCTTTTGCCAAAGCGGCGAGAGCGTGAACAAGGCCGCCAATGTCGGAGGGAGGGACTGTTTTTTCATCCACAAAGATGACTCCACCGTGGGACTGGCCGGTCTCAGCCCATGCTTTAAGCAAGGGCGGAATGGTGCGGCGGTCATAGGTGACCAGGGTCCAGCGAAGTTTAGCCGCGCTGCGCAGGCAGGCTGCATCGTCCTGGCCCATCAGGATTCCAGACTCCCACTCCGCCAAAGGGCAGACCTGGACGGCCGGGTGGCAGTGGCGGAGCCCCGCAGCCACTTTTGGCGAGATGTGCTCGTCGAGCAGCAGCTTCAGCACATCAGCGCTTTCTGGATCTGGCTGGGGCGACGAATTCTTCAGCCTGGGGCAACATGCGCTTCAGCGTCTCAAAACCGGCGGCGTCATTTTCTTTGAGGGCCGCGTCAATCTCCTCCGGAAAAGCTTCTGCGTAGTGCAAGGCTGCGCGGACTTTGGCCTCAGGCCAGTTGAGATGACCGGCAGTAGCGGCGGCGTCGCCCGCATAGCCACGGACCAGCAGAACGACCTCCCAGACTGCCAGAGTGCTGCCCTGGAGGGTAGCCTGCCGGCCGGCTGGGGAGTCGCGAAAGTCGATGAAGGCAAACTCCGAGCGGCGCAGGCCCTCTTCAACCAGGCGGGCGCCGGCGTCGCTTGCGGTCCATCCGTTGCGGCAGGCCATGCGCTTGAGGCGGCGTCCACTCTCGACCGGCAGGCGCATGCTCACGACCATGGACTGGGGTGAACTCATGGCAATCTCCACAATGTAGCTACTGCTTACATTGTAACTTATCGTGCGCCAATCAGAGACTTTCCTGTTCTGGCCGAACGCCGGGGGTGAGATATTCGGGGCCAACGGGATGGAGGACGGACTGGTGGACGATGCGGTCGATCTCGGCCATGGCGGCGGCATCGATTTGGAAGCCCATGACGCCGGCGGCGGCGTCAAGCTGGTGGGGGCGCTTGGCTCCCCAGAGAGCGACGCCGATGCCGGGTCGGTCGAGGACCCAGCGGACGGCCAGTTCAAGGATCGATTTGCGGTAGTGCTCGCGGGCGAAGGCGCTGAGCCGCTCGACGGCGGTGATGTACTCAGAGAAGAGGGGCTCCTGGAATTTGGGATCGACGGAGCGGATGTCTTTCGAGTCGAAGGTCATGCCGCGGTGGACGCGGCCGGCGAGCAGGCTGCGGCAGAGGGAGCTGTAGGTGAGGACGGCGATGGTGTTGGCTGCGCACCAAGGCAGGATAGCTTCGCCGGGCAGGATGGCTTCGCCAGGTTGAATGGCTTCGCCGGGCAGGATGGCTTCGTCAATCTGGCGCTCGAAGAGGTTGTAGGGCGGCTGGTTTGAGGCCAGCGGGGCTACGGCGCGAAACTGCTGCATTTGCGCAACCGAGAAGTTGCTTACCCCGAGGGCGCGGACCTTTCCTTCGCGCTGGAAATCGGCGAGCAGCGCGGCGGTTTCGGCGATGGGCGTGCGGGTATCGGGCCAGTGGACCTGGTAGAGGTCGATGTAGTCGGTTCCGAGGCGGGAGAGACTGGCTTCAAGCTCGGCACGGATGCGCGGGGCGGTGGAGTTGGAGAAGACGCCGGAGGCGTTCCACTGGAGGCCGGCCTTGGTGGCGATGTAGAACGCATCGCGGCGGCCGTGGGCGCGCATGGCATTGCCAACGATCTGCTCAGAGCGGCCCTGGCCATAGATGGGAGCGGTATCAATGAGGTTGATGCCTCGGTCGAGGGCGCCGAGGCATGTGGCGACGGCGTCGTCGTCAGAGACCGCGCCCCACTCCATCCCGCCGATGGCCCAGGTGCCGAGGCCGATGCGGGAGACGTTGACGCCGGCGATCGAGGTGGTCTCCATGTTGAACATCTTAAGCTGCCTTTCAGGATTGAAGTGCTACTGTGGCACTGTGCCGTCAACAGGGCAATCGCATATGAAGATGTGGGAGGGTTTCGCCTTGAAAGGGCACGGCTTGAGCCGTGCCGAAGAAATCTTCCAAGAGAATCCCTGGCCTTTAGGGCATTCTCGGAATGCACGTAGACTTTATGAGGGTCGTGCGAGGTGGATTCTTCTTAAGAATAAAGCCACCTGACCGTGTGCTTTCGGTCTTCAGAAATTCCGAAAATGCTGCAGGCCCAGCGGGATGGGGTGGGGCCGGCAAAAGACATCCCTCCGCGGCTAAAGCCGAGGCAGTTTTTGGCATATCCATTGGCACGGCTCAAGCCGTGCCCTTTCAAAGCCGCTCCTGCTCACGATTCCAAATCCAAATGCGAACGCCCTGGGAGCGTCAACCTTAGCGCGGATTCATCCGTCTCTCAAGGTAAGATGAACCTTTCAATCGTATGCTTGCTGGTGTGTCTACCTGGCTTGAGTTTCTGGTGTGATTATGCGATCTGACATAGGGCGGTACGCCGGAGGGCCGGGCTGGATCAGCCTCTGCGGCGCAGTTCTGTTGCTTCTTGCGGCAGCGGCAGCCGAGGGCCAGGCATCGGGGCAAGAGCCCGCGCCCGCTACCCAGCCCGTAGCCATCACGCTCGATGAGGCGATCCACCGCGCGGAGGCAAACGAGCCAAACTTTGCGGCTTCGCTGGCAGACAGCCGGACGGCGGGGATTGACCGCTCGATTGCGTGGGCCGGGATGTTGCCGAGTGTGCAGTACCACAACCAGGCGCTCTATACGCAGATGGATCGCGGGCAGACGGTGCCCCGGTTCATCGCCAACAATGCAGCCCGGGAGTATTCCAGCCAGGCGGTGGTGAACGACACGATCGGGCTGGGCCAGATGGCCGGCGTGCGGCGAGCGGATGCGGCGGCGGCGCGGGCAGCAGCAGAGCTGGAGATTGCGCGCCGCGGTCTGCGGGCCGCGGTGGTGGGGTTGTTCTATGAGCTGCTGGCGGCCGGCAACAAGCTGCAGGTGGCCGAGCGCGCCCATCAGGAAGCGGCTGAGTTTACCGGGCTGACCGGCAAGCGGGAGCAGGCTCGCGAGGCGGCACACGCCGACGTGGTGAAGGCGCAACTGGAAGAACAGCAGCGGCAGCGGGACCTCTCCGACGCGAAGGTGGCCGCAGAGAAGGCGCGGCTGGAGCTTGCCGTGCTGCTGTTTGCCGATCCGCACACTGCTTATGTGTTGACCGCGGCGGAGAGCGTTGCCGAACTGCCATCAAGGGCAGAGGTGGACCAGGCGGCGGGAAGAAACAATCCGGAGTTGAAGAGCGCGCTGGCCTCACTGAGCGTGAGCAATGCCGAGGTGCTGGCGGCGCGCGCGGCCTACCTGCCGGACCTGGGATTGAACGTGACGTATGGTATCGACGCTCCTCAGTTTGCGGTGAACACACCGGATCATCTGCGCAACCTGGGCTACTCGGCCAGTGTGACGCTGGATATACCGGTGTGGGACTGGCTGACGACGCAGCACAAGGTGAAGCAGAGCGAGATTCGGCGCGATGCGGTGAAGGTGGCGCTTTCGGCCACACAGAAGCACCTGGTTGCGCGGCTGGACGAAGCCTATTCAGAGGCGGTGGCATCGCGCGAGCAGCTTGCATCCCTGGATGCGAGTGTGGCGACAGCGGCCGAGAGCCTGCGGTTGACCAAGATGCGCTATGCGGAAGGCGAGTCGACGGTGCTGGAAGTGGTGGACGCGCAGAACGCATTTGTATCTGCCGAGAATGCGCGCGAGGACGGCAGAGTGCGCTACCAAGCCGCGAGGGCCGACCTGGAAATACTGACGGGAACAATCTGACGCAGGAACGAGCGGGATGGCGACGATGAATCGAAATCGCGGAGCAGGGTTTGTGGAGATGCGCTGGCTTTTGCTGTGCGCCATGAGTGTGCCGATGGGCTTTATGCCGGGCTGCAAGAAGGAAGCGCCGCCGGAGACGCAGGTGACGGTGCAGGCCGAGCATCCGGAGCAGGGCGCGATCACGGAACACATCACGGCCGATGCGATTCTTGCGCCGCTGGCGCAGGCGGCCATTGCGCCCAAGATCTCAGCGCCAGTGCGCAAGTTTTATGTTCAGCGCGGCTCGCGGGTGAAGGAAGGCGAGTTGCTGGTCACGCTGGAGAACAGCGATCTGGCGGCAGCCGCACAGGACAACAAGGGATCGTTCATGGCAGCCGAGGCGGCCTATGCCACGGCGACCAAGGCGCAGGTACCCGAGGACACGCAGAAGGCAGAAGCCGACGTGGCCCAGGCCAAGGCGAATCTTGATCTGAATCAGAGCATTGTGAAGGGGCGCAAGCAACTGTTTGCCGAAGGGGCCATTCCGGGGCGCGATCTGGACACGGCGCAGGCGGCCCTGGTTCAGGCGCAGGCGACCTGCGATGCGGCAGTTCTGCACTTGCAGTCGGTGCGCAATGTGAGCCGCGAGGCTGCGCTGAAGTCGGCCCAGGGGCAACTCTCTTCAGCAGAAGGCAAGTACAAGGGCGCCGCGGCACAGATGAGCTACTCAGAGATTCGCAGCCCGATTGACGGTGTTGTGACCGACAGGCCGCTGTTTGCAGGCGAGACGGCGGCGGCGGGGGCTCCGCTGCTGACGGTGATGGATACGAGCAGCCTGCTGGCCAAGGCGCACCTGGCGCAGAGCCTTGCGCAGCGGATGAAGCTGGGCGACGCGGCGCAGGTGCAGGTGCCCGGAGTAGCGGAACCGGTTGAGGCCAGGATCGATTTGATCAGTCCGGCGCTGGACCCAGGGAGCACGACCGTGGAAGTGTGGTTGAAGATTGACAACAAGAGCGGTGCGCTGAAGGTGGGCACACCGGTAAAAGTCTCCATCTCCGGGCGTACCGATGCGAAGGCCTGGAAGGTTCCCGCAACTTCGATTCTGACCGCTCAGGACGGAGCCAAGTCCGTGATGGTGGTGGGCGCGGATGGCGCGGCGCATCGCAAGCCGGTGACGCTGGGCCTGACGGAAGGGGAAGATGTGCAGGTGATGAGCGGCCTTGCGGCGAGCGACCTGGTGATTACGGGCGGGGCCTATGGGCTGGATGACGGCGCGAAGGTGAAAGTGGGCGCGGCCGATGACGCCGGCAAGGGCGGAGGGAGCGAGTGATAAACGACCCTGCTACCGGGCACAAGCCTTTCTGGCTGGCGCGCTCCACGCGCACCATCTTCTTTTTTGCGGCGATGCTGACCGTGGCGGGGATTTATTTTGCATTCCAGGTGCCGATCTCGGTATTTCCGCAGACGAACTTTCCGCGTGTGGTGATTGGCGTAGACAACGGCGTGATGCCTGTGGAGCAGATGCAGGTGACCATCACCAAGCCGATTGAGGATGCGGTCAATTCCGTGCCTGGCTTGCAGACGGTTCGCTCGACGACGAGCCGGGGATCGGCGGAGATCAGCCTGTTCTTCGACTGGAACGAGGACATGTTCCACTCGCTGCAACTTGTGGATGCGGCGCTGGGCAAGGTGGAGCAGACGCTGCCGGCCACCGCCCGCGTGACTACCAACCGGCTTACGTTTGCGACGTTTCCGATTCTGGGGTACAGCCTGACCTCGGCTACGGTTCCGCAGACGAAGTTGTGGGAGATTGCCACTTACGATCTGAAGCCGCCGCTGAATCGCGTGGCGGGCGTGAGCACGGTAACGGTGCAGGGCGGCAAGGTGCCGGAGTTTCACGTGGTTCCGAACCTGGCGCTTCTGCAAGGGGCGGGCGTCACGATTCCGGACCTTGTGAATGCCATCCAGGCTTCGAACATTGTGGACTCGCCGGGGCTTTACGAGGCCAACCACCAGTTGATTCTTGGCCTTGTGGGCGCACAGGTTCACGACAGCGAGCAACTGCGGCAACTGGTTGTGAAGACGACGCCGGCGGGCGCGCCAGTGCACGTGGCCGACGTGGCCACGGTGGAGGAGGCCACGCAGCCTGTCTACACGATGGTGACCGCCAACGGCAAAGAAGCGGTGCTGGTGAACATTACCCGGCAGCCATCGAGCAATACCGTTGCCGTGGCCGATGCGGTGGCCGCGCAAATGGCTCAGTTGAAGCCGAAGCTGCCGCCGGGAGTCACAATTGAGCCGTACTACGATCAGTCACAGATTGTGCGGGACAGCATCGCCAGCGTGCGCGACGCGATCGCCATCGGGCTGGTGCTGGCCTGCATCATTCTTTTCCTGTTTCTGCGCGACTGGACCTCTTCACTGATTGCCGGGCTGGTTATTCCCGTGACGATTGCAATCACCATACTGGTGCTTTGGATGATCGGGGAGAGCTTTAACCTGATGACGCTGGGCGGCCTGGCGGCGGCGATCGGGCTGGTGATTGACGACGCGATCGTGGTGGTTGAGAACATTGTGCTGCACCGGGACAGCGGCGAACATCGCGCCGAGGCGGTGCGCAAGGCGCTGAAGGAGATCACCACGCCGCTGATCGGCTCAACGATCACGCCGGTGGTGGTGTTTTTGCCGCTGGTGTCAGTCAGCGGCGTGACGGGGAGCTTTTTTCGCGCGCTGGCCGTGACCATGACTGCCGCGCTGCTGACCTCGCTGGTGCTTGCGCTTACGTGGACGCCGGGATTGAGCCTGGTGATGCTGCGCGCGCGGCAAGACGAGAACACTGAGCAGGATCATCACGCCGGCCGCCTGATGGGTGCGGTGATCGGGATTCATCGGCGCGTGCTGGACTGGGCGCTGGCCAAGCCGCTGTGGCTGGGCGGGGCCTGCCTGCTGCTTGTCATCGGCACGTGGGCCGGCTACCAGGCGCTGGGCTCGGACTTGTTACCGGAGATGGATGAGGGCGGCTTCATTCTGGACTACATCATGCCCGCGGGCAGTTCGCTGACCGAGACCAATCGCGTGCTGGAGCACGTGGAGCGGATTCTGCGCGAGACTCCGGAGGTGGAGAGCACGTCGCGGCGTACCGGCCTGCAACTGGGTTTGGCTGCCGTGACCGAGGCCAACACCGGCGACATTTCAGTGAAGCTGAAGGCCAAGCGCAGCCGCGGCATCGACGACGTGATCGCGGATGTGCGCAGCGAGATCAAGAACACCGAGCCGGAGCTGGATATTGAGTTTACGCAGGTGCTGCAGGACATGATCGGCGACCTGTCGAATGCGCCGGAGCCGATCCAGATCAAGATCTTTGCCAATGATCCCGCACTGCTGGAGCAGCTTGGACCGCGGGTGGGCGAGGCGATCGGCAAGATTCCCGGCGTTGTGGATGTTGAGAACGGCATTGAGAACACGATCAGCGGGCCGGCGACGAACTTCCAAATCAACCCGGTGGTGGCGGCGCGGATGGGCTTCACGCCGACTGAGGTTTCC
>Ga0302320_10007029_pt1 | contig 24844 bp, 22 predicted proteins | sample Bog_T0_3_FD_202130 | JGI IMG/M metagenome (GOLD analysis project Ga0302320, IMG submission 202130) | Peat permafrost microbial communities from Stordalen Mire near Abisko, Sweden - Bog_T0_3 | ecosystem: Environmental > Terrestrial > Soil > Wetlands > Peat | place: Sweden: Abisko, Stordalen Mire...
GAGCGAAGCCGAAGGGGACCTGCGTTTTCGTGGATTTCAGGCTCACCTTTTCGGTGATTTCCCAAGTGCGATAAAACGCGCGTCCAACTTGCAGTTTTCTACCATTTCATCGATCCTACCGCCGGATCAAGGATAAATCGCTTATTGTGAATTGGTTACACCCATCCACCTGCACCTCGCCGCTGGCGTGATTCTCCATCGTTTGAATTTCGGCATCTTCCGCTGGTGAATTCATCAGGGATTCGGGTTTCTCACGACTGGAGTCGTGCCCCGACACTTCATGGGACTTCCTCGGAATTTTGCAAGTCGTTCCCTCGAAAGAGAATTTCGGGTTTTTCCCTATACTGGTCCCATTCACCAAGCTGAGATTGCAGACCGTGAAAGGAGAGAGGTCATGGCTGACTGGATTACCGCATATAACTGGATGATGGATAACGAGGATACCCCGAGCGCCTGCGCAAAGGTTCCCGATGCTCCCCCGGCGGGGGTTGCCGGCCCATGTTACGCCATCAGCGGCATCAACTCGGGCGCGTTTCCAGCACAATTCAGCGCGATCGCCGCGCTGGCTCAAAGCGATCGCGAACCGGCCGTACGGAGCTTTTATCGGAACCACTTTTGGAACACGTGGATTGCGCAACTGAAATCCGACGAGCTCTGCAAGCGGGTCTTCGACTTCGCTGTCAATGCCGGGCCGGGTACTTCAGCACGACGCTTGCAGAAGGCCGTCAATAGCCTCGGGCCCGACAATGCGGTACCCGAAGACGGCGGTTGGGGTCCGGCGACGGTCGCCGCCGCCAATTCCGCCGATCCCGGTGCACTGGTCGCTGCTTTCAAGGCTCAAAGGCTGGCGCATTACCAGGCAATCGTCGACAACCATCCGGCCGAGGCTCGCTATCTGCCTGCCTGGGCGGCGCGTGCGCAAAAGTAGACTCAACCTTGCAAGGCCTTCCTGCGGTTCTCGCCGGTTAAACTGGATGCAGAGCCGCGGGTTCACCCTTCCGCGGGACGGATAAGGTCACATGCACTTCAATTTTCCATTTAACGCCACCCAGATTCTTTGGACGATTACTTTCGCTGCACAACTGGTCTTGCTTGTCGTCCTCATGGGCCGGGACCGGATCAGCCGTTTTCCATGGTTCACGGCCAGCATCATTCTCTATGGGCTACGCCTGCTGAGCGAGGTACTGCTTTCGGGTCGGCTCCCGATGATGACCCTCCGCACCTTGTTCATCATCCTGGCCGACCTGACAGCGATCCTGGCTTTGCTGGTGGTGCTCGAATTGGCCCGACATGCTTTCTCGGCCGTGAAGCGCCGTGTATGGGTAACCTGGGCCCTGATCACCATCGCTGTCGCGCTGGCCGTCGTGGCTCTCTGGGGCCCCTGGCCCACACGCGCGGAGTTGACGGTGGATTCTCCGTTGGCGCTTTTGCGCCTGCTGCAATTGGCGGCTCAAAAAGCAGACCTGCTGATCGATGTTCTGACCATCGAACTAGGGCTGCTGGTGGTTGCGTTTGGCCGCAAGTATGGCGCAGGATGGCGTTCGCATACCCAGGCCATCGTTGTCGGGTTGTCGACGGTCGCCGCGGCCTGGCTGGCGATTCAGGAAATCTGGCAGACCATCGCCCGCACCGTGCATCCGCTGACACGCCCGGACTATGAGCGCGTGATCGCATTGGGCGGTAAATTGGTGAACGCCAATAAGGTCATCTATATCGCCGCGCTGATCTGGTGGATTGTCTGGCTGTGGTTCGACGAGCCTGGGACCGGAGAGTCGGCAAACGGTGCTTCCGGGAATGATGCAATGGATGTTTCTGTCGAAGCGTCGTTGGTCAACGAGACGAGCGATGAAGCGCCTGGAGCAGCGGAGTAGGGATCGCGCCACGCGTCCGAAAAACGCGGAAGAAATTGAGCGTTTCGGAAGACTTCGACACCCCATCCATTCCGCGTTTTTCTGCGGAATGGGTGAGAAGCCAATGAAATTCCGGTCTACACCATCTGCGAAAATGCTCTAAATATGGCAGCTTCCCTGTCCACGCTTTTCCAGATAGCGCTGATGGTAGTCCTCGGCCTTCCAGAATGTCTGTGCAGGTTCGACCTTGGTCACGATGCGTTTCGGTCGAAAGCGGCCGTCAGCGGTAAGTTGCTCGATCTTGGCTAAAGCTGCGGCTTGCTGTTCAGTGGAGTGATAGAAGATCGCCGAGCGATATTGCGTTCCCCAGTCGGGCCCCTGCCGGTTGAGCGTGGTCGGATCGTGAAGCGTAAAGAACACATCCAGCAACTGCTCGTAGTGGATTCTCTGCGGATCGAATTCCAGCTCAACCACTTCCGCATGACCCGTTGAATCCGTGCACACGTCCTTATAAGTAGGCTGCTGCGTCGCCCCGCCTTCGTAGCCCACTGCCGTGGCCGTTACACCCGGCAGCGCTGCAAAAGCCGCTTCAACTCCCCAAAAACATCCTGCCCCGAACGTCGCCTTTTCTGTACTCATGTCTCTAGAGATGCGCCAACCTGGGTCCCGGCAGCAAAAATGTCTTCGCTCGGTCAGACTTGTGGGTTGTTCTCCCTGAAGTTCTCGTCGGCCCAGGCCTCCGGTCTCACAGATCGTGCCTTCCCGGAATTGCCAGAAAGCGAAACAGCCCCCACCGCTTTAGCGGTGGGGGCTGTTTCGCATGTGGCCTTCGGTCCCTATGTCGTTTTTGACCGCGTCGGTTGGTTTGCCATTGCCTGGTTGCTTTCGGTTTGCATGGTCTTGTTTTCCTGATTGTTCCCGGCATGTGTAGTTTGTGTGCGAGCCTGGCCTTGGGTCGCTACGCCAAAGGCAGTCTGCAGCAACTGCGTGCCCATCGGGGAACCAAGGCCAGTCACTGCATCCCAGCCGGGGGAGGCGGAATAGGCCCCATTGTTGCCTTGCGTAATGTCGCGGAAGCAGGTGGTCTGATTGACGCTGAAGATGGTCGGATTGATGAATCCGACCCGGGACTGGATCTTCTGGTTGATCAGGCAGATCAGCCCAGCCCAGAGCGGGGCAACTGCGCTGGTTCCGCCGACCACTTCGGATTGCCCGTCCACCAGGATGTTGTACCCGGTTTCGGGGTCCGCATTTCCAGCCACGTCCGGAACTCCGCGACCGGGAAGAGCCACATCGTTGGCCTGCCAGTTTGGCCTTGCGAAGACCGCGCTGTAACCGCCCCCTGACGCCCCTCCGTTGGGACCATCATTCCAGGCTGTTTCGGTCTTGATCGCGCCTTGCTGCGCAACAAGCCGCGTTCCTCCGCAAGCCAGCACGTGGGGGCTGGAGGCGGGGAAATCCACATGGTTTTGGCCGTCCGTCAGCCCATCGCTCGATCCATTGTCGCCCGATGCAACCAGCACGGTGATGCCAAGAAGTCCGGCCTCCTGCGCTACCTCATCGAAATTCTGCATGGATTGCGTCGTCCAGCCGGATTCAGGTCCGCCCCAACTGATCGAGATCACCTGCGGGTTCCGCAGTTGGTCATGGACAGCCATACTCAGAGCATCCTGAAAGCCGCGCGTGGTGTTGGGTGCAAAATAGGTGATGATCGTTGCGCCATTGGCCACCGACCCGGCCACTTCGATATCCAGCATCACTTCCCCATCCGCACTGTTTGCCGTTGTGGGCCGGTTCTTTCCCTGGTCCACCGAAGCGGTCCTGAGCGCCGGGGTCTGCAGTCCCTGGGCAGAGAAGTACTGCTGCACATCTGCCGGGCGGTAGCCCCCACCCAGTTCGATCAGTCCGATTACCTGCCCAGCTCCGTTCATATCCTGCGGGAAGTTGTAGAGTTTGGCCACGTCGACGGGATTGTAAGAGGTGTTTGCCACCCGGGTACCGAAGCTGCGATTCGTATTCCGGAAACGGAAATGCGGTTTGGCAACCGGACGGTCGTCGAGACCAAACACTCCCTGGATGATGGAGGCATGCTCGGTGGGAATCTGAATCGAGCCCACGCGCCCGCGGTAGCTGCCTTCCGGATGTTCGTAGTCGATCAACTCGACTCCGAAAGCCTTCTCCATGGCGGCCGCAGTACCCGCCAGAGTAACAGTGCGGCGCAGAACCTCGTCTCCACGCTCCAGCATCTGCAAGTTGTTGTCCTTGGCAAACTGACGGATCTTGTCCACGGAAGCTGTATCGGCGCCGCATTGGGAGGCAAATTCACTGTGGGTCATGAATTTTCCACTTGGCCTGGCCGCCGACAGCTCTTGCCGATGCTTGAGGATCACTGAAATCTCGATGAGTTGATGCGGATCGGTGGGGCCAATCGCCTTCGATCCTGCAAGAAGAACACGTTCACTACCCTTGAGGGGAACCTTCGCGGAATTCGACATTGTCTACTCCTTTGGGAATCAAGGTTGGGTACGTCGATGGAGGTCTTACTCAGCGCGCCTTTTGCCGTCCGGTGGATTCAAGTCTGGCTGCGAATCATCCTGCCCGGTGGCTTTCGGCCGTGACGGGGCGAGGCGCACTGCGCGAGTTGGTCAAGATGTTGGAGTTTCCCGGTCACAGCCGGGATCACCCTCTGAGTTCGCAAAGTGGAGGCTGGCAAAGGGCCAGCAGAGAACCTCGCTTGCTGGCTTCGCAAGGCTTGGGGATTTCAAATCCGTTCATCCACTTTCTTGGCGATGTTTCCGTGCTACCGACCTGTGGATGAGGGTGCTGAATTTCTCGCCACTCTGCCTACCGGCGAGATCGCTCTCCGTACAGCCTCTGCGGTTCTGTCTTCTCGATCGGAGGGTCTTGCATAAACGCGGATTGGCGATGAAATATTCTCAAGGCAGCAAAAAGGGAGAAGAAACTGGAAAGCTTCACCCTCGAAAACCTTATCCGGAGAGGAGATCGCCCACTCCGATCTGGAGGCCGAGTCCGGAGACTTCGTGCGCCGTTACCTCAATGGAGCGTAGGCACGAAACTGGGCAAGTATACTCCCAAATTTCGCGCCGTTTTGCAAATTTTTCGGCCCGGATTTGAATCACGCACATACGAAAAACAGCCCCACCGATTGCGCGGTAGGGCCGTGATTGGAACGCATTTTAGTGAGAGCATTTTTGCTTTTACTGTAGACTTCGGTGCCCCATCCATTCCGCGTTTTTCTGCGGAATGGGTGGGAAGCCCATGAAATTCCGGTCTGCACCATTTCCAAAATGCTCTCATGCCGTGACCACATGATCTCGTAATCCCACCCACGAACTTGGGTGCCCCTGGTCCCGATTTTGAGACCAGGGAGAGCACTAACCTATGCGGTCAAAGTACTAGTAGCGCTTCTTTCCGCCCGGAGCGCCGCCGGGACGGCCACCGGAGGGACGTGAGCCGCCCTTGAAGCCGCCGGGCTTGGAAAACCCACCCGGCTTGGGCCGTGCACCGCCGGAACTCTTGGGCTTCCAGGGTTCGCCACCTTTGCGGTCCGCGCGGGAGGCGGAGTTGGGATAAGGCTTGGAGGCACTGGGACGGAACTCCGACGAACCTTCAGCGCGTGGAGTGAAGGGCCGCGGCGGACGTGCGCCGGAATCTTGACCTTCTGCCCGAGAGAATGCGGGGCGACCACCTGTCGGTCTGCCGCCGCCACCGGGCCTGGCTCCGAAGCCGGGACGCGAGTTGGAGCCGCCGTAGGGTTTTCCGCCGCCGGGCTTGCCTGACTTGTTGTTGGGCCGTGCACCGCCTGCGCGCGGCATCCCGCTGCTGGTTGTGAAGCGCCGTTCCATTCCACCTTCGCTGCGAAACGGACGCGGAGAGGCCGTACGATCGGATCCAGAGCCTTGGGGGCTCGGGCGATCGTAGCTCGGCTTGTTGAAGCTGGGGCGCGCCGGGCGATCGGAGCTGGGGCGATCGGAGCTAGGACGATCAGAACCGGAGCGATCAAAGCTGGGGCGATCGGAGCTAGGACGATCAGAACCGGAGCGATCAAAGCTAGGACGTCCCGAGCTCGGACGCGAGGAACTCGCCCGCTCAAAGGACGGACGGGCGGGTCGGTCCGACTGAGGACGATCAAAGGAACGCGGTGCGCTCGGACGACCGGTATATGGACCTGATCCGGTTGGCCGTGGCCCACTGGGACGCGACGGGCGGTCGTCATTGGCAATCGGCTCAATGAAGATCTTTACCGCCTTGCGCGGTTCCAGATCGTCGTAGTTGTCGTCGGCGCGCTGGGGAACGACGTTCCGCTTGCCCCACTTTTCGTCGCCGGCAGGCTTGCCGAAGCTTTTGCGCTCCGGACGGTCACCGAAAGGCTTGCTGGGGCGATCCCCGAAAGGCTTGGGACGGTCGCCAAAGCTGCGGCCCGCTGGGCGTTCCGCCGAAGGACCCGAGGGTCTGGCTGGACGATCACCGAAGGGCTTGGCCGGGCGGTCACCAAAAGGCTTGGCGGGACGGTCCTCGAAGGAGCGAGCAGGACGATCACCGGCGGGCCTTGCATTGAAGGGTCTGGCTGGGCGGTCACCGAAAGTTCGCGCGGGTGCCGGGCGGTCACCATAGCTGCGGCCTGCGGCGGGACGGTCTTCCGTGCTCTCCACTGGGCGGGGGCTGGGGTCGTCTTTTTGCCACGCGGGACGAGCCGACGGACGCGCGTCCGGGCGGCCGAACTCGCGGCGGTTGGCACCACGATCCCGGTCATTGCTGAATCTGGACGGGCCGGAAGAGGTACCGGGACGCTGCGGGCGTTCGGCGGGGCGGGCGGGACGATCCGACGCGGGGCGATAGCCTTGTCCGGAAGGACGCGCCGTGCGCTCTTCGTCGAAGGGCTGCGCAGCGGCGGGGAAACTTGCCCGTGGCTTGAGGGTGGGCAGAATCTGGGCGTCCATCAGGTTGCGGCGGCGCGTGTCTTTCGACTTGGGCGTCCGCAGCTTGCCTTCGGCGACCAGGCGCAACAGGGAGAGTTCCTGTTCGTCCAGTTCGCGCAGGTTGCCTGGTTCCTGATCGAGGACCAGGGGACCGTAACCGATGCGGCGAATCTTCTCGACAAAGTGGCCGATCTCTTCGAACATCTTGCGCAGCTCGCGGTTGCGGCCTTCGATGAGAACAACCTCAAACCATGGATTGTCGCCCTGACGTACCTGGCGGATGCGCGCAGGAGCGGTCTTGACGCGGTCGGTTCCCGCCTTGCCGCGCAGAATGGAGACGCCTCCACGAAGAATGTCGAGTTCGTCCTCGGTTGGCTGTCCGGCCACCTTCACAAGGTAGGTCTTTTCTACGCCGCTCGAAGCCTTGGTGAGCCGGTTGGCCAGTTCCCCGTCATTGGTAACCAGCAGCAGGCCCTCGCTCATGTAATCAAGTCTGCCCACAGGGTAGAGGCGTTCTTTCATCTTCTCGAAGAACTGCATCACGGTCGGGCGACCTTCGGGGTCTTTCACCGTGGTGACAAAGCCCTTGGGCTTGTTGAGAACGTAGTAGCGCAGCCGCTCCGCGCCTTGCAGCAGCTTTCCATCCACACGGATGTGGTCGCGTCCGGCGTCGGCCTTGGTGCCCAACTCGGTGACCAGCTTACCGTTGACCTGCACACGGCCCTGCTCGATCAACTCCTCGGCGCGACGGCGGCTGGCAACTCCGGCTGCGGCGAGTATCTTCTGCAGGCGAACGAGATTCGCCGGGGGACGAGGCTTGGCCACGAACTCCGCTTCGGAATCGGCATCCTCTTCCTCTGCATCTTCGTCTTCTTCATCTTCGTCGTCTTCGTCCTCGTCTTCGGAGTCCTCGTCATCCTCATCTTCGTCCTCGTCAAGGTCATCGTCCTCATCGAGTGGCTCGTCGATCTCAATCGGCTCATCGTCGTGGGGATCTTCCACCACTCGGGAAGCAACTGCCCCCTTTACGACCTCGATTGTCTCTTCCTCGACCGGTTCAACGGGCTTCACTTTCCTTTTCGTTGTGGCCTTGGTGACGGCGGATTTCTCTGCGGCTGGTGCTTTCGCTTTCACAGCGACCTTCTTGGCCGGAGCTGCGATGGTTGCCTTCTTGACGGTTTTGGACGCAGCAGCCTTTTTGGGCGCCGACTTGGCGGGCTTCTTGGTGATAGCCATTTTTGTACTTCTCAGTTTCTGCCTGCTTATTTTTGGGAGGAAGGCACAGCGGGCGTGGCCTCTGCGGGGTTCAGTCCGCGTCGTTTGCCGGTTGCAGCGCAGCGGGTTCATCCTCTGGGCTCAACTGCGGCGCATCCGCAAGCGTATGGGCTATTGCGGGTTCTTCGGGTGCATCGGAAGGTACGGCAGCCCTCTCGGCCGGCGGTTCCGTGTGGTTCGTGGCAGCCATCTCGGCTGGCGTTAGTGCGGGCAATACGGCTACCGGACTCTCCTGCTCCGCGGGAGTATCGGCGGACTCTGGCACAGCGCCAGTGTCTGGTTCTTGCATCGGCGGCTCTTCGCCGTTCGCGTTGGAATCCGAACCCTCTTCGGCACTTTGGTCAGGGTCCAGATCGCTGGCTGCCTGGGCGGTCAACTCATTTGCATCGTCCACCACAGGTTCCGGTTCTTCCAGCTCAATCGCCGCCATCTTCTCGAACTCTTCCATCGATGGCAACTCGGCTACGTCTTTCAACCCAAAACGCAGCAGAAACTCCTTGGTCGTCTTATAGAGAATCGGTCGCCCAATCACCTGCTTGCGGCCGGCCGTAGCGATCAGCTTGCGCGCCAGCAGAGATCCCAGCACACCGGCCGATTCCACACCGCGAATCTCACTGACTTCGGGCGAGGTCACCGGCTGCTTATAAGCGATCACAGCCAGTGTTTCCAGCGCCGCCAGCGAGAGCTTCATCGCCGGCTTCAAACTTTTCACAAACATCCGAACCGCATCGTGGCATTCCGGCTTGGTTGCCATGCGGAACCCGCCGGCAATCTCCCGGACTTCCACGCCGCGCCCGTCAAGGGCATACGAGGCGATAATCTCGTCGAGCAGCTTGCGAAGAATCGTCCGCACTTCCCGCTCGCGCTGCCTTGCCTGCCGTTTCAGTTCCGACTCTTCCCCGGCATTCGGGTCTTCGGCCCCAGGGGCAGCGATTCCCGCTTCGCCCGTATCGGCCTCCGCAACTGCTCCCGGTGCTGTCTCCTGTTCAGCAGGATTACACGCTTCCATTTCCTGGTCAGACTCTTGCTGCCCCGCATTCTCGGCCAAAACAGGCTCGGGGCTCAAAAGCAGGGCCGGCCCGTCTGTGCCTTCCAGGTCGAGTTCGGCGTCAGCCTGCTCTTCAAATTCCGCAGCCAGCAAAGGCAGATCTTCCCCAGACGCAGCGGCTTCTTCCGCAGACGCGGCTTCCTGCTCCGCCTTCCACTCAAGGGCGTCGGCAGCGAACAGGGCAGCGAGCTGGCTCAACGTGACCGGCTCTTCCGCAGCATAAATGACAGCTTCCAGCTTTGCTTTCAGACTCATTCTTTAAGGAGCACCTTAAATATGGTACCGGAAAGCGCGATTTTCTGTTTGAACCTCCGGGGGATTGACTTTCAAATACCAATAAAAGAGGCGCCCAAGGTTGCGGGGCGCCCCTAATTCTCCGTAAAAACCTGATTTAAACCGCATTAACCCGCAAATTGCCGGAACAGCCAAAAGAGACTACCCGAGAGCAACGCCGCAGCAGGGAGAGTGAATACCCAGGCTGCCGCGATATTCCGGATGGTCGCGAACTGCAATCCACTCCTGTTGGCGGCCATGGTTCCGGCTACCCCGGAGCTCAGGACGTGGGTCGTACTGACCGGAAGCCCGAAGTTGTCGGCGGCGCTGATAGTGGCCATGGCAACCAGTTCGGCGCAAGCGCCCTGGGCGTAGGTCAGGTGGTCTTTGCCGATCTTTTCGCCCACGGTGACCACAATGCGCTTCCAGCCGACCATCGTTCCCATGCCCAGGGCCAAAGCTACGGCAACCTTCACCCAGCTGGGGATGAACTTGGTCGCCTTGTCCACCTTTCCCTTGTAGTTCTTCAGAGCGGCATTTTCATCGGCCGTGAAGTTGGGATTTCCATTCTTCTGCATCAGGCGAATGGCTTCACTGGCTACGTACATGTCATTGCGGACGTTGGTCTGCTGATTGGCCGGAACGGCCTTGAATTCCTTGTAGAGGGCAACTTCGTGGTTGAGGTCCTCGACCAGTTCCCGCAAGGCCAGAACGGTGTCCGGCTGGACCTGCTTGGTCCGGATGTAATCCGTGACCTCGGCTCGTGCGTCCGCGCCGAGAACTCCTGTGGGGTCGACATGTTTGTCGAGGATGCGTCCCGCCTGCTCGGAGGCGGCGATAAAGTCCTGCACATCGCGCGGAGTGACCGCGTGGTTCAGTGCATAAGCTGTGGGAACCGTGCCAATCAGGATCAGCATGATCAGCCCCATACCCTTCTGTCCATCGTTGGAACCATGCGAGAAGCTGACTCCGGTGCAGGTAAGCACCAGCAGTGCACGGATAGGCCACGGTGGAGGGGTGTTGTCTTTCGGCGCCTCAAACAGGGCGGGGTATTTGATGGTGGCCTTGGCAATCAGCATCAAGAGGGCGGCGCAGCCAAATCCCACGAGGGGCGAGATGAGCAGCACTTTAAATACCTTGGTGGCCTGTTCCCAGTCCACGCCGCTGGTGCCGGAGCGTGCGCTCATCAGTTGGTTGGCGAGGCCCACGCCCATGATCGAACCGACCATGGTGTGCGAGCTGGAAGCGGGGAGTCCCAACCACCACGTGCTCAGATTCCAGATAATCGCCGCCAACAGCAAGGCGAAGACCATGGCGAAGCCTGCTCCGGAACTGACCTGCAAGATGAGTTCGACAGGAAGGAGCGTGATGATGGAGAAAGCGACTGCACCGGACGAAACCAGCACCCCGGCCAAGTTGCACAAACCAGACCAGACGACAGCCAGGTTGGGCTCCAGCGAGTGGGTATAGATGACCGTTGCCACCGCATTGGCGGTATCGTGGAATCCGTTGACGAACTCGAAGCCCAAGGCAATGAACAACGCCAGTCCAAGCAGCAAGTAAGGCCAGATGCTGGCAATGGCAATGTTCCCCAGGTCCTGCGCGACATGGAAGCCGATGTATCCCAGACCGCCAAGCAGTGCGATCAGCACCACCGCTCCGCTGATCCACGCGGAGGGTTTCTTCATTTTTTTGTCCAGAAGGGAAGACCCTGCCGGCAGGGATTCGACGATAGTCGCCAGATCGGACATGGTGATGCTCCAGAGTTTGGGATAGGATTCCGGAAGCATCAGGAGATTTGTCTTCTTCCGGACTCCCAATGGATATACCGGGAAGATGAAAGACAAATGAATGGCCGTTTGCAGGGGGTGCGGTTCTATGCGATTTATCGGGTAATTGCGATTTTTTTAACGAAATTTTATTTTTGTTTTTGTTGCCCGCGCTGGTGCATGGCGATTTCGCGAACCGCCAGGAGCGGGTAGACGCGAACTCAGTTGGCGGTGGGAACCTTGTCCACAGAGTCAATGACGAGGGTCTCTACGGGAATTTTTTGAGGTCTAAGTAGGAGTCCGGTTGCCTGTTTGAGGGCTGCTTCGAATGCGGGGAGGACACCACCGCCATCCAATTCTGGATCGTAACTGAAGGCGATATCATAGTTTCCGGCAATGCCCGTCTGGTCGACGACCGGAAAACCGGCCAGGGGTGTCAGGTATTTTGCCAGCTGAGGCATGGACCAGTTCGCTCCACGCATTTGGCCTGCAGATAAGTTGATGCGATAGCCCGGAAAATGTTCGGCTCTGGTCGGGGTTAGGCGCGGGCCATCTTTCCCAATGATGAGAGCATATCCACGACTGAATCGTGTTTCCTCGTGGGCCACCAAATGGAAGCGCTGACGGAGCAGGTCTTGTAAACGGGGCTTGAGTTCGTCCCGCGTGAGAGAAACGCCATCTTCAGCCTCGGCGTCGATGTCGTAAAGATCGGTTTCGATCCAGCCGGGCTTGTTGGCTATTTGACTTTCATCAATGCCATAAGCCAACCGTATAAGGAGCGAGAGAGAGACATGGGTGGCGGAGAATCGCCCTATACCCGGATGGCTCCAGTTGCCCGTGCTTGGGTCGGCTTGTGGGGGAGCAGGCTTGACACTGGCAACTGCAAAGGACGGAAAAGCGGGAGTCTGCGCGACTACTGCTGTAAACCAGAAAGGTATCAGAGAGATTAGCAGGGTGAGACGGACGATATATCGCAAAAACGCCATTGATCTCATATCTAGGACCATTGTTGAAATCTACAATGGATGGCCGGTGCGTTCGGGCCCGGCCGCAACATGACGCTTGGGTCGTGGAGAATTCAGGATCGAGAGAAATTTTGAGTGATCCAAGCATGATTTGGTTAACTGGCCAAATCATGCTTGAAGTGACGCTTGCTAGCAAGACTTTAGACGTTGTCAGATGCGCATCGGCATCAAAACATAGCGATACTTGTACTCCGCGTCGGGATCTTCAGGGCGCATTTGCCCGGCCGACTGGGAATCCTTGAACTCCAACCGCACTTCGCCTTCGTTGTTCAGTGCCTTGAGGAACTCCAGAATATAGCTGGAGTTGAACCCGACCATGATGGGGTCACTGGAATAAGGCGTATCGATGATGTCTTCGCTCTCGCCCGATTCGGTCGAGCTGGAACTGATCTTGAGTTCGTTTCCTTCCAACCTCATGCGAATCGCGCCAGAACGTTCGTCGGCAAACTGAGCGACGCGCTGGATAGCTGCACCCAGCTCCGAGGACCGGACCACGGCAAACTTGGTGTTGTCGCGCGGCATGACCGCTTCAAAATTGGGAAATTGTCCGGTGAGCTTCCGTGAGCTCAAGGTGCGGTGTCCGACACGGAAAAAGAGTGTGTGCTCGTCATCGGCGAATTCAACCACGTCGGAGTCGGTCGAAGAGAGCAACTGCTGCAATTCCTGGAGCGCTTTCCGGGGAATGAGGACCCGCTTTTCGCCACTGATTCCCACCAGGTTCTCGTTGGATTTTTCGACGAAGCTGAGCCGGTGACCATCTGTGGCCACCATGGCGAGAGACTCCGCCTTCAACACCAGCAGCGCGCCGTTCAGCGTGTAGCGCGACTCTTCGTTGGAGATGGAGAAGATGGTGCGTGCAATCAGAGTCTTCAGAGCGACAGTGGGAATGCTGGTCGCCGCAACCGCCGGGAACTCAGGCACCTGGGGATAGTTCGCGCGCGCCATTCCAACCATTTTGGTATTGGAGCGGCCGCTGCGAATCTGCACCCAGTGATTCTCCAGCAGTTTGATCGAGATTTCGCCATCCGGAAGCAACTTGATGTAGTCGTAAAGCTTGCGTGCTGGAATGGTGCACGAGCCGGGCTTTTTGACCTTGATCGGCGCGCTGGTACGAATCGCCTGATCCAGATCGGTGGCGGTGATATTCAGCCGGTCGCCCTCCGCTTCGATGAGAAAGTTCGACAGAATCGGGATAGTGGTCTTGCGCTCCACCACGCTCTGCGTAGCGGTCAGCTCCTTCACCAGGTCCTGACGGCTTACCGTAATCTCCATCGCTGCCCCCTGTGCGGCCGGCTTTTCCAGTTCTGCTTCGACACTCGACATAGATTTATCCTCGCGGTTTGGGTACCGAAAAAAACCAGATTCAGCCGTTTTTCGCGCTGGCCACACTCTACAACAATCAGCGGCCCCACGGAAACAACTGTCTTTTCTACTTCTTGATTGTATGCAACCTGGCCGCTGCAGCGTACGTGGAAAAACCGGGGTTTGTCTGGATTCCTTGGCTTCTCACTCCGCAGATGCTCGCGGCGAGAGATCGGTGATCTTCGACCGCGCCACGACCGGTTCGGGCACCCGAGGTTGGCGGCGCGACGGGAAAGGGTTATAGGAAGGATTTCTTAAATCAAAAGCAGTAATACCCGTAGTTGACGCCGGAAAAGTGGATAACCTGCCTATCTTGCTTTCCTGAAAGGTGTTGATCGTGTGCGCTGATTTCTAAAACGCAGCTGTGCAAATCAGGAGAATTGGATATCGGGTGGGTTTCGTCCTCCACCTGCCCCGTCTTTCCCACGCTTCCCACAGCGAGGAGCAATACCCCTGTGTAAAGTCCGTTGATTATGTGTAGATCGGGGTTACGTGCAAGCAGGCCTTGGGGATTGGATGGCCCGTTCCTCCACATGTGCGCTTCTGTGCGCTGCGATCAAAGTGTGGCTGTTAAGCTGGAGGTAGAGTCAGGTAGGTGCTCGTCGCGCGACTCTCAACCTTCGCGATCGGCGTCGAAATTTTTCAGGGGATTTTTTCCTTCCCCGGATTATGCCCTTGGAATTTTGAACTGAGTGGCTGCACGAAGGCCCACAATACCCTGAGATGGGGTAGGGAGTTGGTACGCAATGACCATCGACATCGGCCGCCTGGAAGGCCAATTGCTGCAAATGTCGGTGGAAGGCGCTCCCGGCCGTGAGTTTTGTGAGGCGATTTCGGAGCTTGCGCGCACCGGCCGCTTTGCTCAACTCCAGAATGTGTTGCCCGCCGTCGTCTATAAGGAACTCTGGCAGCGCTACCAGGCGAATCCCGAGGCATTCGTAGCGGAATGGCGCAAGTTAGCCCACGAAATGCAGCAAGGGTTTGTTCAACATTCGCGGCAGCGCCTGACCTCGCTCACCCGGTTGTTGCAGGCTGGCAGTGAAGCGCCCGCCTGGCAAAACATTCAGCGCGCCCTCGACGGACAGCAGAACGACTTGCTGCGCGCGGCTTTTGCGATGGAATTGCTGGAACTGGTCGAACCTGCGGTGGTGCGCGCGACCCATCTGCGCGAATGTGTGGTCTCCGCCCCCAGTTCTGAAGAAGCGGATCGCTATCTCGACGAAGCAACGCGATGCTATTTCTTTGGACTTTTCACGGCCTGCGCGGTCATGTGCCGGTCTGTGCTGGAAGAAGCCATCAAGCAGAAGTTGCCTCCCTCCCTGACTCGTCTGGTGACAACCCGCTATCGCAATGCCGCGACCCTCGGCAACCTGCTCCATGAGGTCAACAACAATCTCTTGATGACCGGCTTCGACGCCGGATTTCCTGCAGTTGCGAACAAGGTGAATGACGTAGGCAAGAAGGCGGTTCACCAGGGGCTTCTGTCGGAAGAGGAAGCGCGCAGTTGTTTGCAGAATGCGCGGGAAGCCTTGCAGTTGCTGCTCAGCTAGTTCAACGACCGCTCGATCTTGTACTCAGGTTGGGTGCCCCTGGTCTCGATTCTGAGACCAGGGAGAGCATGAACTCAAAAGGACTTCTTCATCCGGCGAGAGCAGGTCGAGCTTCACGGCAGCGCGGCATATCCGGCTTCTATACTGGAATTCCATGTCCTACGCTCTAGCCATACAGCAACTCGGCGCGATGGCACCGGAACTCCATACCAAACCAGGTCAGATTCGTCGCAAGTTCTCTCTCGACGAAATGCGGCTGCTGCTTGGGGCGTTGGGAGATCCGCATCTGCGCTTTCCCGTTGTCTTGATCGCTGGCACCAACGGAAAAGGATCGACTGCGGCGACTCTGGCCTCGATCTTGGACGCATCCGGGAGTCGCACCGGCCTTTATACATCTCCCCATCTTTCCCGGATCAACGAGCGGATCCGGGTAGCCGGCTCGGAGATAGCCGACAGTGAATTCGGGGAGCTTTTTCATGAAGTTGAGGCAGCAGCCACCGATCTGGTGAAATCCGGGCGTCTTCCTCAATTCCCCAGTTTCTTTGAATTTGTTACCGCCATGGCGTTTCTCCACTTTGCCCGGGCGCGGGTTGACCTCGCGGTGTTGGAAGTTGGGATGGGCGGACGCTTGGACGCCACCAACGTGGTTGAGCCGCTTCTGTCGATCGTGACCGATATCTCACTGGATCACACCGAGTGGCTTGGCTCGACGATTAGCGCGATTACTCGAGAGAAAGCCGGCATCCTTCGGCGCAACGGCACTTTGATTACCCTCGCGCAGCATCCGGAAGCGAACCTGGTCCTGGGAGAAGTGGCTGCCGAACTGGATGTGCGGGGGGTAAACGCGGGCGCCTATATGCCGCTGACTCAGGTTGCATCAGAAACTGGATATTCGGTTGAGGTCTTCGGCGAGCAGGTTGAAGTTGCCTCTCCGCTGATCGGCCTCCATCAGCAGCGGAATATCGCTTTGGCAATTGCCGCCGCTGTGGAGTTGGCGGAAGTCCAAGGGCTGCCGATAAACGCCGCTGCAATCGCGGTGGGGATTCGACAGACCCGTTGGCCTGGGCGCTTGGAGCGAATCGAGCGCGAAGGCCTGACCTGGATTCTTGACGTGGCCCATAACCCGGCGGGAGCCTGGGCACTGCGATCCGGCTTGAATGGAACGGTCGGAGAGCGGAGCCCGCGGGTATTGGTTTTCGGGTGTCTGCGCGACAAACCTCTACAGGAGATGGCGCGCATCTTGTTCTCGGAATTTGACCATGTGATTTTCGCGCCGATCGACAGTCCGCGCGCTGTTTCTTTGGAGAGTCTGCTGAGCGCCGCGAGCTCCCTTGGAACCCCGGCTAGGGCGGCAAGCTCCATCCCGGAAGCGTTGGATTGGGCCGCGCGGCAGGGGGCCGGTGGCGTGGTGGTGGTTTCCGGATCTGTTTATCTGGTTGGCGCTGTCCGTTCGATTCTTCTAGGGGAAGGGGGAGGCCACCTTGCGTCGTAGAGGAAAGACCGCACGGCCGAACCCGCTGCCTTGGTACTATCGCTGGCGTACGATCCTGTTGCAGACCCCGGCGTTTGCAGTCGCGACCATTTTGTTCGGTTCGCTCTCGCTCTTGATCTCCTTTTTCGACAAAGCAGGGCGGATTCAGCACCGAATCGCGCATTTTTGGGCCCGCACCTCGGTCTGGATTGCCGGGTGTTCGCTGACAGTTCTGGGCGCTGAGAATCTGAGCAAGTACCCGGTCGCTGTCTACGCCTGCAACCACACTTCCTACATGGACACGCCGGTGATCTTCGCCTCGCTGCCCGTCCAGTTTCGCATCCTCGCGAAGAAGGAATTATGGCCTATACCATTCATAGGATGGTACTTAGATAGATCTGGTCAGCTCCCGATCGATACCGCGAACCCACGTGCATCGATGGCGAGTCTTGGCGCCGCGGCCAAGGCCTTGCGAGCCGGAATGCCGCTGTTTGTGTTTCCCGAAGGCGCGCGGACACCGACTGGCGAACTGGGTACCTTTCTCTCCGGCGCAGCTTACCTGGCGATTCGTGCCCAGGTTCCGCTGGTGCCGATGGCAGTGAGCGGGGTATACGACCTCTTGCCGATCCATACGCGCCACTTCTTTCCGACCAGCCTGACGCTGAATGTCGGAGAGCCCATCCTCACCGAGGGGATGACATTGCGTCAGATTGATGAACTCAATGAGCGCGTTCGCAATGCCGTCGAGGCTCTGCGTATAGCTCCTTCCGGCGGGGAGCAGGCGCTGCAAGCTGTCCGGCAAGCGACCGTTGATCAGACTCTTATCGATTGAAAATAATAGAGTTACGAGATCATGCTTCCCGTTGAAGTGCGTCTCTCAGTACACTGTTCTCTCATGTCAGTCCACATTGCCATTCCCGAGCCCACCTGCAGCGACACGGCGTATAACCAGCTCACGTTGCCTTTCTATCTTGCGGCCCTGCATTCGGCAGGCGCCATCCCCGTTGTCATTCCTCTCCATGAACGTCAGGATCGCGTGGCGCGACTGCTCGGAGGCGTTCAGGGGATTCTTCTGCCGGGGAGCCGCTTTGACATCGATCCGCAAAGATTTGGCGAAGATCCGATTCCAGAGTGTGGCGAGGCGGATGCCGCGCGAACGGCAGCCGAAGAGTTATTGCTCCAGGACGCATTCAGCCTGCATAAGCCGATCCTGGCGATCTGTCACGGCATGCAGGGCTTGAATGTATGGTGCAACGGATCCCTGGTACAGGACCTCAAGACCAGCGTGAATCACTCTCCCGGGCGCTCGGTAACGGAAGCACACGCTGTTCGGATTGCCCCCGGTTCACGTCTCGCTTCTCTTCTCCCGACTGCAGAAGGCGCAGGTCAGCCAGTTGAAACGGTCAACTCTAGTCATCACCAGGCTGTCAAGGTCGCCGGAGACAAGTTGTTGGTCGTGGCAAGTTCGGTTGGGGACGAAGTGATCGAGGCAGTCGAGCTGGACTCTTCAGAGCACTTTGTCCTAGGTGTGCAATGGCACCCGGAGCGCACCTACACATCGAGCGCCTTTTCGCGGGCCATCTTTGCCGGGTTCGTCCGGGCGTCGGAAGGCTGGAAGCCGCGGGAGATCCATGAATCGGTCGTTGAGCGATGAGTGATCCCGATGTCTTGATCGGAGAGCGGTTGAATGTTTTGCTCGGGGCAGTGGGTATGGCTTTCTTGGAGCCAAATGTAGCCACAGCTTTTGGGGCCTACCTCACTCTCTTGCAGCGCTGGAATGCGCGCGTCAACCTGACGTCGATACGCGATCAAGAAGGGATTCTCAGCAGGCACTTTATTGAGTCGATTGCCTGCGCGCGCTCTCTGCCAAGGGGAATCTCGACTTTGCTCGACTTCGGTTCGGGTGCCGGATTTCCCGGAATTCCCATCGCATTGTGTCGCCCAGAATGCCGTGTGACTTTGGCGGAGTCCCAGGGAAAGAAGGCTGCGTTTTTGAGTGAGGCCGTGCGCGTGCTTGAATTGGCCGGTGGCACTCGGGGGGCAGCAAAGGTTCACTCCGGTCGAGCGGAGGCATTGGGATGCTTCTTCGATTGTGTAACCCTGCGCGCCGTGGATCAAATGCACATTGCAGTGAAGACGGCCGCGACGCTGGTAAGACCCGGCGGCTGGCTGGTCCCGATGACAACTCGATCCGAGTCGGATGCGATTCAGGCGGTTGCCGGAGAATGTTTCACGTGGAACATTCCAATCCCTCTACCCGGGGGCGAGGAACGGATCGTGATGTCGGGACAAAAGGGCTGACGGAATACTCTCGGCGCTTCTGGGATACTTCACTACAGTGAAACCAGAGTTGGTATATCCCGAAGGCAGCAGATCAAAGTCGACGCAACCATCAACGATCCGCGACCCATCATGAAACCATCCGGCCGACAGGTGTTCTGGTTTCGTTCAAGTACTACAGTTGCAGTGAACAGCGACGGAGTGAGCAGGGGGTCTCGACCCCCTGAAAACAGACCCAAATCTCGTGGCCTTCACGCCCGGATTCAAGCCATCCAAAGCAAGTGCAACGGGAATACTAGTTGTCGAGTTTGATTTGCGTCAGGATCTTTACGGGGACCAGATCCGCAGCCTTCCTGACAATCAAGCGGACTCCCGTCCCTTCCGCGTACTTGGGAGCGTCTTCGATGACTTTCAATACGGCTTTGGAAAGGTTCGAAGCCTTTGCGGTCGCCACCGACCGGTTCCCCAAAACAAACGACACCAGCAGGCAGTCTCGTGAAGGCCCCAGGTAGACGATTGTCCTAGCTTTGAGCCTCAGCCGCAGCCCCCATCCGTATTTCGCCGAGACTGACTTCCATTCCAGCACGTCGACGCCATGCTCCCCAGAGAGCCAGTCGAGGTAACTGTGCCATAGCGGTGCGGCTTTCCCGAGTACCGCATCAACCTCCTCGAGTGTGGGCTGGTCAGGTCTTCCAATAAATGCGTTCTTCGCTTCCATTCTTATCTTTCACGTTCCTAAAGGTGATTTCGTGTAGGCATTTTGGGCGATCAGCCAGGTTCGGCCGTTCCCCATGCCGAAGCCGACAACTAGGTAGATTCCTAAATGTTCCACGTGAAACAAATCGGAATCAGCATAACCGACTTCGTGTCGAATCGGAACATCAAAAATAATATTTTCTTGCACTGAAAATCACCCTGATTCATAGACGTTTTGCACCGTTTTGACTTAGTGGACTGAATTTCTCCAAAACTCAAAAGCGTGCCCTAACTGCCTTTATGTCAGATGCTTCCCGCAAGGCAAAGCGTACCCCGTCGGATCGGTTTCCACAGCCTCCACTAGTTCTCCACAGCGCAAGTCCCTCCCCCCGATTCGCCCCACCCCTATAGTCTGAATAGGTATGAGCAAGATACTCGGCGTTGTCAATCAAAAGGGCGGAGTTGGCAAGACCACCACGGCCATCAACCTATCCGCTTCCCTAGCCCTCGAAGGCATGAATATCCTCCTCGTTGACTGCGACCCCCAGGCAAACGCCTCCTCCGGCCTCGGTTTCCAGCGGGACGATAACCGCCACTCCATCTACGATGTCCTGATGGGAGATGTCCCAGCCGAGCAGGTGATCCTTCCCACCGATATCGAATGCCTCTCCCTCTTGCCCGGGTCCAAGAACCTCACCGGAGCAAACATCGAGCTCGCCGGCTCCGAAGACCGCGCTCTCCGCCTGCGCAAGGCCTTGGCCTCCGTTCGCGAACGCTATGATCTGGTCATTCTCGATTGCCCACCCGCCCTCGACTTGCTCACGCTCAACGCCCTGGCGGCTGCGGACACACTGATCGTCCCCATGCAGGCCGAGTATTTCGCCCTGGAAGGCGTATCCGAGCTGATTTCTACCCTGGAACGGGTCCGCGCAGCGTTCAATCCCGATCTCACCATTGAAGGTGTGCTCCTCACCATGTACGACGACCGCACCAACCTCGCCCAACAGGTCACCGATACCCTCCGCGAATACTTCAAGGATCGCCTCTTCCGCACCGTGATTCCCCGCAATGTGCGCTTGGCTGAAGCCCCCAGCCACGGCAAACCCGTGGCCCTTTATGACGCTCGTTCCCGGGGAACCGAGGCTTATTTCGAATTGGCAGGCGAATATATGGCACGCAACCACATTGAGAGCCCGCGCAGCGCGGAGCGAAAGGCTCCCGGAGCGCCTCCTCCGGTCCGGACAGATTCCAAAGCTTCGATTTGGCAGAAGCCTTGAAGCTCAGACCCTGACCTTCGTTGAATCTGGACAAAAAGTATAGAGACGACTCAGCAACACCCGGCTTTAATGCCGGATTCGAGGATTTTTTCATCATGACCATCGCCGCACCCGATCCAAAACGCCGCGCCCTGGGAAAGGGACTGGATTCCCTCCTTCCGCGTGTGCAAGCTCCCGCTTCTGCGCCCGACAAAGAAAACGGCAAGCCGCTCGAAATCTCCGTAGACCAAATCGATCGCAACCCGTTTCAGACCCGCTCCACGGTGAATGAAGATCAATTGGCGGAGTTGGCCGCCTCGATTACTGCGAATGGAGTGGTGCAGCCGATTCTGGTTCGCCCGCAAGCCAACGGTCGCTTCCAACTAATTGCCGGCGAGCGCCGCTGGCGCGCATCGAAACTGGCGGGAAAAGCCACGATCCCAGCGATCCTGCGCCAGGTCTCCGATGAACAGGCGATGGAAATCACCATCGTTGAGAACCTGCAGCGCGCCGATCTCAACCCCATGGAGCAAGCACGCGCCTTCGAGCGCCTCGGTCGCGAGTTCCACATGACCCAGGAGCAGATGGCCGTTCGCACCGGCAAAGACCGGGCATCGGTGGCCAACTTCATTCGATTGCTTCGTTTGCCGGCTTCCGTGCAGACCCAGGTCGAAGTCGGGGATCTGAGTTTCGGTCACGCCCGCACCCTGCTTGCCTTCGAACATGCGGAGGAAATGGAGAAAGCTGCTCAGCGCATTATCGCACTTTCGCTTTCTGTTCGCCAAACAGAGAGCTATGTCCAAAATCTTCTCCACCCCGAGAGAGTCGCAAAGAAAGAACCAAAGCCTGAAGTCTCCATCGACCCCAACGTGCGCGAGGTACAAGATACCCTGCAACGCGCTCTTGGCCTCAAGGTATCCATCGAAGATCACAATGGACGCGGAAAAGTGATCATCGAATATTCTCGCCTGGAAGACTTCGACACCCTGCTCGAGCAGCTCTCGACCCGCTGACGATCAGCGGTGGGGCCAAAGACCTCCAGTGGTCCGCAGCCGATCAGAGCATTTTGGGTCTTTCGATCGACCTCCGTGTCCCATCGTCTCCGCGTTTTTCTGCGAAAAGGGTGGAATGCCCATCACAATTCCGGTCTACACCATATTCCAAAAACATCTGGAAACCCAGGATGGACACGGCGCGGCATAGCAGCGCGGCGTTGAACCAACTTGGGAGCCCAACCGTGGCAGGCGGGAAGAGACAAAGTCTGTGCCGCCGACACTTTAGCTGGGATGGGGCTATAATTCGACCAACAAAATTTCACCGGTTGCTGCGTGCCAGAACTGGGTGCGTGCGACCGAGGAGGCTGGCATGACCAAGCCGTTGATTCTTCTCTCATCGATGATGTTGTTCGTATTCTCCGTGTCCTGCGCGAATGTCGCGAGGTCACAGGAGACCCCTGCCGCAACTGGAAAGCCAGCCGGAAAGCTCAGTCCTGAATTGTTGACCAAGGCAAAGAAGCTCTATGAGATTGACTGTGCCTTCTGCCATAACTCGAACGGTGATGGCAAGTCGGATGCCGCCACCAGCATGTCTCTCAAGCTGATGGACTGGACGGACCCAAAGTCCCTGGCCGGCAAGACCGACGCAGAGTTGTTTGCGACCATTCGCAAGGGTAAAGACAAGATGCCGCCCGAAGATGCCTCGCGTGCGAAGGATGACGAGGTATGGGCGATGATTCATCACATTCGGGGCATGGCGGGTGCGGATAAGCCCGCGGCAACACCGGTGCCTGCCACCTCAACGGATACGCCTGCACCGGCCGCGCCCACAGCTCCAACGAATTGAGTTGACGCTGCGCTACAGCGAAACCAGAGCTGCTGCATTTCGAAGGCATTTCCCTAAAGTCGACGCGGCCATCAGAGAGCGGCGACAGTGCACGAAACTCACCGGGCCACAGGAACTCTGGTTTCGCTCTAAAGCACGCGAGATGTTCAAGGAAAAGCCTCTCTGGAGTGCCCAGAGGGGCTTTCGTCCTCCGCAATCCGTTTTCACAAGTGCCTGGTTCTATGGTTGGAAATCGCCGACGCGGCTCCTTCCACCCAGATGCACCCAGATCTTCCCAGCTCAGCCTAGTACCGCCGTTGTAATTGGCCGCGGTAGCGGGAACAGGGGGTTTTAACCCCCTGAAAACAGGCCCAAACATCGAGGCCTTTACAGGCTGCGGAAAAGCTCAAATTTGCCCTCGGTTTTGAAAGGGCACGGCTTTACATGCTGCGGAAAAACTCGATTTTGCCCTCAGTTTTGAAGGGGCATGGCTTTAGCCATGCCGATAAAGTCAATAAACCTAAAAAAAGCAGTTGCTTGTGGGTTGAGGAGTCACCCACCCCAAAACGTTGTCATCCTGAGCGAGTGAAGCGAGTCGAAAGCCTGCCCTGAGCGAAGCCGAAGGGGACCTGCATTTTCGTGGTTTTGAGGCTCACCTTTTCGGTGATTTCCCAAGTGCGATAAAACGCGCGTCCAACTTGGGGTTTTCAACCATCTCATCAATGTTACTGCCGGATCAAGGATAAAATCAGCGTTGGCTTTAGCCACCGACGGCCGTATTTCAGGTTTTTTGGCGAAATACAGCCTTTTTCCGCAGCCTGTTTAGGCCCGGATTCAAACGACCCGAAGCAAGTACAACGGTACTGCTAGCCTGGCAGGCAATTCTCACCCTAAGCCGAAGGCCGTAGCGCCGGTCACCCGGCCCGCAGTCTTGGAGGGCTCCTGACCCCCCAGGACTTCCCCGATGCAGAGATGCAGACGCATCTCGCCGTCTATGAGACGTACACGCTTGTCCCCGTCCTTGGGCTTTGCACAGAATTAACCGATTCCGGCTCACAATGGTGTCGGGGAAAATCTGCAAACCGAGAGGCCGACGCTCTTGAACAGCCCCTAACAGCCGGGCCGAATGAACGACCGGGCAGTTCCCTGGCACTTTAGACCGGGCACATTCCTGACAGTTTTTTCCTTATTTGAAGTGTCAGGTATCCCCCCGGTCCAATCTGTCAGAGATGCGCCCGGTCCGTACCAAATCACTACCCACCCCCTATCCCGGAAAATCGCATTTTTGGGGGCCTCAAAATCACATGCAAATCACTCTATTTATTTACCTTGGGCGATATCACCAGGTAACGAAAAGGTAAACAATCACCCTCATTTTTGGCGGGAAAAGAGTCGAAAAACGGGCATTTATGCCCCTTATTCAGCTCCGGCGATGCGGTTCCGTCTAAGCGTCACAGGCGCCATTGCTTCAATCCCGCGCCGCTACCGAAAAGAGCGGTTCAGCGCAAAGACACCTCTAGTTCTAGGCGAGCACGCTGATGCGCTGGGAAAGACCGTTCTCCGCCGCGACTTCCGTCGAACCTGAGGCGCTCGCCCCGGCGAGCCCGGGAATCGAAGCTGTGTAGGTATTTCCCGACTTCTCGATACTTCCGGAGTATTGTTTTCCGTCGACCGTCTCGGAGTATCCGCTTACCAGTTCATCGATCGAGGAGGCAACGCTCGAAGCAGCTCCACCACCACCTCCGCCGCCGTGGCTGGATTGGCTTTTTGCTGGAGAGGCTGTGCCGGATGTCGGATTGCTGGTCGAGGAGGTGCTGGCAGGGACCGCAGCGGCCGTCGATGAAGCGCTTGCCGAAGACGAAGCGGAAGGCCGCGAAGCCGCAACCTGGTTCAAAGGTAGCAATATCTGCGAGTTGGAAGAGATAGCTGAGATGAGCATCGTCTTTCCTCCCATCGAGAAATTAAGCGCTCTCCATTTGTATCGGCCCGTTCATCGGAAACTTTAGTGTTTTCTTTCCGCCGGCTCGGATTCCACCTCCGCCGCAGGGCAATCGCATTTGGATCATTCTTTGAAAAAAGCGAAAAGGTAGGAAGGGTATGCGCTTTAGCTTCTGCCACCGGGTCTAAGCCCTCCGCCTTTCAGGCGGAGAGCTTCCAGCATCTGTGCTGGATAATGGTTAGATGGTCGAGTACAGGGAGAATTCACACTCGGTTTGGGATGTAAAGTA
>Ga0302320_10007030_pt1 | contig 24840 bp, 22 predicted proteins | sample Bog_T0_3_FD_202130 | JGI IMG/M metagenome (GOLD analysis project Ga0302320, IMG submission 202130) | Peat permafrost microbial communities from Stordalen Mire near Abisko, Sweden - Bog_T0_3 | ecosystem: Environmental > Terrestrial > Soil > Wetlands > Peat | place: Sweden: Abisko, Stordalen Mire...
CTCTTCCTGTGCCCTCTCACGTTCCGCCCGCTTCTCAGTCTCCAGCTTGGCGTCGGCAAAATATTGACTGAGAGCGGCCTGGAACTGTGTGCTCAATGCAACGGTCTCCTTGAGTAGACGTTGATCAAATTCCCGTTGCAAGGTCGCAATCTTCTCCTCCAATTCGGGGATCACTTCCAATTGCATCTGCAGGGCAAAACGCTGCATGGCAAACCCGTGAATGGTCTGCGTGGCCTCCTCGAGGGCTGTCCGTGTCTCTTCGTGTGCTTCCCGCTCCTGGTCAAGCCACGCCTCCTGTTGCTTCACAAAGATCTCCAGGCTGTGGATCCGCTCGTTGCTCTCAGAGAGGCGTCCGTTGCTCTCCATCAGCTGTCCTTGAAGCTCGTTAATGCGCTTCTCGTGGAGAACCAGGGAGGACCCGTCTCCCGAGAGCCGCTGACGTTTCTTGTCAACCACGTGTTTGCCATTCTTGACGGGTCCAGATCCATCGTGAAGGTCCATGGAGGCTGCAAATCCATTCCACAGGCCATTGGCAAGCTTCGAGGCCGGTTCCATGACCCCAATCTTAAAGCAACCCCCCCTACCCTCTCGTCTGCAAGCAGAGTCGAGTCAGAATTAAGCAGGGGTCAAAAATTTTCCCCCCTTCTTTTTCACACTGCAAAAATTTCCCCCCTTTGCAAGCACTTGGGACGAATGTCTCCCTTCGGGCCCGCGCCCCGAGAGTTCAGGTCATCGTGGATTTTCTCCAGAGGGGTTCCCGTGTTTTTTCCAAAAGTTTTCCATCATGTCGTTGGCTGCTTCTTCGAGTGAGTCGGATGATATTGTTGTTGTGATTCCCGCCCCCGCACCCGCACCTGTTCCTCCACCACCATCGTCTGCGTCCAAGGCCAAGGCCAAGGGCAAGGGCAAGAAGGGAGGAGGAGGAAGGAGTGGGTCCGCCAAGAAGAATGAGACCGAAGCCGAGCCCAAGGTTGAGGATCCCCTTCGCGAGGCCAAGATCAGCAAGATGCTTCGACTGCTGGATTTTCAACGCAAGAAGCTGGCCGAGGAGTACACCCCCGACAAGCGCAAGGTTCACGTGGTGGCTGCAGCAGTCTTTTCCAAGCACGGGATCGACGCCGAGACCAAGTGTGTGGTTTGCCAGTCGGTCATCATGGGTACAACCAACACGTGCTACCTCATCGAACACGCGGAGTCCAACCACGCTGTGCACGCAGACTGCTTTGTGTGCTCCCATTACATGGATCAGGAACACTCCTGCGGCAAGTCCCCACTCGTCAAGGATGACGACCACGTCAATGCCTCTGTGCCCAACGACGATCTTGAGGGTGAGCATGTCTGCTACGTCGAGGTGCGCGGTCGTGATCACCCCCTTCCCGTCTGCGTGTCCCATCTGGATCTCCGCAACCTCGATCTCCCCCGCTACGACCCCGAGGACAAGGATCAAATGATGCGGTTCTATCGGGAAAAGGGATTCGTCATTGTCAAGAGCAACCCGTCTCAGGCCTATTGGCAGGAGAAGGTTGCGTGGCTGAGCAGAGTCATGGGTATGATGGTAGGCTGGACCGAGGAGCAACGCATCGAGTACATGGAGGCCAAGGGCTGGGACTTTCACTTCAACGAACTCCCCGGATTCACTCAACACTGCTTTGGTGTGACGGGCTCCATTCCTGGAAGCCGCTCGCTGTACGCAGCCGACGTCCTCCAGTCCAAGGAGGCTTGGGACATACGCAAGGCTGTGTTTCCCTGTGCACTACCTCTCTTTGGCGGCAAGGCCCCTACCATCATGGCTGGCATGGCTCCCTTCTTTGTGCACGCGCATTACACGGAGCTCCAGACAACGGGTCTTCAGTTCTTCCCTGTGGAGACTCGACAGACCAACGAACGTGAAGATGGCACCAAGCCTGGTCGTGCCAAGGCCATTGAGATTGTCAACGGGCTAGTGGCCATGACAGAGTGCATGAACTTCTCCATCATTGTCTGCCCGCAGGCCTGGGAGAGCAAAGTGAGAGTTGAGGGGGTGGTGAGGGGAACATGGCAATCTTCTCCTTAATCTCAGTCTATCCCCCAAGGTCGATGGTGCCACGACCTTTGAGCGCAAGTGGAAGGACATTGAGACGCGTCAGGAAGCTGGCGGGGTGTACGAGTTGGGCCACTGGGCCGAGCACTCCCCTACTCCCGTCAGGCTGCGCCCAGGAGAACTCATCCTCTTCAAGAACGCCCGTCCCTTCAAGATCTCCAGCGGGACTGTGAACAGCTGTGGGCTCTACGTCAACTGGCACACGGGAGTGCCCAAGGAGTTGACCATGACCACGCGTGCCGACTGCATCATCGAGGGCACGGTGATCAAGAAGAACTCCAACATGGGCTTTCACTACGTGGACGAGAAGGCTGCCTCCAACATGACCATCCCTCGTGACTTTGGCACTCTCATCACCCCGGTGACGGTCACTTCGGTGGTCGATTACGCTGAGCTCGTTTTTGGCACCAACTACGCCGGAGTGAAGAGTTGGCCCAAAAAGTTCAAAGATTACGCCAACAAGACGAAGATGATCCGCCAGCGTGAAGAAGAAGAGGGCGACGACGATCTCGATGTCCGGGTCATCACCGAGGCCGAGACCAAGAAGACCCCGGCCAAGGGCAAGGCTGCCCCAGCGGCCAAGACTGCCAAGGCCGCCCCGACTCCTACTACTACCCCCGTCGCCGCTACCGAGAAGAAGAAGAAGGCTCCAGCGTCCAAGGTGAAGAAGGAAGCCACGCCTGAGATTGTGGAGGAGGCAGAGGAGGATGCCGCCCCAGTGGCCATGGATACGGGAGACGACGCGGAGGCCAAGGAGGAAGAGGGAGAGGGAGAGGAGGAGGAGGAGACCAAGCCCGTTGTCAAGAAGTCTGCCCCGGTGAAGAAGGCCAAGGTGGACCCCGCGGAGAAGTACGGCGAGCCCTACGTTGACGTCAAGGATGCGCTCGAGGCCTGTGCCAATGGCAAACTTCCCGCTGCCCTTCGCTTCAATCCCAGTTGGCTCCCTTTGGAAACCAGCGAGTGCCCTCCGTACTGGGCCACGCTCTGGACGACCAAGGATCGCAAGTGCAATCTGGAGGACAACGACATCTTCTACGAGGGCGAGACGTTTCCTCGAGGTGCCGTGGTGCTTCTCAACGATGATGCACCCCGTCTGCAACTCTTTGATGCCTTCAACGACCTCGAGTTGGGCACGGATGTGGAGGAGGGCTTGCGCGCCCAGATTGAGACCAACTTGGCCCAAGAGCGCCACACGGTCAAGGTCAAGGGCGAGGATCGACGGCTGGGACGTCACGTGGAATCCTTTGGAGTTTCCACTGTGTTGGGCAACCAGCCCTTTGAGAAGGCCAAGGTCACGCCTCCCTTTGTGGGCACCATCTTGCAGCGAATGGCCGACCGTGAACTGCTGGTTACTCCTGGAGAGAACGAGGCTCATCGTGTCACGCTCATCACCATTGAGACGCGTTCCGAGTGCATCAATCCCTTCACTTTCAACGGCCTCGTCAAGGGCAGCCCGTGCTACTTGATCGTAATTGGTGGCCTAGGCCGAACGATACGAGTGCGTGGTCAGGGTGTCAAGGGCGAAGGCAAGAAGACCAAGAGCCGAGGCGGTATCCTCATGGACATGAGGGCTCCCTCTGGTTTGGGTATTGAGTTGCCCGCTGATTTCTTCCACCACGGTACGGTCGAGGTTCTCCCCATCTCTGGTCCCGTCAGCAAGGATCCAGCCAACGCCCAGGTCAACACCACTCCCATGGGATTGCTCGTCATCACAACGGCCAAGGATCCGCTGACCAAGGCTGGGGCCAAGAAGAAGCGTGCTGCAGCCGCCAGCAACAAGGCCTCCATTGCAGAGAAGAACAACAAGGCCCGTCTCGACGCACTCAAGGCCGACATTCTGATGCTGCGTGAACAGTACGAGGAGAAGATTGCCACGGAACCGCTCCTCATGAAGCGCATGCAGAGTGTCATCAAGGCTCTCGAGGCGGCCAACCGTGGTGTGCGTGGATCGGTGGAGGAACTGCGAGTGCAAGTGGCCGACTTTTATCTCAAGCTTACGGGACAGCAACACGTCTTGACCATTTCCAATCGCGATGGCGACGATGAGGATGGAGGCGACGATGAGGATGGGGATGGGGACGGGGCCGATGACGATGCCACCAAGCCAACGCCCAAGGGACCGAAGAAAGCTCCTCCTGCCAAGCCACTACCCGCTTCGTCCAAGGCGACTCCTGCTCGCAAGGGTGGTGCCAAGTCCAAGGCTTCCAAGGAGTCGGCCGAGATGGAATCCGTTGTGTTGCGCGGGGAAGACGACGGGAAGCCTGGAGTGTTTGATGTGCCCGCTGTGACTCGCAAGAACGTCATCACCAAGGGTGGGAAGCTGGCCCGTCGATCTGCTCGCGAGGTCAAGGCCGTTACGGAGAGCAAGTTGAGTGCCGCAGAGGAGGCCAGCGAGGTGTTGATGCGTCGCAACTGGAAAACCGCTGAGAGCGCTCGCAAACGCACTGCCGTCAAGAAGGGGCTAACCTACAAGCATCGGTCCTACGAACGTTATCGTGCCCAGCAAGATTCTCGCGACCTATCAGCCCGTACCGAGGCGATCATCGACGAGGCTGTGGACATGGACATTGACAATGACGATGGTGACGAGTACCAGGAAGGAGACGAGATTGGGTTTGACAGAGAGGATGCTGAAGAGCGCGCGGCCTACGCAGCTGGAGACGGAGATTCCAGCGACAGTGGCAGCGAGGAAGGAGACGACGACGACGAGGAGGATGATGGCGAGGACCTTGACAGTGTGACAGAGCGCATCCGCATTGCATCCGAGGGTATCGAGGCGCTCTACACTCGATTTGCAGCACTCATCGACGGCAAGGGCAAGAAGAAGGGTCTGGATGATTTGCACGTGGCGGCTGTGGAAGCCATTACTGCGGCAGAGGACAGCCCCAAGGAAGCCAAGGCATTCGCTCTGGAGACTGCCCTTGCTACGCTCAAGTCGGCCATTGAGGTTCACGTTGGTTCTACTGCCCCCAAACCGTCTCGCAAGCCTGCCCCGCCCGTCAATGTTAAACCGGGACTACCGGGACTAATCAAGACTGACCCATCTGTCCCGGCGGCGGCGGTGGCTCCCAAGACCGAGGCTGAACCAGTCGCCGTCGCCGCTGTGCCCTTTGATCTCAATGCGCTGGGCGATGATGACCGCATCGTGTTGGAGGGGTTCAACGCTGGTGTGGCTCCCGAGATCACCGAAGAGTTGCTTGAATCGCTCGTGGACATTGTGGCAGCTTTTATCTCCAACGCCCATCACATCCCTGGCATTGACACGCCCACTGCCAATCTTTTCTTGGGTCTTGCCGTGTCCAAGTTGAAGCGCTTCGTTGATCCCACTGTCCCGGTCAAGGGTCGCATTTGCGCGGAGACATTGGCCGATTGGATCAAGGTTCAGACGGGTCTCATCAAGTACCTGAAGAAGGCCATGGCGATCCAAGCAACGGTTCCAGCAGCAGCAGCTCGGCCCGTCGTCGTGGCGGAGGCAGAGGTCAAGGCGGAGAAGGAGGAGGGTGGAGAGCCCATGGATACCAATGCAGATGGTGCAGAGGCGGAAGAGGAAGGACAGGAGAGTGGCGATGGAGAGGAGGAAGGGCAGGAGAGCGGTGATGGAGAGGGCGGGCAGGAGAACGGTGATGGAGATGAGGACGGGGATGAACAACAGGCCGTTGAACCCGAGGAGAACGAGGAGCCACCCGAGGAGTCACCCCAGGAGGACGAGGAGGAGGATCGTGCTGATTCTGGTGCTGCTGGGAGTGCCGAGGAAGCCACCAAGGACAAGGCTGTTGTTCCCGTGGTGCGAGAGACTGCGGTTCCCATTGTCCCTCGACGGACAGACTCTCTCGATGTGGTGACTGCCTCCGCGGCGTCGAGTGGTGGTGGTGGCGCTGGGGGTCCTCAACGATCAGCCGAGCCCACCTTGGTTGTCTTGTTTCTCAAGCTGGAGAAGCACCCCATTTGCATGGTGGGCAACAACGAAGAGACATTGCGCGTTGAGATCCTCAAGAACTACCCGGTCCCTGCCAACACCACGGAGCAGGCCTACTTCAAGGCCACCTTTGCGATTCGCAAGCTGCCTCTTGACTGGAAGCAGACACTCGAGCAGAACAAGCTCAAACCCGTCTCCACGTCCCTCATGGGCAAGCCAGAGGTCTTGTTGTGGCCAGCCGCGGGGAAATAAGAAATAAAAAAAAGTTTAAACAAACATTCTTTTGCTGAGTTGCATGCCTCGTCTAAGGGAAACCAGCGAAGAGTTGAACCGGCATGTCAGGGTGGTTATGGGGACGGGCACCACAGCCCACAGCAGAGGAACTGGCAGAAGCTCAGGCACAGAAGAATGCCCGCACCATGCAGGTGTTGCAGGAGAAGTACGATGACAAGATGACAGTGTCCACACACCTGGGGAACAATGTGAGGCGCCTGGCCGGGGAAGCTGCCAAGTTCCCTGCGGGGTCCCCTCAGCGTGCAGACCTGGACAACCAGAAGAAGACTGCCTTTTCCACGATGCAAGAGATGAAGCGACAGGCCGACCAGCTGTGGGCTCAGATCCAGTCCCTCAGACGGGTGACCAGCAACGTGGAGAACATGGGCACCAACCTGGAGCTGCACAATCGTTACAAGGAGTCCAACCAAGTGTCTAAGACAGTCGCGGGGGCTGTGGACATTGATACTGTGACAGATACAATGGACGAGGCCCACGAACACTTGACTGCGCACGATGAGATGTCCGAGGCCCTTGCTGGAAGGACCATGGGAGCTGTGGTGGATCCAGACGAACAGGATGCCGAAATGGCCTCATTCCTGGGAGCGTACACAGAAAGCGATGTTGCAGTCATGGCGGCCACAGCAAGGGAACGACAAGACTTACCCCTCTCCTACGTCGGTCTCAATCCTCGAGAACTGCAAGAGCAGCGAGAGGCCCAGGAACTCTCCGCCTACGAGGATTCAGTTCTGCGTACCCTTGGTAGTCTTTCCAGTCCCCCTGCAGCAGTTTCAAGGAGCGGGAAATAAAGTGTCGATAGAGGGAGGCATTTCATTCATCCTTGGCCTCTTCCCCGTCCTTGACCTCCTTCTTCTCTGCCTTCTCCTCCTTCTCGGCCTTGTCCCTGTCTTCCTTTTGCTTCTGGACAAGCTTCTTTTCCCTGTCAGTCTGGGGCTGCATCTCCCACCAATCTTCCGTTTCATCAGGGCGCTCCCTTGTTCTCGCTGTGGGTCCTCTAGTCTCAAGCAGGACTTGCTTGGCACCTCTCCAAGCATCTCCAAACCCACGGCGCATCGAACAACAACAAGCCCCACATTGCCGGGGTGATGCCGCCCATGCCATGACGGACATCATGAGGATCAACACACCCGCTGCAGTGCCCAGCAGTATCCAGAATCCATCGGGAACACAATCTTGGACACAGACGGTCGCATTGACAGCAGACACGGGCATTGGTGGAGTGTGAGTGAGGGACACCACGGGATTTAACCCTCACACTGTCTTATTCCCGTCCTCGTTCCACACACAAAAATGCCCATGGGTACCCAAAGGGGCATCCTCAATGTGGCCTTTGACTGGTGGCTGCCCCTTTTCCGAATGCGCGGTCCCATTGAGGAGCTGGCCAACGTGGGCTTCATGTTTGTGGTGCTTCAACTGCTGAGGATGCTGACTGGACTTGTGGGGGTGGCACTGATTGAATTTTTCTGTCACCACGGTCCAATGAAAGACCACGAGAAAAAAAAATTAGCCTCTAACGTGTGGTATGCTGTCTACTACTCGTACGTGTCGTTGTGGGGCGCGCACCTTTTCTTTGATGTAACGCTGTGGGGATACGACATGGAAGCCGTCTGCACTTGGCAGCCTGTCATGGTCGTGTTCTCCACGTGGCGCAGTATCCACATCTACCACTGCACACAGGTGGCGTTTCTCTCGTTGAACCCATTTGTCTCTCTCTCTCTCTCTCTCTCATTTTGCTGTCCCCCTCCCAGGTGGCATTCTACCTCAACTACCTCTTCGCCATGTGGGCAGGCATTGATGTCCGGCGCAAGGACCAACTTGCCTTTGGAGCCCACCATGTTATCACCTTGCTCCTCATCCTCTTCTCGCGTAATTGGAACTACCTCCGTGTTCAAGTGGCCATCCTCGTTCTTCACGATGCTGCTGATCCGTGGCTCTTCTTCGCCAAGATTGTTAAGCTGGCACGGCCCTCATGGCGTGTGGTACCAGACCTGCTCATGGTGCTGTTTGCACTCGTGTTCTTTGTGACACGCTGGTTCTTCTACCCACTCTATCTTGTGGCTAGTTGTCGCGACAATTGGCTAAGAGACTACGCATCAGACTGGACACGGGCAAGTCCTGGTGTGTGGCTCGATGTGACATCATCTCAGATTATCGTGGCGGGCTATCATGTTTCCACCTACGGCCTTGCCATGCTCCTGCTCTACGCCCTCTACGCCTTGCACCTGTACTGGGGTGGTTTCATCCTCAAGATGGCTTGGAAGCTGTTTGTCCAGCAGACAGGAAAGGGCGACGAGAACAGTGACGATGAGGGGGACGGCGACGGGGAGGGAAAGGGCAAGTCCAAGAAAGAATAAAATTTTTTCCCCCTTGCAGTATCTCGACAAATGTTTCCCCCTTGAACGCACAACATCACTCTTGAGAGGAGGGGGTCGGAGACAAATGAGACGAGCTCGAGACGACGGTGATGAGGTCGGGGCCGGGCATCACGAGGATGATCCGCACGTGGCAAAGGACGCTAAGCCTGTGGATTACTTTGACCAAGAATGGAGCGACGAGTACGAACGAGAGCTGGCACTGGACCAGGTCTTGGAGGAGATTGCGGCTCGAGAGTATCCCATCTACGAGGAGGATGACGTTCGCCAGGAGGAGCTTGAAAAGCAGTACGAGCAAGAGGAGCGCTATTACTACGAAGAGAACTGGCCAGAGCACGAGATGCTGGACGAGTACGCAGCTGAGATGTACGGTCCGCCCATCATCCCCCAAGTCAAGGCGCGTGCCATTGCAGGCCGTATTCGTGACATGTGTCCATATCCTTCGCTTCTGGACCTTGACACTTGCTTTCGTACCGCCATGTGGACGCTGGGCGACATTGCACTTGCACTTTCTGTTGAATCGATGCAGCATGTGACCCGAGTAACACTCACGGGCTTTGCCAGAGGTTCTCCCAAGGAAATGTTCGCTCTTGGAAGAGAACTCTCGCAGTGTCCTTCGCTGGAGTCCCTTTCTCTTGAGGGCGTCGCACTGGGCGATGAAGGTGTTCGATCCTTGTTGAGAGGGCTGAGAAGAACGACACCTCTTCTCGACTTGGATCTGAGACGAACCGGCATGCGTTTCGACGGTATCAGCGCACTCGCCTATTGGCTGTGCGATCCGGAGATTAAGCTGCAAACGCTCTGCATTGCCGAAAACGAGATTGGGATGTACGGCAGTCAAGCCATGGGATTTCTACTTGCCCACAACACCAGCCTGCGCTTTCTGAACATGGAGCAATGCGTCCACAATCCCAATCTTGACCCTGTTGGGAGTGTCACTCGTGCTTTTTTGCACGGCCTCAAGAAAAATAGGTATCTGGAAACACTCAACGTCAACTGCAACGGTTACACCACCTGTGCCGTGTCTGGAAGGCTCCTCGTCAAAGCCCTTGCATCTCATCCGTCCCTTACCGATATCCGCATGGCCGGTGTCTCGTGGGCCCCTAGCATGATGGAGTCACTTTGCGCTGTACTGCGTTGTTCCCATTGCCATTTGAAGAAGCTTGACCTGTCTGATCCTGGAAATTTCACCGTTGAGGAATGGGTCATGCTGGGGTCTGCTTTGGGAGCCAACAAGAGTCTGGACACGTTGTGGCTGCACAAACAACAAGGTGGAGGCGTCGGTAATCAGAATCAACGCTCCTTTTGCAACGGACTCATGGCCAATAAGTCTATCCGTTTCTTTGGTCACGGAGGAACATTTCGCTCTCTCATGCCGCCTTCTTCCCTGGAGTGCTGGACAAGTAGGAACTCCATTCGATGGCATCGCAAGGAGGCCTGCAAGCAGGCAACCGTTGCCTTTCTCAGTATCAAGCGTTTCCACTGTCCGCCCTGGCTCCGAAGCTGTCCGCGGGATGTGTGGAAGGTGCTTGCAAGGACTCTTATGCAAACGCAGGCGGACAAGGGTTGGAAGCGCGTCAGCGGGGAGCCAGAAGAGCCAGCAGAGTCAAGGATCAACTACTTCTTGGGAGGGCAGGAACCGAACAGAATACAGGGCGGAAACCAATATCTTGATGGATACTTTGGAGGTGCACCCCGACCACTTTTTAATTTCTTTCGTGGGACGGGAGGCTTCGGATGGCGTGGTCGCGGTCACTGATCCTTTGGTCTGTCCCGACGACCCACGGCCACGAGCTCTCCCGTGGGTTTGAAGGCCGCCCGGGTTGCAATGCGAGACTGTGTCCCTGTCAATGTAATTGCAGTGTCTGAGCCGTCTGTTGTGGTGGTGGTGGTGTCAGAGGTCGTCGTGTCTCCAGTCCCATTGACTGATCCCAGTTGACCCGCCTTGACACCACTGGGCATCCAACCGTACTGGTAGTGGGCCAACTCCATGTTGAAGCGGTAGACAAAGAGGTGCCAGGCTACGAGTGCATCCCAGAGAACAAACAAACCCAGACCAAAGAGCAGCACCCACACCCAAGCTCCTCCATTCTGCAGCCAAAAGGTGCTGTTGGAGTTGTTGACCTCAAAGCACACGGCCAGCAGTTGGACAAGGTTGAGGATCAGGGCAATGAGAAAGAACCACACACTGACGGAGAGCTGAGTGAGTGTGGCAGCAATGTCAGTGTCTGTGCCCAGGTAGATGGCCTGGTTGGAGAAGTAGATGACCAGCAAGTTGGAGACCATCCACACTCCATGGGGGAGCGCACTCCATGTTACTCCTGCACTGCCACCACCCACACAGTAGCCAGGCACCAGCTCAATGAAGATGGACAGACAGGCCAGGATAAAGTTGATCCACAGCAAGGCAGCCAGACGCACTTGTCCAGTGCGGATGGTGTCATCAATGGCCACGGGGGTTTGGCCATCAAAGTCAGCCCTGCCTCCAAAGAGACCACCAAACCACGTGCCATACTCAGTCATCGTAGCGGCGGGGTTGGCGGGGTTGACATAAAACACACGGGGAAGTTCACAGACATCTCAACACAGCAGGGGAAAATGTGTAAGCTTTCACTTCTTTTCCCTGGCCTCCCATGATCCCCTGTCAATTCTTTTCCTTGGCCTCTCTTCTTCCGCCCCTCCTGATCACTTCTTCTTCTCGGTCTCGGGCTCAGCCTGTCTCTTGGGACTCGCCTTGGCCGTGGGTTTCACAGCGAGAGCACGACTGCTATCGGTGCCCAGCGAGTCAGCTCCATACCTGTTCCTGTGACGCTCGGCAAGTTCATCCTGTGATGGTATCTGATTCGAGGACACCTTTGGAGCCAGACGCTTCTTGAGCAGTGCCAGACACTTGGACTCCACGTCAATGCTGGGACACGTGACACCAATAATGTGGGCAGTGGGAAAACGCTTGCGGATCTTCTCCAGCTGGTGGGGCTCGAACTTGTGCAGGAAAAAGGTGGGCACCACGTACTGATTCTCGATCATCTGGAAGACACCCGAGAGGCGACTCCCTGCATTGTCCAGCTCTGCGTACTTGAAGATGACAGTGTGGTTCAGACCGGGTTCGTCGCAAAGCATGACACCACCGGTGGTAACCACACAGAGGGAGAGGAGCATCTCCTGGGCCAGGCTGAGGGATTCCTTGTACCAGTACCCAATCGTGTCCTGGTTGGCATGGGCAATCATCAACTCGATAAAGGCAGCGCGCCCCGCCCAGATGTACTCAAAGGCACACGCCGAAATGAGGTACTTGTGGGCATCGAAATAAAAGGGCGAGTGACCCGGTTCCAAGCGGGCTGAAGCTTCTCCCAACAACTTGGAAGCCGCTCCAAACTTCTCGTTGAACTCGGGGAAATCATCGGTTCCGTGGGGCATTCTCATGTAGTGCATCACCGAGGTTCCGGCTAGCAGTGGATGCTCATCCAACTCCTCTTCCTCCACGTTGGCTCGATCCGTTCGCTTGCATCGCGACTCGAGATTCGCAACCATGTCCTCATCGGCCAGGCGGCGGCGTTGCATGTACTTGGAGGCTTCCATCACCCTTGAGGTACAATGAATGTCAACATAGAAGAGGAAAAGTTTTTGACCAAAGACGATCACACAGGGAGGAAAAACTCCCCGTTCCTCCTCATACCCTGGTCCATGGAGGGGATGACGGACATGGTTTGGTTTGGCCTGATGCTCGTCGCCGGCATGGCATGCGGATTTGTGCTATCCATCCCAGTGGGGCACTTGGCTGTGTGGCTCAACAGACGGGCAAACGAACTTGTGGACCAATCACGACAGGAAGTTATTGACAGCTTGATGGATCGTCCACGAAACACCCAGGTCAAGGCAGAGTAAACACTCTCTCAGGCACTCGATGTTGATGTTGCCATTCTTTGAGATGCTGAGTGCGGCGAGTGTTGCCCTCGTCATGGTGATCCTTCTTTCCTACCGACCGCATCCGATCCATGCATGTTTCTCCATGTTTGTCATCTGCATTCCCATGGCCGGACCAGAGAACTTCTTGGCCAATGCAGGCATATGGACACTGGCCGCTGCATTTCTCATGTGGACCGATTCAGAGCACAACTGTTCCATGCACGGATTCCACTGGCGGAAGCAATGCCCTGGGTGTGTTGTGATTGATAGGCAGCCCCCAGTTGAAGAACTCGTCGTCACCCCAGAATGAAGTGTGTGTAACTCTGAGCCCCCTGCCCGCATGCGGGGAATCAGGCCATGCAGAGTGCATCGCTTGATCTCCCCGATGATTTTGGCCTGAGATCGCTCCCTGCCCTTCCAGTCCTTCCCTTTTTGGGTGGAGGGTTTGCTCAACGCCCCCTCATCGAGCGATGGGCACCGCGGAGTCCTGTCGCTCGCGTGGACGAGACTCCCATGGCTCAGCGTCCCCTTATCGATCGATGGGCCCCAGAGGATGACGATGAGGCTTTTATGACGGGACGGGCACCCCTCTTGCCTCCCTCTCCGCCTCCTGTGGCACCCCCTGTGATAGCCCCACCACCACCACCACCACCTCCTGAGAGAGCCGACCCAAGTGGACAGGTGGTCCTCGACACCACGGCCATGGTGTACGATCGTGTTATGGCCTACTACGATGTGTTGGCCACGGAAGAGAGCACCAAGAGACGTCTCTTCTCTCGCCATGCCTTTGCCAGGCAGCCCAAGGGAACGGGAGCCAAGGGTCTCAGTGGAGATAAGAAGGTCGAGTATCTTCGGAAGCTCTTGGAACACGGCTTCACCGATGACCGGAACCGTCCCATTGTCCGCTCCAAGGAACAGAGGGAGCTCCATGAGACCTACATCAAGGTACACACAATGTTCTCCGTGTCCCATCCCATCCCCTAACCTTGTCCCTCCCTCCCTCAGACGTGCTTGGCCAAGCTGTACCAGGATGAGTGGGAAGACAACCGCGAGCGCATCCTTCACCAGTTCGGGATCGAGGAGTTCCAGCAGGAGACTCTGGTCATCATGCCGCGTCGTGCCGGCAAGACCTGGTCCATGGCCATGTTCTGCGCGGCCATGCTCATCGTGTGCCCGGACATTGAGATCTCCGTCTTCGCCACGGGCCAGCGTATTGCGGGGAAGCTCTTGAAGCTCATCGCTAAGGTCTGGAGAGCCTTCTCCTGGGTCCTGCGTTGCTCACCATTGGCCCCCTTCAGATGATTCGCCGCTTGATTGTGTACGTGGGCGTGGACGAGTTCAATTGGATCCAGGAGAATGAGCAGATCATCACCCTCCAATCCACAATTGATAACACCAAGCGCCAGTGTGGATGCTACCCAGGAAGTGCCAGGGTAAGTGACGTGATGGATGCTGTGTGATGTGTTGGTATGCGATCCCTCCAAGGGGACAGGATGTCACAAGGTAAGGAAACCCTCTTTATTTCCCTGTCAGACCAGCACCCTTGAATGAGGTGCCAGGTAACGGCCTTCAATGTCACTCCACCCTTCAGACTCATCTTGATACACTTCAAACGGCTGCTGTGGTGGTGATGGAGGTCGAGGCACGGGACGTCTGTTGACTGTGCCCGGTGGAGTCGTAGCCTGTGTCCTGCCCGATGTGTTCCAACGCACGCGTTCCAGGCCATCAGGTACGTACCAGTCCACCTGTTCCACTGAAGCAAGCAGGCGCCCATTCTTCTTGTCGTTTCGGAGACGCTGGACGTAGATGACCACCGAAATGTTGATCCCTTCCGCCACGGGTACGTCGTAGAACTTGAGTTCCGTCTCGTGAATGTGCATGAGACTGGCAAGCACGACCTTGGCAATGGCCAGGCGAACCACGTACTGCCCTGCCTCGTTAACGAGATCAAGCACAAAGTGGTCCAGCAACGTGTTGGGATGCACCGAGGGCAACACCAGTGTCAGATGACGGGCAGGGGGCATCACATACACTGGATCGACCACAAGCATGCCAGTGCGTTCCTCTCGGGTGGCTGGTTTGGAGGGCAACAGTTCGTGAGGAATGCTGATTACTCCCAGGGGTGGAGGGTCCAGGTCTTCCAAGTCTGTGTGGAAACTGATGACACAGCGTCCTCCATGCAGCAGTTGGCGATCGTCCACCTCTGGGTACGAGGTACGGATGGTCTTGGTGGTACGTCCGTTGCTCCCCACATTGGACAGCTCCAGACTAAAATGAGGGGCAGCCCTGGCAATGTTGCTCAGCTGTCGCCGAACCAGCATAGGACCCTGACCGGCATTCCTTGCCATGTTCTTGAGCGTCCCGGGGGTGTCTCTGTACACATCAAACAGCGGCGGGCCAGCAGAGGCATGGTGGATCCGAACCACTCGCGGTTCATCGTTGAATGCAATGGCTCTTCGCGGAGGCCTCCTTTCTCTCCCCTCACCGCCACCGCCAGGCATGGGAGTCTGATCCTCCTCCTTGGCCGGTGATACAGGGGTGGGCACATCAATGATGGAGATATCCCCAAGAGCAGCCTCAATGCTGAGTGATGCAGGGGTGACAATCTCCATGGGTTCCCCTTGCTCTTCCATCTGACGGTCCCGCGCATTGTTCTTGTCCAGATCAGGCGAGACAGTCAACGTGATGGAAGGGGAGTCTTCGCCATATCGCCGAGGATCAGGAGGCAGAATGGGTGTGAAGGGCGTGAAGGGCGTGTCCATCGGGGGTCCCCACGTTCTGATGAGGAAGCCATCCCGTGATGTTTGAATGGAACAGCGGTCCACTTTTGAAAGACAGATGAAGATTGTATTCCCCCCCCCCCTGTGCCGTGGTCACTTGAGGGGTGCCTCATCCAGCAGCTTGCCCATTTTGCGGGCCTGTTTGACGGCTTCTCGAACGGATCGGACGGCCTCCTTCTGAGAACCTCGCACAATGTCTTCCACAAAGCTGGCAATGCTGGTAACGTGCTGCTTCATGTCGGCCGCCACCAGAATGTGGAAGCGTCTTTGATCCATACCCTTGGGAGGAAGGGTCCAGGTGTCCCAAAAGGTTGCCCATTCCTCGACCATGGACCCCTGGAGGGCGTTGCGAGCCTTCTCCAGTCCTTGCTGATCCCCGACCACACGAGCTCCAATGTAACTGGCCACGGACCAAATGTGTGTGTTGAGGATGCGACGAAACTCCTTGTCCTGGAAGCTGCCCTTGTCAAAGAAAGTGGCCGACCACTTGGTGACGTTGTTCTTGAGTGGTTCAGTGTCGGGTGCCTCGCCAGCCACAAGAGCCTTGGTGAGATCCACAATCAAAAGCACGTGATCCTCGAGGAAACTGGCGTTGCTGGAACGTCCAAAGGGAAGGCCGAGCAACTCCTCTCCCGGTGGGATCACATACTGTCTGGGGATGGCCACGTAACCTTGATCGATTGCCTGTCCACTTGTCTGCTGTCCTGGAACCTGGGCGTACCCTTGCTGACCTGCCGTGGGAGGAGGCACGTTGCCCCAATTTTGGGGAGGGTAGGGTGGTACCCCGTAGTTCTGATAGGGCTGCTGCGAGGCGTAGTAACTGGCGGGCAACCAGTACCACCAAGGGTACCACATGCCGTAGTAGAGCATCCAAGGATGGCCAAACCCGTAGCCCCAACCTCGACGACCACCCCAACCTCCTGACCAGCCTCGTCCTCCCCCTCCTCCCCAGCCTCGTCCTCCACCACCTCCAAAGCCTCCACCACCATGACCTCCACCACCTCCAAAGCCTCCTCCTCCTCCTCCGCCGTGACCTCCACCACCACCACCTCCACCGCCGTGTTCAATGGGTTCCAGACGTTGCGAGTGCCTTTCCAGCAACATAGCGTTTCCAACTGAGGAAACGTCTCCCCACGCCAGCTTCCCTGCAATGGCTCCGCACTCCTCAATGTGGCCCATGATCCAGTCCTTGTGCTGGCATTGGCTCGAACAGTAGGCAACCGCCTTGCATCCACTGCATCGTTGCGTGGTGGCCTGACCGCAGTGCTCGCAGAGGGAGGGTTGGAATGTGTTCAACGCAGCCATGGCATCTGCGGGACCAGCATATTCAAGGACAAGTTCGAGGCCCACAAAGTTCATGGTTTGATGCATGGTCCACCCCTCTTCCGTGATAGGGTGGGTAGAGAGGGGGGAGGATATGATAAACAAAGAATGTTTCATTTGCGTTCCCCGCCTCAGTCTCGCTCGTTCAACCCTTGTTACTCATCCCCTGTCACCGAGAGAATCATCCGCCGAGCTAGGGCGTCTTGGTGATCTAGTAGGGGTCTATCAGCTGCATCTTCCTTGGGTACCGTAGCCCGGACCAAGTCTACCCGCATCCCTGGCCTCTTGGAAGGTAGCCAAGCTCCAGGCGAGGGACTGACAACAACAAGGGGGGATCGACTGATCCATTCATGAAAGGCTGCAGCTTCCTCAGGCCTGTGCAAGGACAACCAAAAAGGGTCGTAGGCCTTGCGTGGCAGGGTCGGCGGACACGCTGACTCAATAATCTGTAACACCTCGTTGGGCGGCGTTTCACTGGGCTTCTTCGACGAGGGTTCCATGGCTTGTTGGTCGACAACTGATTCCCTCTTGATTACCCGCTTGCAAGCCACTCCCACGGGATCCTTGACGTGAGTACCATCTGGTAGGTGTGCCCGGTAGTAGCGCTGTGGATGACGTCGCATTTTGCTGGGGGCTTTGGTGAGAGTTTGACCCTCGTGGGGGTTTTCCCTTTTTTGAAAAACAGTCGAGTACGGTGAAGGCCAGGTAGGGGTCAGGCGGGGAAAAAATAAATTCGTAGAAGTACACGAGGCCGATATTCACCCCGTGGTCTGACGCTTTCAGATGTGTGCGTGAAACATCTTGATACCATGGAGGAAGTGGCGGATGTCCCTTCCACCACCACTGCTGCTGCTCGTCGGCATGTGAGTGACTACCTGAGGATGCCCCGGGCAGAGTTCATGGCCACGATGCGTCAGGCGTTCCCGGGACAGATTGAAGGCATGGATCGACGACTCGATCAGTACCTCACAGTGTGGAGGAAGACCCGCCGGTTTATTCCCAAGCAAGACGAGGCCGACAACCTCTATCTGACCTGGGTGCTCAGTCGTGTTCCTGGCCTACGCTGGGAACAGAAGAACTTGCTGCTGACAACACTGAGGCTGCCTCCCGATGAATTGATGCAGCCAGTGCTGGATGTGCTTGATACCCTGATTGCCTACCGTTCAGGTCAGCGAGACTTGGCAGCAGTCATCAACGGCGAGGACAACTACACTGGGGATGATCTGGAACGCTTGATGCAGGCTGACCGCGACAGGCTGCGGGACTTTATTCGCACCTTTGCCCGTCTCAAGCGCAACCAAGTGGATCTGACCAATGAGACATGGGCCTCGGCACCGGACAATGTGAGGTTGCCAGCCATTGCCCGACGCGACCTGCACATTGCGTGCTACGAGAACACTGTGAATCACCCGTGGCTCGACGAGACCGATGCCAAGGGACGCAAACGATCACGAGGAGAGAAGGAGACCATTGTCACGGGCCTGCTCAACAATGGACCTCAGCCTCGAACGATTGAAGATGAGCGCTGGAGACAGTGGGACAAGAGGCAGTGCATGGAAGATGCGTTCAACACCATTGTGGAGCAGCATGATTTGGTACGGGCCGCTTGGAGTGGACACCCCATTGCTCCCATCTGGGATGCTGGAGAGCCCAATCGTTTTGGACGAGCGGAGGAGAACAAGCGCGCTGACATGAGGCTCCCCTACGTCAAGGAGCCCTTTCATCGTGTCTCTCCTTTTGGAATCTGGGACCCTCCACAGATTGCGGTCCCGGTCCCAGCTCTGGTCCCTCAAGCAGCCACGGGTGGAGAGGGAGCAGGGGCAGGAGGGGCAGGAGGGGAATGAAACGTTTATTTCCCTTTCATCCCCGCAGTCCCTTTGATCCCCGCAGTCCCTTTGACCCCCGCAGTCGCCTTGCCTGCCTTGACCGCAGAGGTTGTCTTCTTGCCAATAAAGCGAAACTCTGCAACGTCCTGAGTCTTGGCCTTGAGGTGGTAGCTCATTGCTGCAAACTCGCCCGCAACCGATTCCAGGCCAATGACAAACGTGTACTGCCTTGCAAGGTCGCCAGCAGCCCAAAGCCGTGGATAAGCAACGGAGTCAAACAATGTCCTGACAAGCCAGTGAAAGTTGACTTCGGCAGACATCACAAAGTCCTCGGCATCCATCCACTTGTCACTTCCAGGAGCAGTGTAGGCCAGGAACTTCATCAAGAACTCCAAAGGCGTCGTTGCTTCTGGAAACATTGGCTCAAAGAAGACAGCAGTGGCCATGTCGCGAACAGCGTTGAAATGGAAAGCCATGACCCTCTTGTTCTCTGTGTTGAGTAGAAAAATCAAAGAGAGGGAAATTTTTTATTTCGCCTTGCCGACCCGTGGCTTCCAGACGGCAATATTTTCCTCAATCCTTTTTCGATGCTCCTCCGGCAGCGTGGAAAGAGTGGGGCTGGCCAGGAGGCGTTCAGCAAGATGAGCTGCATCGGCTGTGTGTCCCAGTCGTGCCAGACACAAGGAATATTCATCGGCCACCATCCACTCGTAGATGGGTATCTCCACGTGAGGTCCCGTCTGTGGTCCAGCAGGGAAGGGAATGGCCAGCGCAAGGGCCCCAAACATTTGACAGAGGGTCCACTTTTCCTCGTCTGCGTAGCGTCTCATCAGGGCAGCCAAGGGTTCACGACGTTTGGGTTGCAAGTTGTAAGCCTCGAGTAGGAGGTGCGTGGCTTGCAGAGGGTCCGTAGAGGTGTCTCCCATGCGATAGGTGGCGTACCAGTGATCCCCTGGCTCACCCGACACAGCGAGACGACGAGTGTATGCATTGCGAGCTGCATCTGTTGACATTTGGGCTTCACATTCTCTGCCCATCCAGTACCAGGCATAAGCAAACTCCTGATCAGATGGAGGTTCAGGAGCGGTCCGCGAGCCAGGGAATCGAAGGGGTTGTCGTGTAATGTACACATTGTCCAGCACTGGGGGAGGGTACTTCTTCACCGAGATGATCTCCCTCTCAATGAGGGCGCGTGTATCCTTGTCCACGTCTAGTTCGTAGTCCACTTGCAACAGGTGTCGATGGGCCACGTCACTCTCCACACAGATGAAACGCCCCAGATATCCACAGCGAGCTCCCACCCTCATGACAAAGGGACTCCAGTCCAGCACTGCCCCCATTTGGTCGGGAGCCACTGCGTAGTCGTAACCATTGTCGTGGCCCTTCTCGTCCACGTACCAATCGTGTTGAGGAATGGTACCGTTGACATGGAGCCGCATGTTCCATTCCACAAGAGCCACTGTCACCACAGTAGGGGGTACCAGGCTGGCGTACACTCGTAGGCATGCGTTGCGAGTTCCCTGGTGCACCACAATGGGTATCTTGGTGTAACGAGACCACTCGCTCATGAAGCCCTCCATCTCCCGTGTCGATCCGATGGGCTGGCACACAAAGACGTGCTTCACATGGGACCGTAGCGAATCAATCGTGGGCGACAGTTGCTCTGTGGTAGCTGCAGACTGGAAAATAATGGCTCCCAGCAGAGGGACCGCCCGGGTATCCACAGACGCGGCAATGACGGTAATCAGCATTAAGAAGAGCATTGGACCCTTCATTCTGAACTCTTTGAAACATGGGGAAGACTGAGCGCATCAATTGCCATGTTCTGTGTTTGCTGCAGGTGGTCAAGCGTTGCAATGGCACGTCCAATGTCCACCTTGCCACGTTTGAAGAGGGTCTGCAGCCTTGTTGCGTAGTCCATGGTTGCCACGCGCACCTCCTGAATCTCCTCGTGTGTTTCATCAGGCTTTGGGTACACTCCACCAATCATGACCACACGCTTCTCGATGGGATCTTCAACGGCCACGCGCTTGGCAGAGCTTCCCATCACTGCGTACGTCGTCAACTGGGGACCAGGATACTGCTCCGACTTGACGGGGAAAGTCACGCTCTCTCCCGTGGCAAGGGTTCGAAATCCATCTGAGGAGGCTGGAATCAAAAGCTTTGCTCCCGTTGGCACGTCGATTGGATAGGCTGGTGCATGCCAGTATCCCGCTGCTTCCGAACGGACAGTATCCGCAGGTTGAGCAGCGAAGACTTCTGGTGTCGTCCCGGGTTTGACAATAGAAGGTTGATCCATGGCGACCCTCTTTGAACCTCTCTAAGATGCAGGATAATTTATTCCACCACCAACTGGGTGCCGTCAAACCCAATGGCTGTCCAGGGGCCAAAAACCTCGTGATAGGTGGGCTTTTGGTCCTTCAAGAAACTCAGCGCCAGCTGTTCCCCCAGCAACAGACTCTGCTCGGCATCTGACCGCCAGTGCACACCAGCAATGTTCCGGCCAAAAGCCACGTTGTTGGCCAGCTTGTTGAGCTCGCCTCCCACAGTTAGAGTGGCTCCCAGCAGAGGGTTCAAGGTGGACCCATCAGCAGAGGGAGCCACAGGAGCTGGCAGCACGTAGTCTTCGTTGAACCAAAACTTGAGGAGCGTGATACAGGCCCCTGCCACTGTTGCATGACCCGCCCCATATGCAGGATGGGCTGGAGATCCCTCGGGAAAGGCCTGGGGAAGCAGGTAACTACCAAACTTGGTCCACGTTGCTGTGATGGCCACACTGTTGAGGATGTCATTGGTCAAGGGGTAGGTGGCGTAACCCTGTTTGGTGCGATCCACCAGACCTCCAGCCGCCTCTGGCCTTAGGCGTCGGTGAACGTACCACTTCTGGTACCACACGGCTCTGAGGGCGTAATCTGCAACTTCGATAATGGCACTGACGTAATGGGGCGGTCCAAAGGTGGCAAACCCGGCTTGAGTTGGGTTGTTCACGTAAGGCAGATTACTCTTCAACGGAGCTCCCATGTTCATGAGAATGAGGGCGGCCTGGAAGTAGGCCTGGAAGAGGACATCCATGTGGACCCAGCGACTAATGTCTCGACCATTGATCATGTACCGCTTGAGACCAGGCACGTACGTCTGGCTGGCCGTGGGCGGGTTACCATTCTGCACACTCAAGAACTCTGTCCAGTTGGTCATAAAGTCGAGGCCTGGGGTGTACACTGCAATCTGTGGGTCAATTGTGTTGGGGCCCATGGTATCCGTCATGTAGAAGAACTGCGAGAGATAGGGACCCACGTTGCAGCCAGGTGATGAGCCTCGAAAGAGTGTGGATGCCGCAGGGGTGGGACCTCTCCAGTCCGCAAGGCCAGCAATCTCAGTAATGGCTGCCTGTGTGATGGGTTCCAGTCCGTAGCGATCAAAGTTCACATCCCGAGCCAAGGCCATCCAGTAGTTCTCCACCAGTTCACCAGCCTCCCAATCGCTGGCCAGTGTGGGTGCAGGTTCCTGAAAGAGGGCTTGTGGATCGCTCCCCGTGAGAGCAAAGGCCAGGCCAGCTTCAGGGCTCGTCAGCTTCAAGGTGCTTCCCAGCGAGATGGAATCAAAGTCAGCGGGCAATCCACTGTTGAGGGCCTGGAGGAGGGTGGAGTAGGCATCAGGGAGCACCTGGCCCAGAGAATCATGGGGAAGGCCCTTGGTGAAGGATCCAATGCGTGTGGTGCTGTACAGAACCTCATCCCCGTTGTTGGTGTGACAGGGGACAGGTTCCTGAGCATCTGTGTAAGCCTGCAACTCCCTCAATCGATAGGCTGCCACCCTCCGTGTCTGGCCAAACGAGCAGGAGGGAAGAAGGGAGCTCCGATCAGGAGTCACAAAGCCACTGGACTGCACACGTCCACTGATGCTGGCCACAAACCCAGTGTTGATCACTGTGAAAACAAGGATGGCCCCGAGCACCACAAAGACGGAGATCAGAGGTGCCAGGGGACTCACAGCCATGGCGGAGAAGGAGGAGGCGATGGAGATTGACGACTGTTCAAAGAGTGTTTCATCCAACAGTGGCAACTAGGTTCTCTGCGCCCTTTTTTCCTTTTTATTGAAACATAAAACTTGCACCATGCAAAAGGACAATGGGCAACCTTGTGCCTCAGCTTCGTACCTGTGCACCTCCTCTCGAAGTCATCGATCCCTTTGTCCGGTTCCGGCAGTCTTCCTTTTGCTGCGGTGTTTCTTTCCATGACCACGTGGAAGACGACAATGCCCTTAATTATCTCGAAACGCTCAAAACTGTTGTTTGTTGTCCGTGTGACCGATGTTCCGAGAACATCCCCTTGGCTGTGCAGCTGGTGAAAACTCGATACGAGGAGGATTGTCGGCAATTTGACGCACTCAACTGGACTTCTTCGCCTGCAAAGCGTCTAAATCGTGTCCTGTCAGGAGGGTGGGGCTTGAAATTTGATCGCAAATGGAACACGGATGTAACGCTGTCGTTTTGCGAGTGGCTAGAAGCCAGAATGCATCATGACCCCAGCGTCGATTCTTGGTCGTGGTCAGCGGTGCTTTGGTTCATTGAGGAAGATTTGGATGCATCAAACTCTTCATCTGCTGTACTGAGAAGCCTCTGGCATGAACGCTGGGAAGCACGCGTACGGTGCCGTCACTCACTGGAGCTTGCTGGATGTTGTTTGCTACGCGCTGGCTTTCCTCGCGAACTTCGTCTGATTATCTACCGTCTAGTCGGAGGTTCGCAAGGGATTTGGTGGCGGTCATGGAGCACCCGACTACCGGCCCTGAAAATCCTCTGGGAATCTCGCGTGCAAGCCAAGAAGATGGCAGAGGATGCACGGTTTGCCATTGAGGTTGCCTTGCGTGTACGATGTCTTGCAGTCGACCCGGAAGATGGCTGGGACACGTACGAGGACATCATGGACATTGTGCAGGAAAACACCCAGTTGTATTCTCGTTCAGCATGGCTCCATTGGGTTTCACAGGTACAACAACGCAAGTGAGATCCAGTCAGTCATGGATGTTCCAGCCCCACAAGACGAGGGTCCTCCTCCCTTCCAGCCTCCTGTACGACAAAGACCCCAGTGGACCCATCACGGCTTCGAGGAGGATGACGATCCTTGCTGTGCCGATGACGATCCCCCGCATCCTCCAGCAGTGTCTCCTGCAATCCCAATGGTGCTCAATCGCAGTAGACTCCGGACAAGAGGCCAACAGTTCCTCAAGGCCCACGAACTGATTGGAGGCACAGACAAGGCTACGCTAGAGGCTCGGCTCAAGCAGAGGACAGAGGATCAGCGCGATTCCCTGGATGTCCCTGATGACGAACTCTTTGTCACCAAACCGGGATGGGTCGAGGAACAGGATGCTCGCTACGCCAGGGAGTCTCAGCAGGCCTGGAAACAGATGCCACCCTCGGAGATTGCCCGCGAAGGTTACATGAAGATGAAGGCTCAGCACCCCAAGAGGGCCCCGGGTCGATCAGCACAGCGCAAGGCACAGGCAGAGGCGCGGAAGAAAAAGGAGGGCCTGTACCCTTCTCCAAACGCAGACGATCTCAAGGTCTTGAGGAACAAATAAAGGGGCACCCACTTTCTCCCTCCCTGCCTCCCTTCCTTCATTGTTTCCTGATCCCGGCGTACAGTTGATCCTTCAAGACTCTCTCGGGCCAGCGAGGAGGTTCAAGTTGTTCTGGACCAATAACGCGTACCACACATTTGTATGTGGGTCTGGTGGCTCCTCGAGGCATATCTTCCCGTTCCTTGTACGCGTTGATCACCTTCACTGTGCCATCAATGTGAAGGCCCAGTTCCCTCTGGTAGGCCATCTGGGTGAGAAGCACTTGAAGATAGTACCGGTTCACAGAGGTCAGCGGGACGGGTTCATCCCCTGGCATGGGAATGGTCATGGTCACAGGATCGCCATCGGTCTTGGGGTATCCCGTTTTGAGCTCCCAGAGGCACAGTGATTCTTGCTGGGTGAAGGGGCACGTGTGAACCGTGAAGTAGTCCCCTGCTGTGGCTGTGAGGGCATGAACAATGATGACTGGCAGTTGAGCAAGGACGGGACGATGATGATGTTCCTTCCAGTAATTCCACACAGCGGTAGCGTACTCGGAAGCACCCTTGTGATTGGCTGGTGGAGGCGGTTTCCCTGTACGGATTGCCTCTGCTAGTGCTTCGTCTGCTCGGCTGCCTTCCCCCATGGAGGATCGTAGTCGCTTGGGCCAAATCTTGGTGGTTCGGGCATTGTTCAATTCAATGCCACGAAAGAAACGATGCAGCATCTTCTTATGAAGGCCTCCCATGATGGCGGGTGCCTGGCCTGGACCCCGAGGATA
>Ga0302320_10007031_pt1 | contig 24838 bp, 14 predicted proteins | sample Bog_T0_3_FD_202130 | JGI IMG/M metagenome (GOLD analysis project Ga0302320, IMG submission 202130) | Peat permafrost microbial communities from Stordalen Mire near Abisko, Sweden - Bog_T0_3 | ecosystem: Environmental > Terrestrial > Soil > Wetlands > Peat | place: Sweden: Abisko, Stordalen Mire...
TTCAATAGCTTTCGCTCACTGCTCGGCATTGCTGGCGGCGCTGTCGCCCCAACTTACGATGAACTTTACTCTGGAGAATGGCAGCACCCAACATCTTGTGGTCTTGGGTGACAACCGGATAGGCACGCTTCATTCATGTTCTTCCTCGATCAGATCTCCGCGAATGCAGTTCTGTGTTGTTGTTGCGACAACACAGCCGCGTGTAGATCTTGTTCTAGCAGGTAGGACACCTTCGGCGTATCCGCCATCCCCCACCGTCTGAACGTTTTGCACCCTTTCCCTTGTCTAGGTCGACATGGTACCGGGATTTTTCGTCAACATCTAACATCTGGAGAGAACTATGGCGTGTGACAGAATGCAGTACACCGTTCCCCGATGTACCCGGAAATCGAAAGACATCCTGCAACTCGACATGCTTACGTGCCATGGTGCTCTCATGCTTCTGCGCGTATAACGTCTTTATCCTGCCAACCTGTAATGGCTCCCAGGGTGCTACTGGCAACCCTGCAGCCCCTGATGTCTTGATTCGGTTTCACAGATTCTGCATCCACTCCGCACAAAGGACCAAGTCATGAACAAATCATTTCTTACTGCTCATTCGATCCGATGGATCATGAAGTCTTCTCTGGCCGTGGTATCGCAATCCTCACTTTCGATTCTTGGAGTTGCGATGTTTATACTTGTTGCGTATTCGGCGCAGTCAGCAGCGCAGACAACCAAGGCCTCCGTGCATGGCGTTGTACAAGACCCCTCTGGCGCGATCGTGAACAACGCTCTCGTTGTCGCTCACAATATAGATACCGGGGCCAATACCGCAACAAAGACCAATGCAGACGGAGATTATGCATTGCAAGATCTTCAGATCGGGCATTACACGGTGACTGTTGAGCATCCGGGGTTCGATCGTTCAGTCACTCAAGGGATAGTGCTCAGCACCAAGCAGGTCTTAGGTCTCAACGTCCAACTTAAAGTTGGCGAGGTTGCGCAGACCGTCACTGTCACCGACGACAAGCCGCCGCTCGATACGCGCACATCCGATGTGGAACAGGTCATCGAATCGAAGAGTGTGGAAGATCTCCCCTTAGGTAATAGATCGTCGATGAATCTGGTAAGTCTGATCGCGGGTGCGGTTTTTGTGGACGCGGCAGACTATAGCTTTTCCGGCGGACGCACGAAGAGTCAAATGACCTGGCTCGACGGTGGAACAGGTCAGAATATCCGCGTGGGCAATGCCTCGCTGGAAGTGACTCCCCCCGTAGATCAGGTTCAGGAGTTGGGCATCATCCTCAATAACTACGCCGCAGAATATGGTGCGACGGCGAGCGGTGTGATCATCCAGACCACCAAGTCCGGAACCAATGCCTTTCATGGAAGCGGCTATGAATATTTCCGCAATGATGCAATGGATGCACCAGGACACTTTGCGCCGACAGTTGGCACCAGCAAATCCAATCCTGCGCTGCGCTACAACATATTTGGTGGAACATTCGGTGGACCGATACGGCATAACCGCACCTTCTTCTTCTTCGGATATGAAGGCCAGCGACAAGACGCCGGTGTGACCGACACTCTGACGGTCCCCACACTCTTGCAGCGCCAGGGCGATTTTTCGCAGACGTACAACTCCGCGGGAAAAGTGATTCCGATCTACAATCCAGCGACCACCAAAACTGTCAACGGTGTTTATACGCGTACCCAATTTGCAGGGAATGTCATTCCGCAGGCTTCCTGGGATAAGGTTGGCGCTAATCTGATTAGCTACTTCCCCAAACCTAACGTAGCCACTACTTCGCTTACGGGGGCCAATAACTTTGTCGCGAATGATGTAACCCACACTGCCAGCGACTTTTATCTGGCGAAAGTCGATAATCAGCTTACCGAAAAGGATCGTTTGACTGCGCGCTATATTTACACTCGAAGCGCTACCGGGAATGACTCTGTCTATCCGAACAAGGCCGCTGACCCATACACTTATTCCCTGACACACGACAACATCCTTTATGGAGCATGGACTCATCTTTTGGGCCTGGCTGCCAGCAATGATTTGCGCTTCGTCTTCGAGACCCGTGTGAATCATCAACTTGAAGATGGCGTAGGCAGTGGATATGTTAGCAAGCTTGGTTTAAATGGTGTTCCGGGAGAAGCCTTCCCTTACTTCTCTGCGTCTGGTTATAGCCCCTTGGGAACCACAACTCAAGAGCGGCGTCAATATCCGATCGACCAGTATCAACTTGTGGACAACATCAATCTGATTCTTGGCCATCACACATTGAAGTTCGGTGGCGAACTTCGACGGTCCATGGATCATGAAGTCAATCTTTCCACGGGTTCAGGATCGTTTACCTTTTCTACGCTGCCCACGGGGTTGCCTTCGAACGCCAGCACGGGCAATGGATTCGCTACGCTGCTTCTGGGATTCCCAACCGCGTTTAGCGAAGGGCAAACCGATCCACTGACGCGCAACAGTTGGTATATCTCCGGCTTTGCTCAGGATGACTTTGCTCTGTCGCCGAAGCTGGTGTTCAATCTTGGCCTGCGCTGGGAGACCGACACACCGATCCAAGATGAGAACAATAAGATGAATGGATTTGATCCTCTGGCGATCAATCCGGTGTCGAACACTCCTGGCGTAGTCAAATTCCTGGGCTTGAACGGATACCGCACCGGACCTTACGATGCGGACCTTAACAATTTCGGGCCGAGGCTTGGATTCTCATGGCAGCCCGGAACCGACAGCAAGACAGTCGTACGTGGCGGCTTTGGTGTCTTCTTTACTCATCCTTTCGATACGGGTTCCCCGACATCTGCTTCGGTTGGCTATAGCGTCTCAGCCAGCCTGAATACTCCAGACAATGGCATTACCGCTCCTTTCTATCTTGCCAATGGTGTGCCGAGCACAACGCCGAGCCATGCTGCGCGCAATGACTCGTTTGGGGCAGTGGCCGTTGGAAAAACACCGACCACCAGTATTGATTTCTATGACCCGAATCACCGGGCAGGTTATTCCTATCAGTACAATCTTGGTGTCGAACGACAGTTGCCAGGGGCGTTGGTGCTGAGTCTCTCGGGAGTCGGCAATATCACCCACAAACTCCCGGCTACTGCGCGCGCCATCAATCAGATCTCGCCGTCTGTACTGAGCGCCACTCAAGACACGCAAGCGTATCGCCCGTTTCCCCAGTTCAGTGGAGTTAGCATCGATAGCCAGAACAACGGATACTCCAATTACACCGCGGGTCTGATTCGTGTTAAACGCAGTTTTTCACGAGGCTTGAGTCTGGAGACCAGCTATACCTTCTCAAAGATGTTGGACAATACTTCAGAAGGAGGCGCATCTGTCGGCCTAAACAATGGGCCGTACTCGAATTACTATAACCGCTTGCCTGATTACGGCCCCTCGGCCAATGACATTCGCCATCACTTCATTTTCAGCTCAGTGTATGAACTGCCACTGGGGCGGGGAAAGAAATGGCTATCGCATGGCCCGGCATCGTATGCGGTGAGCGGTTGGACAATTGGTGCCGTTACGGCACTCCAGTCGGGCGCACCGTTCACAGTCATTACTCAGACCAACAATACAAACGCATTCTCCTCCGGATCGCAGCGCGCCAACATTTCAGGAAATCCAATTCTTCCTAGCGGTCAGCGAAGCATTGCAAAGTGGTTCAACACCGGTGCATTCTCGCAGCCTGCGCAACTAACCTTTGGGAATGAATCGAGCGGCAGTGTGCGCGGTCCAAGCTACCTGAACTCTGACTTCTCTTTAATTCGCCATATCAATCTGGGGGAAAAACGGGTTCTGCAATTGCGCGCAGAAGCCTTCAATTCTCTCAATCACACCAACCTCGGTTTGCCGGGATCAACCTTTGGGGCTTCAACCTTCGGTACGATTACTTCAGCGAACCCTGCTCGCGTCATTCAGGTAGGGGCTCATTTTATCTTCTAAAGGAAAACACTGGAGCTGACTTGCGGCCTCCAGTGTTTGCTCGGATGCAGGATGTTGAATCGGGAATCGCGAAAGGGGAACAAGCCACATGGATGGTGCCAATGAGTCTGCAGCGAATAGTGAAATGAAGGTGAAAGAGTTCCTGACTCGGCGATCTTTTGTAATGAAATCTCTGGCGGCCGCATCGGTGCTGGCTGCTGCCCCCACTGGCATGAAAGCGCTGAATGCTTCGAATAGCAGACCGCCCAACATCGTTTTCATTCTTGCCGACGACATGGGCATCAACGATTCGAGCGTCTATGGGCAAAGAAAGTTCTCAACACCCAATGTAGATCGACTGGCTGCTGATGGCCTTCGTTTTACTGACGCCTATGCGGGCGCGCCAATCTGCTCTCCTTCGCGTTGCACACTCTTGACTGGTCTGCACACGGGCCACTCCCGCATTCGTGGTAATATGGCGCTCGCCGGCGGCATTGTGGGAAACAAGGGCAAGGAGATCGTGCGTCGCGCCAATCTGCTGCCAGAAGACAAGACCGTCGCCAACTATCTTCACGACGCGGGATACTACACTGGGCTAATGGGGAAATGGCACCTCGACGGCTACGATCCGGGAGCCACTCCCGTCGAGCACGGCTTCGACGAATTCAAGGGATGGCTAATCCAGGACGGTGCGAGCCAGGGCTACTTTCCGACAGAGCGAATTCATAACAAGAAGGTGATTCATTTTCCGGAGAACGAAGAAGGACGCCGCGGGCTCTATGAGACCGAAGTCTGCATAGCGGACTCTTGCGAATTTATTCGCAATAACGCCGAGAAGCCCTTCTTTCTTTACCTCGGATTTAACAATCCGCACAGTCCCTATGTCTCCCCTACTGTAGCCGCTTTTGCAGGCAAGACATGGACGTACGATGAGAAGATCTACGCTTCGATGATCGCCTTCCTGGACGATGGCGTCGGGCAGGTCATGCAGACTATCAAGGATGCGGGACTCGACGATAACACGATCGTCTTTTTCGCCTCGGATAACGGCCCACGCTCTGAACCCACCGTGCAACAAACGACGGTCGTCAACTTCTTCGACTCGAATGGGATCTTTCGCGGATATAAGCGGGAACTCTACGAAGGCGGCATTCGCGAACCCTTCATCGTCCGCTGGCCCGGCCATATCGCGAGTGGCACAACGACCGACGTTCCCATCTATTTCCCGGATTTCCTGCCGACCGCGCTTGCCCTGGCGGGCGCTCCAGTGCCTTCCGGTGGAGACGGCATCGATATAACTCCGGTGATCCTGCACAATCGAAAGCCTGCTGAGCGGTTTCTCTATTGGGAAACGTTCGAGCCAGCCTTCTGGCAAGCAGCACGGTACGGCAAATGGAAAGCTGTACGCCCGCGGCTCGGAGCATTGTTGGAGATCTACGATCTCTCTGAGGATCCCAGTGAGAAACAGGACATCGCTTCCGCAAACCCAGCCATCGTTGCCGAGTTTGAGCGATTCCTGCGTAATGCGCGAACTGAATCAGGAAACTGGCCGGTGGACAAACAGGTGGCGGCCAACGATCGGGTCACGAACGAGTGACAAATAATAGACGCACTGGAACGAAGATGGATCGCCTGATTCTTTCCAGCGTTCGTCTCTAGGCAACGGGCAGTGAATTTGTCACGATTGGTAGACGTCATCACTCGCTCTCGGGTGGCGCGGTTGGGATGTGCTACAGTTCGCCAGGAAGCCGAAATCAATACGTGGCCGTAAGCGCGACCGATCCGCCGCCGCGCCCTGGCGGACGGGATCAAAACGAAGACAGATAAGCACAGCTTCCGGGCGACCGCCATCACTGTATATCCAGGAACGGCGGCACTTTGGAGAAGGCCTCCGCCATGGCGAACTACACCAGCATGCGAACCACAATGCCGTGTCTCTCGGGGAGCGACTTGTCAAGCAGTGAGCAGGGCAGCAATAGGAATGCGCCGGAAACCCGCTCCGGCGCATTCTCGAAGGATGGATTTAAGCTGGAGTGGTGTTCACTTGACGAGGGCCGCTCCCTTAGTCTTGCCCGTCACGCCCTGAATAAAGGGCAGACCGTTTGGTTCGCCATAACCCGTAACGTTGTCCCAGCCGGGCGTCACAGTCAGGGACGAATCGGTGCCAAAGCTGATGGCAATCGCTTCGGTACTTGTAATAGGCCAGAGGGCGCTTGGAAATTGAGTCTGCGTCTGCTGCGGATAGGCACCCGCAAACAATGCGTCGGCCGAATAGAAGGTCGCGCCGTTCACGTCATAGATTGTACCGGTGACATCCGAGGAATTCAGTGTCGATGTGCCGACCACATCGGTGATTTGCCCGGTCTTGAGCTTAGCTACCGCCTGACCAGCATGACCAAGCGGTTTTCCGTTGTACTGATCAGCGATGGCCCAGATAGCGGTGAAGACAGGACTGGCGAGGCTCGTGCCGCCGATGCCGGCTTCAGCGTATTGTGTGCCGCTGATGGTTGCGATCAGCGCAAAGCCGGTGAATGGATCCGCCACGGCGGATACATCCGGTACCTGACGTCCCGTTCCCGGCAGGTCCTTCTGCCAGGAGGGCTTGGCAAAGTAGATGCTCTCACCGCCGCCGGCGCCTGCGTAGAAGAAGCTGTCCGCCGTTGGAGGATCAACTGGTCTACCGATGTTGACATAGGTTATGTCGTTGCCCCAGCCAGCGACGATCTGGTTGGTCCCCGCCGGATTGTTCAGAATGCTGGTCCCGCCGACCGCCGTTGCATACGGAGAGTTTGAAGGCACACCGAGGGCCCCAATGGGAGTGCCGAGCCCTTGGTCGCCGCTGTCGCCGCTTGAGAACTGGAAGGAGATGCCGGCAGCTGCACCACGCTTGAGAACCGTGTTGAAGGCATTTTCTTCATCCGGCCCGGCGATGATTTCGCTGTCATTCTCCCAACTGCTCGAAACCGTGTTGGCCAGTTTGTTGCTGATGATGTATTGCAAGGACGCGATCTGGTCCTCGTTATCCTGCCCGGCAGAAGCGACCACCAGGATCTTCGCGCCGGGAGCAATGGCATGCGCGGATTGAATATCAAGAGCGATTTCAGTGGTCCATCCTGTCAGGTCAGCCGCATTGGCAGCCACCGGTTTGCCTTCGGGATAGATGACCGAAAAGTTCTGCGAAGTGAGTGGGGGCAGACCAAAAACAGCGGCGGCTGCGTTGGCATCTGTTTCAGCTGCGGCATAGCCGTAGGCTTCTACCAAAGCGATGGTTTGTCCTGTACCATCATAACCCTGCTTGATCAGCGACGTCAGGCCGTAATGGCCCTGCAACTGTGCCGGCGTGTAGGAGACTGTCAGGTTTGGATTCGCGTCGTAGATGTTGCCGTAGTACACGGCAAGGGGCAGAGAGGATCCGGAAGTTGTGTACGTCGCCAAGGCAGGCGCGGACAATGCTGTGCCGGTGATCTCCCCGAGTAATGTTGAGCCGATGTTCGCTACCGTCACCTGTTTCTTGAACAATTGTTTGTTCGTAAGCGGATTTTTGACGACCGTAAACTGTGGATGCACTTGGTGACGATCGAGACCTACGACCGAGTCTACCAATACCCCTGCCGCGCCAGTCAACTGCGCATCGCGTACGTGCGCCTGAAAGGTCGCTCCGTTGAGGCTGAAGGTATGCAGTTCGGTCTGAAAGGCTTTTTCTATCGTGCTGGCTCTGCCATGCACACGAATGGAGAAATTCTGCGGATCAACCGAAACGACGGTGAGGCCCTGCTTGGTGAGTTCGTCCTGGACGGTTTTCAGCTCGGCCGCGGTCGGCGCATATTTCGCGAAGTCAGCGTCCGTGAACCACTTGTGATAGCTGGGGGCCTCCGGGTCGTACAAGTCCTTTACGGCTGCGTCGAAACCAGCCTCGTTATGCAATTTCAACGTAACTGTAAGCGTCTGCTCCGCGTTAGCGGCAACAGATCCCTGATCGGCAATCTGCTGCAGGCCGGGAGCTACATTATGAGTGGATAGGGCAAACGCATGGTGCGCACCCGCCGCGGAAACTACGAGGATCGCCATTACTACTTCGGAAGTGAGCTTCTGTAGTCGCATGATTTCTCCTGGTCTGCGGATTGGCAACGCAATCCGCGACTGGTTATTACCACGTGATCAGTGTGCGGAGACTCCAGAGAGTGCTTCGCACGCACTACGGATACACGCCGACTCTGGATGCAGGTGACTGCCACGCAACTGCGCGCAACGTGGCAGTTACCAGGCATCGGAAGACCGAGCGGTATCTCGTCCGAGAGCTATTTGGTTTGCAAGAGGATAAGGGTCAACAAGCGCAGAGAGCGCGTGGACATTGCTGATGGTGGGAGGCATAAAACATGTGGGTAACGTAGCACGAAGGTCATACAGCTTCAACAAAAAAATTATAAATACGACAACAAACTGAGTGGCCAAAGGCGAACTCAGCCGATGTCGCCACCATCGAGGACATCATCCGACGTTTTACAGCGCCATTTCAACTCCAGCCGGCGGAAAGCTCGATCAAGATCGCCTACGGTCTTTGGTTGTGCGGGAAGGACGCATCGTGTCCAGTATCCCACCGAATTCCTCGCGTGCCGCGGATGTTCGTTTTCTCTCTCCGGAAGAGCATGCGGCTATATCCGATGCCCACACAGTTGCTTCGGGTTTCTTTGATCGCAATCCGGCCAACCAAGTCGAAAGGTTCGGGGCAATGGCTCACGTCTATTCCACGTTTGAGTCTCGCTCACACTTGGAAGATCCGAAGCCTATGGCGCGCGGCATCTAGTCGTTCGAACTGCTCAACAGCGCAAATCGCTGGTACATAGTGGAGGTCTACTGGGATTGGGAACGACCCGACAACCCCAGTCCTGATCGATTTCTCCATAACAATTCGCGGTAGGCTTACCTCATTTCAACGAATCGAGCTACTTGGAGATGGCCGGTATGTTGCGAGCAACGCTGAATTCCACCGTCTTCAAGGGAGACTGTGACCTGTTGCCATGTAGGACGGAAATCGCATCCGGCGATCTTCATGATGGTGCCCCTAAGGTGTATTCCAGCCTTGGTTGCATTCGTCTCAATGAGACGATGAAGCTCCCATAAGCTGGTTCCCGGCGGAGCCGCCAGTCGAACCTGTGTGCGCAGAACGGAACGCAGCAGTCAAGGGTGCGGCATACCATGCCGCAGCGCAGCCTTGGCGGCGAGCACCGTTCTTCTATCCGGCTCCGGATAACAGGCGGCGCAGTGCGAAACAGTGAGCTGGATTTCTCGGAGGGGAGCCCGGAACACGCTCGACTCCGTCCCTAAAAACTCGCTTCGTTCAACTCGCTCCCTGACCGTGGTCCTCAACCAAAACCATGGAACCATCGTAGAAGAAAGCGTCCTTTTCACACCGCGCCCGATGAAAATGGAGTCCGGCGCGCCTGCCCCTGGTCTGATTCAAGGTCAATTCCGCTTTTGTCTTCTTGCTGGCTGCAGTGTGCGGTTGACTTGGTATAGCCCTCCCCGGTACGTTCTGGGGGGTGCGCTTGTGGATCGGATGCACCGCGCATCGCCGTCGCGGAAGGCTTCGGGCAGGCTCCGAGAATATAGTGGCGCACGCTCCTTAATAGTTTCTAGCCCCCTCCGGATCCACTGATCAAGTTGTGCGCGACGGATATTTTCGTCATCTGAACGCTTCAAAAACCTCGGCATCTACAGGTTCCGTACAGTATGTAAATTATTGAAACAACACATTATTGTGTTCACAGGTTGAGTACAGTCCGACATGAGCCATTACGTTTGCTCTCCAGAATGTGGATAGTTGTACGATTAGCCGCGGATGAAAATGGAACGCTGCTCGGGTGAGCTAGCGCTCACGCGCGCACACAAAGAGGTCTGATTGTCAGGGGTGTACTAACGGCAACAGCGGAACGGAGTGGGCAGAAATCCTTTGGGGAGGGTTATAAGGGCACGCTCCAATCATTGCAAGACTACTCTTTTAAGTAGAGAGATTTGAGTGAAGAGATTTGAATTCCGACCTGCGAAATACAATAATCGACCGCTCTGAATCCAAACATTCTCAGAATTGTATCTTGACGAGATTGTGATATATGGTATCGTAAGTTTATGGCGCGTATCCCCTCCAACACGACTCGGATTCCCCACCGTATGTCGTGCGCCTCATTCCGATGTCGGTTCTAACAGAGTTCCCGCAGTGATTGTTCGGTGGAACCTGGCGTTTGAATCAGCCTCAGTATATCTAATCGTCGATTGATTCGTTTATGCTCCGGGAAGAAGTTCTTCCCTTCGGATCGCTGGCTGCGCAAGTTGTAATACTGCGAGGGCGGCTCTCATGAGCGCATGACGAGTTGGGATTGCTGACACTTCAGGCTGAACGACACGCTCTTCCTCTTTATCAATCACTTCTTTCCTCTTCTATTTTAATGGTCGCGGATGCTGCTCCGCCGATTCACGATTGTGCTTGTGGATCGCGCTGTAGCTGCACCCTGGGAGTTCCTGTCTCAAAATGCGCCGCGAGACGGCTTGCCATCCCACAACGTCGCGACTGCCATACAGCTCGCCTCACTCAGCAAAGGACGATGATGAAAAGGATTGCTGCTGCACTTCTCCTCTTCTCCAGTGTCGCGCTCGCCGCGCCGGCAAAGCATATCACCTCTCCAACCGAGGCATTCGGATTTCAACCAGGCGCGGATCGCAAGCTCGCCGACTGGAAGGAGCTTACAGCCTACTTTCAGAAGCTCGGTACCGAGTCAAATCGTGTGCGCTATGAGGAAGTGGGCAAAACAACGGAAGGACGACCCTTTGTTACGGTCACCATCTCGGCTCCGGAAAACATCGCGAAGCTGGAACACTACAAACAGATTCAAAGCAAGCTGGCCGATCCGCGCACCACAAATCCGGAAGAGGCGAAACAGCTCGTTGCAGAGGGCAAGACTGTACTCGTCGTTACCTGCAACATCCACTCCACTGAGATCGCCAGCTCGCAAAGTGCCACCGAATTTGCTTATCAATTGGCGACTGGTGATACGCCCCGCATCCGCGCGATTTTGCAGAACGTGATCGTTGTCCTGGTTCCATCGTTGAACCCTGACGGCCAGCAACTCGTGGTTGATTGGTACAAGAAGTACCTCGGTACACCCTATGAAGGCAGCAACCCGGTCGTACTTTGGCATCATTATGTGGGCCATGACGACAATCGCGACTGGAGTTCGTTCACGCAAATTGAAACCAGACTTGCGGTTGAGAAGGTCATCAATCCGTGGCACCCGCAGATTCTCTATGATCTGCATCAACAGGGTGAAGATGCAGCCCGCATCTACCTGCCGCCGTTTGTCGATCCCTTCGATCCCAATCTCGATCCGCTCCTCATATCATCGATCAACTCCCTGGGATCGAATACAGCGCTTGAAATCGCGGGAACAGGAAAGACAGGTGTGTTGTCGTATGGTGTTTACGATTTCTGGTCTCCACTCAGAGATTACATCGCCTACCACAACGGACTGCGCATTCTGACCGAATCTGCAAGCGTAGATATCGCTTCGCCGGTCAACATTCCTTTTGATAAACTGGCCCGCGGCATTGGCTACGATGGCAAGGTTGCCCGTTGGAATTTTCCCAATCCGTGGAAAGGTGGCGAGTGGCACCTTGGCGATATTGTCGATTATCAGATTGCAGCGTTCTTCTCCATTGCGAATAACGCCGCCATCTACCGTGAGCGCTACCTGAACAACTTCTATCAGATCGGCGAAAATACGTTGCACCACACTGACTGGCCTTATGCCTATGTCGTGCCTGCCGAGCAGACAGACCCGGCAACTACGGCAAGGTTGATCAACACGCTGCGCATCGGCGCCGTCGACGTAGATCAGGCCACTGCTGACTTCGATGCCGAAGGCAAGCATTACTCAAAGGGAAGCTACATCATCCGGCTCGCCCAGCCCTATGGATCCTTCGCGAAAACGTTGCTCGAAATCCAACATTATCCCAACATTGCCCAGTATCCGGGTGGACCTCTGCAGCGACCTTATGATGTGACGGCGCAGACGTTGCCGCTGCTATTGGGTGTAAATGCTGTACAGGTGGATGCTCCGTTCATAGTCGCAAGCAGCAAAGTGGATGAAGCCAAACCCGTTGTTGTGAACTTTGAGAAGTCAAGCAACAGCAACGGATATCTGATTGCCGACAACACCAACAGCAGCCTGTACGCTTTGTTTACGCTGCTGAAAGACGGTGTTACAGCCTATCGGTTGAAAGGCCCAGGTGTTGATCCTGGAACCATCTACATTCCTCAGCAACAGGGCGTTGATGCGCGATTGTCTGAACTGGCAAAGAAGTTTCCAGTGCAGATCCGTCCGGCCGCGAGTGCTCCGACGGGCAACGCCCTACGGGTACGCCTGCCACGAATCGGTCTCTATCAAAGTTGGGTGGCTTCGATGGATGAAGGATGGACGCGCTGGATCTTTGACCAGAACAACATTCCCTACACGCGCGTTGTCGATGCCGATATCCGCAAGGGAGATCTGAATCAGCGCTTCGATGTCATTCTGATTCCAGACAATGCAGCGCGCGCCGTCACCACCGGTCGCGGTGGATACGGCGAAGAGACACCCTCCCCTTCACCGTCCGCAAGCGGAAATGTGAATGCACGGTCCGCGCGAAGCGAATCTGCTGAGAGCCCACGCGGACCGAAGATTCCTCCCGAGTTTACTGGCGGTCTGGGCGACGATGGCGTGGCTAGCCTCAAGACATTCACAGAGAATGGCGGAACGATTGTTACGCTGAACAAGGCGTCGCAGGTTTATGCCACAAAGGATACTGAGCCAGTGAGCGACGCCCAGGCTTCTTTTGATCGCAAAGCGTTCTATATTCCCGGTTCGATCCTCGAAGTATCAGTCGACAACACCAATCCAATTGCATTCGGCTCCACCCCGACAGTGCCAATCTTCTATGAAAATGGCCCTGTCTTCCATGTGAGCGGCAATGCGCTTTCGGTGGCTTCATTCGCGACGGATAAGCCGCTGCTCAGCGGGTGGGTTCAGGGTGGTGAACTGCTGAAGGGCACTTCGGTGATTGCCGAAGAACCTGTGGGCAAGGGACGCATCGTGCTCTTCGGATTCCGGCCTCAGTACCGCGCCCAGTCTGAAGTGACATATAAGTTTCTCTTCAATGCGCTGCTCTACTCCAGCTCGACGGAGAAGAGCTTGACGGAGCTGGCACATGGACAATAATCCAATGAACATCAACGTCGCAAACCCTGTTCGCTCTCTGATCGATGCGGCACATGGGTTGCAGGCTGGTGTCTTGTTTACTCCGCAGACCTTGCTTGCTGCGGACTTGAATTGTTGTTGTTGATCCTCTCCTAACTTCATCGCGATTGTCCGCAAGCTGAGAGCCGTCTTCCCTCTTGCTCCTTCCTCGGAAGGAGCAAGAGGGAGCGAGCGAACCACACTGCCGGATCGATGCGATAACACAAATCATCCCCACCCATCTTAGCGGGTGCCTTGCAAAACGAGGCGGCCCTTTGCGGATCTGTCTGCAGGCATCCTGGTGATGCCTGCGGAGTGAATCGACTCATAGGAGAAGCTGTATGACGCATCAAACTCAACCTCCCCAATCCTGGAAGCGCAAGAGCTTAGCTCTCCTTGCCCTCCTCGTCTCAATTCTCTTCTTTGGTACAGCGCAGGGAATCGCGCAGACATCCGCAGACGGAAACATATACGGACAAGTTGTAGATGCATCGGGAGCCATACTGCCGGGTGTGCAACTCACCGCTTACAGCAATGCAGTTGGCGGTACATTCAAGGCGGTCAGTGATAGTGCGGGCAATTATCGTCTGAAGGAGCTGCCGCCCGGAGCAGGCTACGTCCTGGAGGCCCAGCTTCCTGGATTTGAAAAATCTGTACGCAAGGGGTTGCTGATTCAAGCCGGGCTGAATATCACGGTCGACATTCAACTCAAGGTTGGCTCCTTGAATGAAACTGTGGAAGTGAGCGGCGAAACCCCGCTGCTGGAGACACAAAGCGCAGAGCAAACGGTTAATCTTGCTGGAGAATTGCTGCGTAATGTTCCGCTCTCCGGACGTCACGACTGGTCCGACTCCCTTCAAGTCACGCCGGGCATCATCAGCGCATCGAGCGATGCTTATGGTGGGCAAACCTATTTCCTTCGCGGCTCTGAGAATGAAAATCATGCAACGTTGCTCGACGGTGTCGATATCGGCAACTTTTCTCAAAACTGGCCCTCGAATACTATCAGCATCGCCAACGAGTCGCTCGGCGACATCCAGATCAAGACGGGTGGAAACGATGCATCTTCGCCAGCGGCGATGGGAATGGTCATCAATCTGGCGAGCCCGACAGGGAGTGACAGATTTCATGGCTCAGGCCTTTGGCTTTTTGGTCCGGCGAGCCTCAATGCCAGCAACGTGTCCGGGGGCGGCATCAGCGCGGTTAGCTCATCAGAGCAGCCCGACTTCTCCTTCGGCGGTCCGATCGTGAAGAAGCATGCATGGTTCTTTGTCTCTGGACGCTATATCGATCGCAACGATGGCATCAGCCGGACGGGCACACAAATCGGACAACTCAGTGCGTTGTCCAGCGGATTCAAGGCATTTCCCAACCACTCCAGCGGCTTTATCTTCCTGGGAAACTCTTCCGTTCAGCTGTCCGAACGCCATCGCCTAAACTTCATTGCACAGCAGGACAGCCGCAAGCAGGAAGGCAACTTTCAGTGGTACGCAGGAGACTTTGTCAAGAGCCAATATGGCGGAGGAGCCTACGGAGTGCGGCTCATCTCGCAGTGGAATCAGAAACTGACCACACGCTTTCTGGTCTCCTACAACAACAAGGGCACGAACCCCACGGCAAGCTCGGCAGGAGGTGTAGGAAGCAATCCAGAGATCGATATCTATACAACGGCCTCCCTTTCATCTGGCAAGGTCGTCGGGCAGGGCTCGTCTTTGGCGACTCTCAATAATCTCTCATCGATCAACCTGACTCCTGGAAGAAAGCCAACGGCAAGCGGCGACGTGACCTATTTCATTCCCAAGGCGTGGGGTTCGCACGAACTTCAAACAGGCTTCTATCTGGAGCCGAACGAGCGCAGTAAGTCGACCACAATATACGCAAACAATGGAACGCTGATTCAGGAAGACGCCGCGCTCAACAACCCATCCGATCCAACGCAGGGTTACACCATCTTCCATCAGCAGTCGGTCAGTGTGGCTAGCAATCTCAGTAGCTATATCAGTGCCAACGACTTCGCATGGTACGTTCAAGATCATTGGCGTCCAATTCAGAGATTGTCGATCACCGCAGGTCTCCGCCCGGATTGGGTATCCGGCTACGACAAGATCTTCAAGGTAAGCACCGAACATGCCTGGAACTACGCCCCTCGTGTCGGTGTGGACTATTCGTTAACCAAGAACCTCCGCAACACCGTTCGCGCTAGCTGGACCAGGCTTACGGACATTACAAACTCGAGTTATATCGGCACGGCAGGCACGAGTACCGTGACCACGACCGATAACTATCTTGAAAACGGAGCGTGGGTGACCTTTGTGACTCCGGGTAGCTCGGCGCTGACTCCAGGGAAATCGTTTGACCACAATCGTCATCAAGGCTATGTGAAAGAGTGGCTGGTTGGCTATCGAACTCAGGTGCCCGGAGAGGTCGTTCTCGATCTGAGCTACATCGATCGCGAGTATCGGGATCGTCCCGCGCAGTATGACACCAATCAGATTTACACCACAGCTTCTTCAGGGACAACCTGGGGAGGGCTCGTCAACCCCGCACTCAACAACACCTACTACGTGACCAATAACAAATGGAACTGGTTCGTATACCAGGGCATTGAACTCTCTGTCAGCAAACAGACCGACAAGGTGCGGCTTTTCGGAACTTATACCTTCTCCCCAGACCATCTTGCGGGCACCTGGCAGCCATACGATCCAACAGCGATCATCGAGCCAACGAAGTTCGCCAACAACGCGGGTCTTGGCTCGGTGCGAGGGAATGTCACCAACGACTACACAGGCGATACGCGAGACCGTATGTGGCAACGCAACCAGTTGCGTACCGGCATCACTTGGAAAGCGCCGTTTAAACTGCGCGCGTCAACCAGCTTCTCTGCACAATCGGGAACACCTGGCGGACCCGTTGTCAACACCATTGCCTACGCCGGTCAATATGGCCCAGCTTCCCAGAAGGTAACTTACAATGGCGTAGCTCGTACCGTTTCTAACCCGCTGGCAACGACCTATCGTTTTGCCTATGCGGACCGCGGAACGGGGCAGATCTGGTGCCCATGGCTCCTGCAGTGGAACGGCCTCGTAGGACGGGAGTTTCGCATTACTGACCACCAGTCCTTTGAAGCTGATGTGAACATCTACAATATCGCTAACCAGGGTGCAGCGCAGCAGTTTGTCAACGGCAATAACATTTCATCGAGCACCTTCGGCTCGCTGCAAAACATTCAACTTCCACGGTCGGCGCAGTTCTCCGTCCGCTACAGCTTCTAAGGAGTCCTGATGAAAACTGCATCTCGCACAGTACAGACTCTGGGGTGGGCGCTTTTCGCGTTCACCCTCGCATGGGCTCCTCGGGCGCACGCCGCGGCGAATGGCTCAGCCAAACTAACGCTGGAAGATCTAGTGGAGGCTGGCGGATTGGGCCAGGTGGCGCTCTCGCCGGACGGTAAGGAATTTGCGCTAACACGCGACGGGCAGATTGCACTGGTCTCTTCGGAAGGTGGATGGCCCCGCGTGTTGACAACTACACAGGGCGGCAAGCAGGGGCTGAAATGGTCGCCGGACGGAAGCGCCATTGCCTTTGTCAACGATGGCGCATTGTGGAGCGTCTCAGTCAAGGGCGGGCAACCGCAACGGCTGACCGAAGGCCGCAAGGGCGCAGGTGATCCGCGTACCGCGTCGGACCGCAATCTGCAATGGTCTCCCGACGGGAACTGGATCCTCTTTGAAACGGGCCGACGTGGCAATGCGGACCTTGGCATCGTGAGCAAGGATGGGCTCACGACGACTCTGCTGACGACCTCGCCGGCAGATGAAGAGAATGCCGCATGGTCGTCCGATGGCTCGCGCATTGCTTACATTGCGCGCTCGCCGGAACACTTCAGCGGACAGCTTCTCGTCGCGGATTTTGATCTGGTGGCAGGGCGCTTCAAAGATGCACCCAAGGTCCTCTACACGGCCAAGGACGATCGAGGTGGCGGTTGGGCTCTTCGTCGTCCCGAGTGGACTCCCGATGGTAAGGAGATCGCAGTTGTGTTGCAGGATTCTGACTGGGACAAGATCAACCTGATTTCTGCCGAGGGTGGCGCTCCTCAACCCATCACCAGCGGCGCATCAGAGGATGAAGCGCCTGTTTACTCCCGGGATGGAAAACAGATTGCATTCGTCTCGAACCGTGGCAACCTGGAAGAGCGCCATGTGTGGATCGCTGCTGCAGATGGCAGCAATCCGCATCCGTTGACGCGCGTTGGCGTTGGACTGGATGGGGGACCGATCTGGTCGCCGGATGGACAGAAGATCTACTTTCAACACAGCTCTTCTTTCGAACCATCGAGTCTGGCCGTTGCTCCTGTTGAAGGCGAGGGCGCACGCATCCTGATCAGCACGCAGCCTGTCAACTTTGCGCACACCGGCTTGCCGCAGCCGGAGGTGGTCCGCTACAAGAGCAAGGATGGACTCGAGATTGCCGCCATACTCTATAAGCCGCTCAACTATTCGGCGGAGAAAAGGTATCCGGCTGTGTTGTGGATTCACGGCGGCCCCGAGGGACAGGACGCGCTTGGCTGGGATCCATGGGCGCTCTTTCTGGCGCAGCATGGATACGTGGTCCTGGCGCCCAACTATCGCGGCAGCAGCGGTTATGGTGAGAAGTTTCGCAACCTCAACGTTGAAGACAGCGGCGGAGGCGAAGTGGACGACGTGGCCCTGGGGGCCGAGTATCTGGTGACCAAAGGGCTTGCCGATAAAGAACGCATCGGCATCGGCGGTGGCAGCCATGGCGGCACCATGGTGGCTTATGAAGTGACCAAGCGTCCGGAGTTGTGGCACGCAGCTATCGAACTCTATGGCGTGGTGGATCGTGCTTCGTTCATCGAGCGTACCAATCGTCCCTCGGCGATTCGCTGGACAGCCAAAATGGGTGGAACCCCAGAGCAGAAGCCGGAGGTCTATCGCAAGGCGAATATCTTGGCCGATGTTCCCAAGATCACATCGCCTCTTCTCATCCAACACGGCGAAGACGACCCGCAAGTGCCGCCTTACGAATCGGTGCAGTTTACCGAGGCGTTGAAGAAAGCAGGCAAGCCGTATCTGTACTTTACCTATCCCAAGGAGCTGCATGGTTTTTCGCAGCGCGAACATAGGCTCGACGCGTGGCGCAAGCAACTGGCCTTCCTCAACAACTATCTGCAACCCAAGCCGGGACGCAGCATAACTTCGACGCAAGAGATCGTGCTCGACGAGGCAAGCGTCAGGTAGCGCAGATTGAGGGATAGGATTTGCAGAGATCGAACCGGGCCACGCAAGCATGTGGCCCATGATCTCAGTGCGATTAGCCCATCTGCATGAAGGCAATCAAGCGCTGCCGTACCAGGTCAATGTGGTTGCGCATGGCGGCTTGTGCCTCTTTGCGGTGACCAGCTTCCAGCGCTTCGAGAATTGCCAGGTGCGCGTCCGGTGCGGTCGATGAGGACAACTCATAGGTTCTGCGTCGGCACAACCAAATCTGACTCTGTACGTTGGCCAGCACCCGGCATAACTCGTCGTTACCCGTTGCGGAGGCGATCAATCCATGAAACAGAGTATCTTCCTCGATGTGTCCTATCTTGTCGTTTGCCTTAAGAAGCTTGCGTGTGCGCTGCGCGCTGTGGCGCAGTTCGGCAAAGAGTTTGGGACTCAAATCCGCAGCCCCGACGGCATAGACTTCGAGCGCTTCGCGAAGATCGTAGAGATCCTTCACTTCTTTGGCGGAGAAGCGCCGCAGATAGGCGCCCCGTCGCGCCTCGATGCGAATCAAGCCCTCTGTATGCAGGCTGTTGAGAGCCTCGCGCACCGGCGACTTGCTGATGCCCAACTGTTTGGAGAGAAACTCCTCGGTCAGTCGAGTTTCTTCATCCAATTCTTCACGCAGAATGTAGGCTTTGATACTGTCATAAGCCAGAGCGGTTAGATTCTGTGGAGTTTCAAGCTTCTTCATCCCATGCATAGCGGTCAGTTGCATTCTACTTCATCCGCTCTGTAATATATGAAATACCAACCGCACCAGCACAGGACCCCATGCCCGCCATCGCTTATCTGGAATGCTCCCGCTGTCACGCCCATATCTCCGCGCAATCGCCGCAGACCGTCTGCAGCGAATGCAAGGATCAACCTGCCGGTTCACTTTTTGTCCGCTATGACCTTTCGCATCTGCATGGCACGCAAGCTCGCGAGGCGATCGCGCGCGATGCTGGTACAACCTGGAGAGGCATGTGGCGTTATCATTCCGTGCTGCCCGATGTTGTTCCCGTCACCTTGGGCGAGGGCTGGACGCCGATGCTGCAGAGCAAGCGGTATCCCGGTGCTGTTGTAAAAGAAGAAGGCGCCAATCCCACGGGAACTTTTAAGGCGCGCGGATTAGCCATGGCTGTGACCATGGCACAGCATTATGGGTTGAAAAAGCTCGCTGTCCCTTCGGCTGGAAATGCCGCCGGAGCACTGGCTGCCTATGCTGCCGCTGCTGGAATTGAAGCTCATATCTTTATGCCCCACGATGTTCCTTTTGCGAACTATGTGGAAGCCATCGCCTACGGCGCGAACGTGACGCTTGTCGATGGGCTGATCTCCGACTGCGCGCGCATCGTCAATGAGCGCAAGCAGCAAGAGGGCTGGTTCGACATCTCCACACTCAAGGAGCCGTTTCGCATCGAAGGCAAGAAGACGATGGGCTACGAGCTGGTGGAACAACTGGGTTGGGAGTATCCCGACGCGGTGTTTTATCCCACAGGCGGCGGCGTTGGACTCATCGGCATGTGGAAGGCCTTCGAAGAGATGGAGCAACTGGGATGGGTCAAGCCAGGCAAGCGTCCGCGCATGATAGCTGTGCAAGCCGCTGGTTGCGCGCCGATGGTGCGCGCTTACGATGCTGGCGCCAACGTTAGCCAGATGTGGCAGGACGCGTCAACCTTCGCAGCCGGACTGCGTGTTCCCAAACCATATGGCGATGCCATCATGCTCGACATTCTGCGGGCTTCGGAGGGAATTGCTCTCTCCGTGACGGACGAAGAGATTCTGGCCTCGATCCTCGATTGGGCCAGGAATGAAGGAATCTTCCTCTCACCCGAAGGCGCATCGGTCACGGTAGCTTACGACAAACTGTTGGCCAATGGAACGCTGAAAGCCTCGGATCGAGTCGTGCTCTTCAATACCGGCGCAGGCCTGAAATATACCGATGTGACTGCGGAAGCAATGAAGTTGCAGCGGCCATAGTTTCTTATCGACTGACCGAAAACGAGCCTCCCGCAAACGCCTGACTGAGATGCTAACAGGTGTTTGCGGGGCGGCAGGGGGCTTGTTTATTGCATAATAAGGGCACTCTACTTCAGGTCAGTCGATGATGCGCAAACGGATTTTACCTCTGCAACTTGGCAAGCTACCCCTCTTCGCAGTCCTATCCCTGGCCGGTTTGACGCTCTGGGGAATGGGGGTCGTTGCAGGTCTGTTGGACCACACGACGGTCGGCATAGTCTTGCGCTCACTGTCTATTCTTCTGCTGACCATCGCTGTTCTGCGCCGCTCCTCTCTGATGGCCTGGACCTTTCTCGCGATGTTTGCCGGGGTCGAATTAGGCCTGGATGCGCCGCACGTGGCCACCCAGACACATTTTCTGGGCGATCTGTTTCTGCGCCTCATCCGGATGATCGTAGCGCCTCTATTGTTTGCGACCATCACCACGGGAATCGCGGGACACAGCCAACTGCGCACCATTGGGCGTGTGGCAGTCAAGGCTCTTATCTTCTTTGAGGTAGTAACGACGCTTGGCCTGATCATTGGTACGGTGGCCATGAATCTCTCTGGTGCGGGGTGGGGTGTTGCTCTGCCCGCCGCGCAAGAGGGATTGCCCGCAGTGCAATCGATGCAGACCTGGCAGCAGATCGTAGTCAACCTCTTTCCAGAAAACATCGCGCAGGCTGTGGCACAGAATCAGATCTTGCAGGTGGCCATCTTCTCGGTGCTTTTCGGTGCCGCGCTCGCCATGTTGCCCGACCAGAAGCGTGTTCCCCTGGTCTCTGTACTGCAATCCCTTGCGGACACCATGTTTCAGTTGACACGCTTCATCATGGTGCTTGCTCCCCTTGCCGCTGGCTCTGCCTTGGCGTATACCGTGGGCAGCATGGGCCTGGCCACCCTTCTTCCCTTGGCCAAACTGGTGCTGACTTGTTATGCTACGCTGGCTTCCTTCTGCTTGCTGGTTATGTTGCCGATCCTGTTGATCTATCGGATTCCGATTCGCAAGTTTATCGCCGCGGTTGGGGAACCGGCGGCGATTGGCTTTGCGACGACATCCTCGGAAGCGGCGCTGCCCCTGGCCATGGAACGCATGGAGGAGTTCGGCGTGCCGCGCTGGATCGTCTCTTTCGTGATTCCTACTGGCTATAGCTTCAACATGACTGGATCGAGTGTCTATCTGGCCATGGCAGCGGTCTTCACGGCGCAAGCCGGGGGGATTCATCTGACCTTGACGCAAGAGATTGTCATGCTGGCCACTCTGGTGCTGGCCAGCAAAGGGGTTGCGGGTGTGCCGCGCGCTGTTCTGGTGGTTCTGCTGGCGACCGCCAGCGCCATCCATATTCCTACTACACCAATATTGCTGATACTCGGTATCGATCCACTGATGGACATGGGCAGGTCGATGATGAATGTAGTAGGCAACTGCATGGCTTCTGCCGTCGTGGCCCGCTCGGAAGACGTTTTTCCAGAAACAAGACCTTTGAGTTAATGACGGGAGACGTGAACATATAAGACACCGCCCTCGACGGGCTGAGTCAGTATTGATCAGAAGAATGAAGAGCATCCGCTTAAAAATGATTTATGGGAACCAGACTCGTTCCGAAATCGTGGCCTAACCAGCACACTTCGCTGTTCTGTAAGTATCCACCGGCAAAGCCGGTGGCTTTACGGTTGCTGGCCCCTCAAAGGGGCCAGCAACCGTCCGAAGCAAAAGCAAGAACAAAAGCAAAAGCCTCATACTGCTGTCTTCCTGCTACAGCACAGGCAATTCGAGGGAAAACATACTGCCGGAATTCTCAAAGTTTTACTGCCACCCCGCCAGAGGCGGGGCATCTCCCTCTCCTTTTAGTTCGCCTTAAGCGGCTAAAGGGCCTAGACTGCAGCGAGCCTACCGCTATCCGACCTCTGTCGGGACTAGCCAGAGGTCACGCAAATTTGTAATGATAATTCGCCTTCCTGCAAGTTTTCCTTGGTCACGACGCCCATCCAGGCGATTGACAACAACTCGTCCCCGACACATTCGTAGATCGACCGGACGCCATGACCACATTTGGTGTGTTAGCTGTGTTGCTCCATATGCCCTGGCCGAGGTATTCGCCGCCAAACATAAAGGCCCTGAGGTCGATAGCCTCGGGGCCTTTATGCGTATATGTGAGCGCGGGTTATTTTGCTGCGGTGACGACCAAAGCTGCTTTGGCCGCTTTAGCTGCCTTGTTCTTTTCCCGTTTGACCTTGGCCCAGCGCTTTTGCTGAGCAGCAGCGATCTTGGCTCGGCCTTCATCGCTCATGCCGCCCTTTGCTGCCTTTTTTGTTGGCGCCTTCGTTACCTTGGCTGTCTTCGCTGCGATTGCCTTAGCCTTCGGTGCAACAGCCTCGCCTTTCAAACACAAGGCACGTGCCTTCTGCAAGGCGTTGATGCCACGATCGATTTCGGCCAGTAGTTGTTTCGTACTCATTCAAAATCCTCACTTTTGAGTTTACACGTGGTGCAGATCCAGGAGCAGATTCGGGCGAACGCCTAAACCGTTCCCCGCTATGTGGGCAACTGAACGAAATGCTGCGCTCTTATGTCGTTGAGCGCGGCCTCTTCGCCTCGCTTGAACTCGTCTAGAAAACCGCTTGTCAGACCCTAGATGTTCTCACTCCAGCCTGTCTACTGGAGTGAGAGGCGCAATCCAGAACGCTATTCTCGTTGGAAGTCGTAATCTCGTTCGACTCGGCAAATGCGCGTTTTGAAGGCCTCATACCAAGTTTCGCGACCCTGTTTTTGGGCCGTGAGGTGAGCGGAGTTCTGCTTCCATGCAGCGATGGCTTCAAGACTTTCCCAGTAGGAGACCGTGATACCTAGTCCTTCTCGGGCGGACTCGACTCCGAGAAATCCCGGTTGCTTCGCGGCGAGTTCAACCATGGCATCAGCCATCTCCCCGTATCCATCGTCTTCCTCGGTTCTGATAGAGGTGAAGATTACCGCATAGTAAGGTGTTGCTGGAGTCGTTGCGATGAGCATATAGGCTGCCTCCTTCTTGCGCTTTGCACCCAGAATACCCAGGTGAGTCCAGGCAAATCCATGGGGATACTTCAACCCATAGCCCAACAGGCGGTCCACGCCGATGTGGTTGAGCCAAATCAGCGCGAACGGCAGAGGAGCGGGAGTGCGCAGCAACAGCGCGCAGAGCGCCAGCGCCGCCGGGGCGCTATAGGAGTGGATGGCGTTATACATGCGCGCACCCCAGCGGGGACCGGCCAGATACCCTAATATGCTCAAATCGGGCGCCAGCCAGAGCAATGCAAACAGCCACCAACTGGCGCCGGTGCGGGCAAAGAGCAGGGCAGAAAGCGCCGCAGCCGCCAGTCCCTCCAGGCGCAGAAGAACAGAAACGGTTGAACCTTGCATCCGAGCGGTTTCAGACGTCGTCGAATCTGGAATCGTGATTTCAGAGGCCATGTGCATTGGATGAAGCGGCACGGCACGCGGACTCCTCTCCGTCTTAAAACCGGGCAATCCTCATACCGAGAAGGCGATTCTCGACAACACATCTGATCCGGTGATCTCCAACTTTGCCAACGACGATATGGTCGGCCACACCGGCATTCTGCCGGCGGCGAAAAGCTCCTTCGATAGCAACCTCTATGATCTCCGGCATCAATAATGCGAGACCAGGCAAATACACCGATGCCAGGTTTTTGAAAGCACTTGCGAAACCTCATAAGGCCGAAGAAATCCTGCTTACGGCCCGTCGTGCGCTGAAGTGTCGAACAATGTGCGGTACAGAGCGGACTGCGCATACAACAATGAATGACCTCCTGTTGCGATGACTCGTCCCTGATCAAGCAACGCGAAGCGGTCTACCCATGTAAGTGAACTGATGTGGTGTGAGATCACAATGAGCGTCCGATGTGGACGTAATTCTGCAAGAGAAGCAAACACAGCACATTCTGTTGGAGCATCCAATGCCGAAGTCGCTTCATCCAGAATGAGTGCAGCCGACTCCCTTAACAGCGAACGGGCTATGGCCAGCCTTTGGCGTTCTCCACCCGAAAGGCCGACTGCCCCCGGTCCGAGCGGAGTGTCCAGTCCGTGGGGGAGTTCTCTGAGCACAGGCGCAAGCTGGACCGCCTCGATGGTCCGGAGCATGTCTGCGGTCGTCGCCAGCGGATTGCCATACAGAAGGTTCTCCCTGATCGTCCCTTGAAAGAGCACTGGGTGCTGCGGGACAAATCTAACCGTTTCGCGCAGAGAGGCCAACGTGTAGCACGCGAGAGGCTGCTCTTCGAGGAAGATGCAACCGGCTTCCGGGTCGGCTGCGCGCACAAGAAGGCGAGCCAAGGTGCTCTTGCCCGATCCGCTCGCACCGATGATTGCAAGCCGTTCCCCCGGA
>Ga0302320_10007033_pt1 | contig 24834 bp, 16 predicted proteins | sample Bog_T0_3_FD_202130 | JGI IMG/M metagenome (GOLD analysis project Ga0302320, IMG submission 202130) | Peat permafrost microbial communities from Stordalen Mire near Abisko, Sweden - Bog_T0_3 | ecosystem: Environmental > Terrestrial > Soil > Wetlands > Peat | place: Sweden: Abisko, Stordalen Mire...
GAAGTGGCGCGCGCCTTCCACGCCGGAATGCACGGTACGACATTCGGGGGCGGTCCGTTCGCCTGCGCTGTCGCATCGGCGGTGATCGACTACATCGAGAAGGAGAATCTTCTCGATCACGTGATCGAGATCGGCGATTACTTCCAGGCTGAACTGACAAAGCTCGCCGAGCGCCATTCCTACATTGTGGACGTGCGCGGCAAGGGCTTGATGATCGCGGCTGAACTCAACTCCGCCGATCTGGCCAAGCACGCAGTTACCGAGATGCTGAAGCTCCACGTCGTTATCAACCAAACCAGTGACACGGTGCTGCGCTTCCTGCCGCCCTTCATCTTCGAGCGTGTTCACGTGGACACCACCATTGCGGCGCTCGATAAGGTCTTCACCGCATACACCGCGGCCCAGACCGCTGTTCCATCTTCCGTAGGAGGTCAAACTCATGGCTAGCAAAACACTGATTGAAGCACCGGCCATTCCCGTCAACAAGGACCCCGACATTCTTGCCGCCGCGGCGCGCTTGAATGGCGAAGACATGTGTTCCATCGCCGATCTGACCAGCGCAGAAGTGCGCGCGATCCTCAAGCTCGGCCATGATGTCAAGCGCAACCCCCGCGACTATCGCCATGCGCTCGATATGAAGCAGATGGTGCTCATGTTTGAGAAGGCCAGCTTGCGCACGCGCCTCAGCTTCGAGGCCGGCATCAACACCATGGGTGGCAACGCGATCTTCGTCGATCAGACGAACTCGCCTCTGGGCGAGCGCGAGTCGATTGCAGATGTGGCGCGCAATGTCGAGCGTTGGGTCGATGTCATCGTGCTGCGCACTTATGCGCATGACACCATCACCGAGATGGCCGCCAACGCGAAGGTGCCGATCATCAACGCGCTCTCGGACTTCGAGCATCCATGCCAGGCTCTGGCCGACTTCATGACGCTCGATGAACACTTCGGTGGAGCGGCCGGCCTCAGCTTTACGTATGTCGGCGACGGCAACAACGTCTGCCATTCACTGATGCTCACCGGTGCGCAACTAGGCGTCAATGTTACTGTGGCCACGCCGCGCGGCTACTCACCCGACATCGAGATCGTCACCCTGGCGCGGGATATCGCGCTGGTCAACAACTGCGAACTGCGCCTGCTGCAAGACCCGCAAGCCGCCGTCGAAGGCGCCGATGCTGTCTACACCGACGTCTGCGTCAGCATGGGCTTCGAGCACGAGTCCACCAAGCGAGAGCCAATCTTCCGGCCTTTCCAGGTGAACGAAGCGTTGATGCAAAAGGCCAAGCCAAGCGCGGTCTTCATGCATTGCCTGCCCGCGCGCCGCAACGCGGAAGTGACCGATGCGGTGCTCGACGGCCCGCAGTCAATCGCCTTCGATCAAGCCGAGAACCGCCTCCATGCGCAGAAGGCCTTGCTGCTTCTATTGCTAGGCGGATTGAAGAACGTGGGAGCTTTTAGCTGTTAGCTTTCAGCTAATAGCTCCTTCATTTCAGATCCGGGCAATATCAACCTCATCGTGCGCCTTTAGGCAAAAGCTGGAAGCTAACAGCCAAATTCTTTCTGAGGTTTTGCAAGCATGTCCGTAATTCTCGAATCACTGCCCACGGGGGAGAAGGTCGGCATCGCCTTCTCCGGCGGGCTTGATACCTCCGCCGCCCTGCACTGGATGAAGCAGAAGGGCGCCATCCCTTACGCCTATACAGCCAATCTCGGCCAGCCCGACGAAACCGACTACGACGCCATTCCGCGCGCGGCCCTCGAATATGGCGCCGCAAAGGCCCGCCTCATCGACTGCCGCGGTCCGCTGGTTCGCGAAGGCATCGCCGCGCTGCAGGCCGGCGCCTTCCACATCACTACGGCTGGAGTCGCTTACTTCAACACCACGCCAATCGGCCGCGCCGTCACGGGCACCATGCTGGTGGCCGCGATGAAGGAGGACGACGTCAACATCTGGGGCGACGGCTCCACCTTCAAGGGCAACGACATCGAGCGCTTCTATCGCTATGGCCTGCTCGCCAACCCCAGCCTCCAGATCTATAAGCCCTGGCTCGATGCGGCCTTCATCGACGAACTAGGCGGCCGCGCCGAGATGTCTGCCTACATGCAGCTGCACGGCTTCGCATACAAGATGTCCGCCGAAAAGGCCTACTCGACCGACTCCAACATGCTTGGCGCAACGCATGAGGCCAAAGATCTTGAGCACCTCTCCACATCCTTGAAGATCGTCGCCCCCATCATGGGCACGGCATTCTGGCGCGATGATGCCGAGATCCAGCGCGAAGAGGTCTCCGTTCGCTTCGAAGAGGGCTTTCCGGTCGCACTCAACGGCCGCGAGTTCAGCGATCCCGTCGAACTTCTTCTCGAAGCCAACCGCATCGGCGGCCGCCACGGCCTCGGCATGTCCGATCAGATTGAGAATCGAATCATCGAGGCCAAGAGCCGCGGCATCTACGAGGCCCCCGGCCTTGCCCTGCTCTTCATCGCTTACGAGCGCCTTATCACGGGCATCCACAACGAAGACACCATCGAGCAGTACCGCGACAATGGCCGCAAACTCGGCCGCCTGCTCTATCAGGGCCGCTGGTTCGACTCACAGGCCGTCATGCTCCGCGAATCCGCCCAGCGTTGGGTCGCTAAACCCATCACCGGCGAGGTCACACTCGAGTTACGCCGCGGCAACGATTACTCGATTCTCAACACTGAGTCGCCCAACCTCACCTTCCATCCCGAGCGCCTCAGCATGGAGAAGACTGAGTCCACCTTCTCCCCGCGAGACCGCATAGGACAACTCACCATGCGCAACCTCGATATCACCGACACCAGGGAGAAGCTCCTCACCTACGCCAAAGCAGGCCTCCTCACGCTCAGCCAGGGCAGCGAAATGCCCCAACTCAAGAGCGGCAAGGAGAACGAATAGCATGGCCATTTGCAAATACTGCGAACAGGAGATGCATACTGCGAACGGGTGCGTGAAGCTTTCTGTGAAGACAATTGACGGGCCGCTCGACCCGGTTCCCTACGGGAGTGAGCTTGGAAACCCGCCAGAAACCGAAGACCACAGGTGTCACGATTGCGGTGCCCTGCCGGGTTACTATCATCATGCCGGCTGCGATTGGGAACAATGTCCTCGTTGCCATGATCAGCTAATTAGCTGCGACTGCGAACCAGAAGTCGATGAATCCTCCGAAGCGGAGGAAGCAGTGAGAAAAGACTGAAGACAGATAAATGACGATCGAACAACAATCCGTGAAGATGTGGTCGGGCCGCTTTCGCGAGCCGCTTGACGCAGAGTTCGAAGCATGGCAGCGGTCGATTGTTTTCGATTGGCGGCTTCTCCAAGAAGAGATTGCCGCCAGCAAAGCGCATGCATCTGCTCTCTGTGCCGCGAACATTCTTACAAGGAGTGAAACAACGGAGTTGCGCGTGGCGCTGGATGCGATTGCCGCGGATCACGCAACCGACGAGGGCAAGGCGCTGGTGCGCAACCATCCGACGGCCGAAGATATTCATCACTTTGTCGAGATCTCGCTGGTCGAGCGCGTCGGCTCACTCGGCCTCAAGCTGCACACAGGCCGCAGCCGCAACGAACAGATCGCAACCGATCTGCGCCTTTATGTGCGCAAACAGATCGCACTCACCCTTGACGCTCTGATCGTCTGGATCAATGCGCTTGTCGCGAAAGCTGAGACCGCTGAGGATGCGGTAATGCCCAGCTACACGCACATGCAGCGGGCTGAGCCGGTGCTGGTCGCTCACTGGCTGCTGGCGTATACCGAGATGATCTTGCGCGATGCCGGACGGCTGATGGATTGCTCGAAGCGGCTCAACAATTGTCCCCTCGGTTCAGGGGCCGTAGCCGGCGCAACGCTTGCTCTCGACCGCAGCATTGCGGCGAAGGAGCTGGGCTTTGCCGGGCCCACCGGCAATTCAATCGACGCCACCAGCGATCGGGATTTTATTTTGGAGTATTTGCAGGCGCTGACTTTTGTTGGTTTGCATCTAAGCCGTTTTGCTGAAGAGATCACACTCTTTGCCACGGCTGAGTTCGGCTTCGTCACGTTGCCCGAGGCCTTTTCGACTGGCTCCAGCGCCATGCCACAGAAGAAGAACCCCGACCTGACCGAGTTGATTCGCGCCAAAGTCGGACGCATTCACGGTGCAGCTGAGGCGGTCACGCTGCAACTCAAAGGCCTGCCCTTGGCCTACAATAAAGACATGCAGGAGACGCAGGAGCCGGCCTTTGCCGTCGAGTTTGTGCCGCAGATGCTCGGGCTGGTGGCGCGATTCACCGCGGCTCTCCAATTCAATCGCCAACGCATGAACGACGCAGCACAGTCGGGCTATCTGAATGCGATGGCTGCTGCTACGTATCTCGTTCACAAGGGCGTTCCCTTCCGGACAGCACACGAGAAGGTGGGTAATGCCGTGCGCTTCGCCATCGAGAAGGGCGTCGAACTGAACAGTCTGAGTCTTGATGAACTGCGTCAATTCGGCGCGGAGTTCGAGCAGGATTTCTTCGCCGCCGTCAGCTTGCATGCAACAGTCGACTGCCACGACGTAACGGGAGGCACCGCGCGCGCACGGGTGCGCAAGAAGCTGGCTGCCATGCGAAAACTGCTCGCGACTTTGCCTACTCTGAATCAGCAGGAGGCCGCACATGCTGGTGCGTAAGGCCCTGCTCAAGGACGCCTCCAACGTCTACGACCTGGTGAACTCGCTCTCCTCGGACGGCACGCTGCTGCGGCGCCCCTTCGCCGAGATCTGCGAGAACATCCGCGACTTCACCGTCGCCGAGTCCGACGGCGGCGTCTTCCTGGGCTGCGGTGCGCTCCACTTTTACGGGCCGCATCTCTGCGAGGTACGCTCCATCGTGGTCAAGCCGGCCGCCAAGGGCAAGGGCGCGGGCGGCCGCATTCTCGCGGCTTTGATCGAGGAGGCCGAGGAGCACGGCATTCAATCCATCTGCCTGTTTACGCGCATCTCGGACTTCTTTTTCAAATACGGCTTCCGCACAGTAGAAGACAAGGCCGAGTTGCCCGACAAGGTCTTCAAGGACTGCCAGAACTGCCCGCGCCTGCATCGCTGCGACGAAGTTGCCATGGTGCGCGGCCGCATTCCCAAGATCTCGCTCCTTGGCCCGCGAGAGGAAGCGCAGCAGCTAGTCCGGCTCTCCGGCTGACTTCAATTGACTTAGGGAAGCGCTGATCAAGTTGATTTCGCGAACCAGTATTCCCTCAGGGGCTAAAGCCCGGACTGATTTTGCAGCATTAGCGGCACGACTAAAGTCGTGCCCTTTCAAAGCATCCATTTAATCAGAGGTTCCTTAGCATTGCCGCCGCAACCGCAACCTGACCATAACTCAGCCCGCCATCGCCGGGGCTGACTTGTAGGTGCTGAAAGACCTTGAAGCCCTCTGCCTCCAGTCCTGAACGGAGCAGCCGCGCCAGCCGCCGGTTGTGCATGCACCCGCCGCTTAGCGCCACCTGATTAATTCCGGTCGCCGCGCGTGTCAGGGCCGAGGCCCGCACATATCCTGTTGCTACACCGGAATGAAACCGTGCTGCAATCTTCGCCTGGCCCACACCGATCCGCAAATCTTTCAACAATTCGCGCCACAACAGAGCAGGGCTGATTCGCGCCGGCTCGCGCGCGGCCCAATCACCGCCTACGAGCTCCATAGCATAACCTGGCTCACCGTCCGGCTCATCCACGGCAACGCCTTCAAGCTCAATGGCGGCCTGTGCCTCATAGTCCACGGTGCGCCTCGCCAAGACCACAGCCGCCACTGCATCGAAAAGCCTACCCAGACTCGATGTGAGCGGAGCATTTACTCCACGTTCGATCATTCGCTCAAGCACTCGCGCTTCTTGCCCGTTCGCGCCAGCCAACGCTGCTGCCTCCTCCACGTTGAGGCCTGATGAACGCAATGCCGCAAAGGCCATGCGCCACGGTTCTTTGATCGCCTTTTCGCCGCCGGGCATCGGCACATCGTCGAGATGCGCGAAGCGTTCAAAACTTCCCAGCCGCGCGATCAGCACTTCTCCGCCCCAGATCTTTCCATCCGTCCCGTAGCCGGTGCCGTCGAGCGCGAGGCCAATCACCTCTCCCGTGAGTCCGTGTTCAGCCATGCACCCGGCGATATGCGCATGATGATGCTGCACTGCGATCAGCGGCAGGCCGCGTTCACTCGCCCAACTCTTAGCCCACTGTGTGGAGAGGTAGCCGGGATGCAGATCATGCACCACCGACTGCGGCACAATCTCGAAAGTGCGCATCAAGTGGGAGAGCGACTCCTTGAAAAACTCAAGGCCAGTCAGGCTCTCCAGATCACCCAAGTGTTGGCTCTGGTAGGCAAACCGGCCGCGCGCCAAGGCAAAGACATTCTTCAGATGCCCGCCGACGGCCAGCAGCGACGGCGAGTCAAACGGCAGCGGCACTGCCAGAGGAACGAAACCGCGCGCTCGGCGAACGAGTTGCGGGGCTCCATCGACGACAGCGGCCACCGAGTCGTCGCAGCGCTGCAAAATCTCGCGGTCGTGCATCAGGAAGGCGTCGGCGATTGCACCAAGGCGAGCCAGAGCCTCATCGTTGTCGATGGCAATCGGCTCTTCGCTGAGATTGGCCGAAGTCATCACCAGCGCCCGCGCGCGCGTGTCCGCAAAGAGCAGATGCTGCAGCGGCGCGTAAGGCAGAAAGACGCCAAGCCATGGAATCCCCGGCGCAACGCTGTCGGCGATTCCACAGCCCTCACGCCGCACGGCGAGCACAATGGGCCGCGCAGCCGTGGTCAGCAGCGCCTCTTCTTCAGCCGTCAGCGCGCAAACTTTCCGCGCCGCATCCAGATCGCGCACCATTACCGCCAACGGTTTTCCGTAGCGATGCTTGCGCTCGCGAAGACGCATCACCGCGGCCTCATTGGTCGCATCCACGCTCAGGTGAAAGCCGCCGATGCCCTTGATTGCCACGATCTGGCCGGCCAACAAAAGTTTGATGGTTTGGTTGATCGGGTCGTCATAAAGCAGCGGGTTAGCTTCCGCTTCGCGGAAATCGCGAGTCAGCAAGTTAGCGCCCCCCACCAGCCAGACCTTTGGTCCGCAATCCCAACAGGCATTCGGCTGGGCATGGAAGCGGCGGTTGAGCGGATCGTCGTACTCTCGCTGACAGGCCAGACACATGGGAAACTTCGCCATCGAGGTCTGCGGCCGGTCGTAGGGAATGCGGCGCGTGATGGTGAAACGCGGGCCGCAGTTGGTGCAGTTCAGGAAGGGATAGCGGTAGCGGCGGTCGGCAGGGTCCAGCAGCTCCCGCAGGCAGTCTGGACAAGTGGCCGCATCGGCGGGGATCCCAGTGCTTACCTGGCCTGTCACCTGACTGGAGACGATTCGAAACTCGCCTTCCTCAACAAGGGGCAACTCGCGCACCGTGACCGAATCGATACGCGCTAGAGGCGGCGCCTCTTGGCGCAAGCGAGCAAGGAACGCATCCACTTGGTCGCCGGGCCCCTCGATCTCAATTTTCACGCCGTCGGTGTCGTTGCCGATCGACCCAGTAAGGCCTCCCTCATTCGCAAGCCGGTAAACAAACGGACGAAAGCCGACGCCCTGCACGACGCCACGGACGAGCACTTCGCGCCTGAGCAGCAGACCATCGTGCGGTTGCGTGTTTGAAGTGGTTTCTTCGCTCACAATTGAGAGTCGCCCCGGAGACAGGATAGCGCAGACGCCGGAAGAAGTTCGCTGCAACCACTTTGTATGACCGGCTGACTGGCCTTCGATCGCCGTTGCCGGAACCACACTGGCTCAATCGATGTCCTTGTTCGAGTGGGCACCCGCGGCGCACGGATTCCCGAGTTGTTTCGGCTCTTTTGAACTTAAGAACACGACCTGCGGATAAGTAGCATGCAACCTGCCAGACATGTGGTCGCACATTTATAGCAACGCCAGCCCGGTCTTCCTGACTGGCGCAAAGCTGTGCCTATGGGTCGCAAGGCTTCTCTAGCTGTCCTGGTGACGGGGCCAAGCCGCATAGAGGATCTTCTGGCTTACCGGAAAGGGACACAGGATGAGCCGAGTATTGATTGGCGCAATGGCCGTAACTTTGGCAACAATGACGGCATTCGCGCAAGGCACGGGTGACCAGAATCTCCAGATCCATGGATTCGCTACGCAAGCCCTTGTCTACAGCTCCAACAACAATTATCTGGGCATGGATACCAGCTCGGGAAGCACTGCCTGGACCGAGGCCGCGATCAACGTTAACGATCAAGTGACCAGTAAGCTGCGCGCCGGAGTGCAGCTTCATTACACCAGGCTGGGTGCATTCGGAGGGGACAATATCAGCGTGGATTGGGCCCAGGGTGATTTCAAGCTGAATCGCTGGATTGGATTGCGAGCAGGAAAAGTGAAGATCCGGTGGGGGCTCTATAACGATACGCAGGATTATGACCCAGGTTATCTGTGGTCTCTTCTTCCTGAATCCATTTACGGAATTGATGTTCGGTCCACAAATCTTTCGCAACTGGGAGCGGAGGTTTATGGAAAAGTTCCTATTGGGCAAAAACTCGGAAAGCTAGGCTATAGCCTCTATTACGGCGACTATTTCTATGCCTCAGACGATGGGTCCGTTGCGAATTTCAGTGAGCAAGGACTCACCTTTGTCAATTTGCCGGGCGGTAAGACACCAGGGTTTGATCTGCGCTGGGAAACTCCCGTTCGAGGGTTAAAGGTTGGCGGCTCTCTTATGACATACGACGCAAAGGGAAACCTGACAAATGGAACCTACGTCCAACCCCTTGCCTATTGGCCAACATATTACGCGCAATACGAGGGAAACAAGTTCTTTGCGTCAGGTCAATTCATGAAACTGGTTCAGTACCAGACCGTCACTCTTACCGGTACGGCACCGTCTGCGAGCGGGTCGGAATCACAGGCGTGGTTTGCGATGGGCGGATATCATTTGACCGAAAAACTGCAAGCCGGAGCCTATTACACGCGATTCTGGGAAGGGGCGGGTGCAAATCTATCCGACCCGGCAACTTATTTCCACGATTGGGTGGCTTCGAGCCGTTTTGACATCAATTCAAACTTCTACGCCAAGCTCGAAGGGCATTACATCGACGGCAACGGCACAGGCTACTACGGCTTCAATAACCCGAATGGATTGAAGCCCAAAACCGGCCTGCTGGTCGGCAAGGTTGGATTCACTTTCTGATGCGGACGAAAGGAGACATTCTCATGAAGAAATCATTGTCTATTTTCCTGATCTCTACTGCTGCGTCAGCCTTCGCTGTGCACGCACAGGCCCAAGTTGTCGTCATTGCGAACAACAACGTTCGAGACACGAGCGCTTCCAAGGCAGATATCCGCGACGTGTTTATGGGAGCGTCTTCCAACCTCAAGAGCGGATCACGTGTCCTCCCGATTCTCTTGAAGGGTGGCCCGGCGCATGTGGAGTTTTTGGTTCTGTTCATTGGAAGGTCCGACGCTGGATTCCAATCGAGTTGGAAGAGCCAGGTCTTCTCCGGGCAATGCTCCATGCCGCGAACCGCGGATTCCGAGAAAGCCATGGTTGAATATGTGGAAACCACGCCCGGGGCCATCGGCTATGTCCTGAAGACGACCCCGCATGACGGAGTGAAGACGCTGACAGTGCAGTAATATAACTCCTACGACCGAGCCGAGAGTGGCCTTTGGCGCCGCTCGGTACGATTCCGGTTGCGGGGGTGGATCTTTGCGTGTGCCATTGCATCCAAGCTTCTGTTAGGGTTGAATGCGAGGGCGAACTTCGGAATGATCGTTTGTTCAAGACGAAGGCTTCTCGCCGGGTTACTGGCTGCGACCGTCGTACTATTTCTGGAAACAGGAGCGATGCCTGCTCAGCAGCCGGATGCCTCATCGGTGATTGCGAAGGTCGACGCCGCTGTCAAGGCCAGAGTCGACCACATCGCGTCCTATACCGTTACCGAGCATTACGCCGTCTACCGGGGCAAGGACGAGACCAATCCTGCGGCTGAAATGACGGTCCGGACAGAGTACCGCAAAGAGACAGGCAAGAATTACACCATCCTTTCGGAATCCGGCTCCGGGTTCATTTTGAAGCACGTGCTGGGCGCGATCCTGGACCGTGAGAAAGAGATCAACCTGCCGGGCATTCGAGAGCATTCGTGGCTGATCTCGGCCAATTATGAGATGAAGCTGAAGCCAGGCGGAGCGCAGCAGATGGATGGACGTGAGTGCGTCGCGCTGGCGATCTCTCCGCGGCAGAAATCTCCCAATCTAATTGAGGGAACCTTGTGGGTAGACGACAGGGACGGCTCCATCGTCCGCCTTGAGGGAAGTACGTCGGAGAGCCCTTCCATCTTCACCGGGCCTACCCAACTGATGCGACAGTACGTCAATGTGAACGGCTTTGGCATGGCCACGCATGCCAGAGCCATTTCGGACAGCTTTCTTCTGGGCCGGACAGTCATCACCATCGACTACCGGGATTACCAGATTCAGCTCGGGTCAGCCAAGTAAGTGAAGCCGGACTTCCCGCGAAGCTGTGCCAATGGATTGAGCGACGGCCGGCCGAGAAGGTAACCCTGGGCTTCGTTCGCGCCGAGCGACCGGATCAGATCCAACTGCTCGACGCTTTCGATCCCTTCGACAACAACTCGCATCTTAAGATTGTGAGCCATCGTCACAATGGACTGTGCGAATGCCTGGGTTTCGCTATGAACCATCAGATCATTCAAAAAAGAGCGATCGATCTTGATTGAATTGAAGCCGAGCCGCGGCAGGTAGCCAAGACAAGAATAGCCGGTGCCGAAACCATCCAAGGCAATTGAAATGCCCATCCCGCGGAAGCGATCGATCTTCTCGGCAACCCGCTCGATCCCATCCTGCGTTGTGGATTCGGTGAGTTCGATTTGCAGAAGGCCAGGATCGATTCCGGCGCGGCGCAGGATGTCGACTACCTCGTCGAAGAACTCATCGCGGGCAAACTGAATGCTTGATACGTTCACCGCGACCTGGATTGGCTGTTCTCCGGCCTTCTGCCAGTTCACTGCCTCTCTGCAGGCGCGCTCCATGATAAAGGCGCCGAGAGGGACAATGAGGCCGCATTCTTCGGCAATCGGAATGAAGTTCAGCGGCGGAATCGGGCCAAGGGTCGGATGTGTCCAGCGGGCAAGAGCCTCGAAACGAACGATCGAACCCGTGCCCAGGTCGAATTCGGGCTGGTAGTCGACCCAGATTTCGCCTCTCTCCATGGCGCGGCGAAGCTCACTTTCAAGCGTGATGCGCTCCCTGACGGCAAAGCCGAGATGGTTACCGAACTGAACTACCTGGTTCTTCCCGGCCTTCTTTACCGCGTACATGGCGCAATCGGCCTGTTGAAGCAAATACCCGCCCTCGTCACCGTGGTCCGGAAAGATGCTTACGCCGATGCATGCGCCGATCTGAATCGAGTGACCATCGATCTGGAACGGTTGCCTGAGCGCATCGAGCAGACCTTCGGCAACCTTATTCGCGTCATCATTCTCCTGGATGTGATCCAAGATCACAGAGAATTCGTCACCGCCAATGCGCGCGACCGTATCGGATTCGCGTGATCGTGCTTGCAGGCGTTGCGCCACTTCGGTTAAGAGGAGATCGCCGACAGCGTGTCCGAGGTTGTCGTTTACCAGTTTGAACCCGTCCAGATCGATGAATAGTAGCGCCAGGCGGTAATTCTCGCGCTTCGCGCGGGCAAGGCCCAGGGTCAAGCGATCAAACAGCAATCTGCGGTTAGGCAGGCCAGTCAGTTCGTCGATCAGTGCCATCTGCTGTAACTTGGCCTCGGCTTTCTGATTTGCATGCTTCCACAGACGGAGTTCGCCGATCATGCTGTTGAAGCCCATGACAACCTGTGAAATGTCCTCGCTGCCCTGGACGGAAACCTCCGTGTCGAATCTAGCTTCCTTCGACACGCTCTGCATTGCCACCGAAAGGTCCCGAACGGCCTGCGCAGTTTCGTTCGCCCTCTGCAATGCCGCGACCTGAATGTGGACCTGCTTTCTCAAATGGCCTATCCAGGCCAGGGCGAGAACAATGAGAACTGCCAGCAATCCCATCAGCACAAATGTATGCTGTAAGTTCCAGAATGGCGGGGGCTTGATGACCTGCAAGTCTTGCGGTGAGCGCAGGAGCAGTTGAAAGTCCGAGGGAGTCTCTTGCACTTGTCTATAGTTCGCATTCGGATTGATCTTGGTTGAATAGACGCCGGTCAAGCGAAGCACGCTGCCCTCTTTCAGCTGCCAAGGAGCGGAGCCGACGTCCGTCGTATCGAGTTGTGCTGTGAAGGTACGCACCCCGGATTGAATAACCAGGCTCTCTTGTCCAGACCCCACCAGCGCCGTCAACAACTTGCCTTCGATGGTGATAAGCATCGAATCGCTATGACCGTCGACAATCGATTCTGCCGTTGTCGATTTCGGCGCCACCAAAGCGTCATGCCCTCTCAACCGAAAGACAGAATCGGTCATTACGGGCGCATAGCGGCCCTCGAGAGTTGGATATCCCAGGGCGTCGATATGGTCGCCGACTTGGATCGAATGAGTGTCGCCGCGAACCTCTACTCCACCATTCGCATCCTGAAGGTACAGAAAGTCGGGTTCCACCAGGGTGACTGTGCCCTCCACCCTCACGCGGTGACCAAATTGGCTGTGAGTGGTATAGGTCAGGAGAGATTGAACGGGTGTCCGCTCCATCTCGAAGGGATTGCGAACGGCTGGGCCGATCACCTCGATTTCGGAAGGGGCAGCGACCAGCAACTGATAACCCACTAACTGGCGGCGCGGATTGAAGACGATGCTGAAGACACCATGAATGCGAACCTTTGCATCCTCAAGATACTTTACTTGCTTCAGGTCGGAAAACATCGGATTGGTGAAGACATGAACCTGGCCGATTCCGGTAACCAACTCAAATGTCAGAATCGGATGCCCTGGGTTTTCCCCGGACCGGATCAGGTGGATAAAGCCTTCCAATTCCGCATAGTGCCCTTCGGCCTTGCCGGTTGCGGCTAGCTCCGTCGTCACCAAAACCGGCTTGGGAAACGATCCTCCGCCCTCTGTCGTGAACCGCGGAGCAACGATCGTCGGGGCATAGTTCCCGGCATTGGTAATACCGATGACAGTTGTACGGCCTCCCACATGCAACTCGGGATGATCTCCCGAGTACTTGATGAAGATTCCTGCGCTATCGTCCTGAAGCCATAGTTGATGCCACACCGGATCGATATAGGTGATGATGCCGGTTATGCGCAGTGGGAGCGCCTCCGCAGCCTGTGAGGGTTCGAGTCCGCGGATCTTCGCAACGCTCGGGATTACGGACAGCTTCGGCTCATTTTTCTCGACGCTTCCAACCTCCTCCGCGGGGATTTCTCTGACCGTTGAGTGGAAAAGATCCCATCTGAGAACGTCGCTTCCAGGAAAACCCTCTACCTCTCCCGGCGTACCGACCTTGAGACCCGGGGGACTGTCAAGATGGCATTCAATTGCACCCCATTTGTCCTCAAGGAGAATGGAGTCGTTTGAAGAGCTTGCAACAATCCCGCGCAATCGAATCTTGTGGCTGTTCCAACTGCCGTTATCACGGTAGAGTGTGCGAATGGAATACAGCCGGATTGCATCGGGCGCGGGCTGCTCGATTAGAAGATCGCGCCCTGAACTCACCCAAAATTGAATTGAGATCGGCCAACCCTGGGGGCTGAGAATCTGTTCGGAAAGAGCAACGATTCGAACCCGTGCGTTGACCAGCTTTGAATAATCACCGCCAGGTTCCCCGATCACGACTGAATATTCGATTGGGGTATCCGCAATTGAAAGGACCGTCCGGTTATCGGCATCCTTGCGCACCGACCGCACGACAGTCGAGATCTGAATTCGGATCCCGCTCTTTTCCGCTGGAGGTAGGTTTGGAAGTTCGATGGGGACGGGTTGGGGCAACTTTACCTGGGCCGCGCTGGCTTTAACCTGGACGTTTCTCAAGACAATGCTGTTGGCTCCCCGGCTTCGATCGTAAGGAGTCGTTTTGATCGCCCTGACTTCCACGGTCTGATTGACATGGATTCCGGCGGCGCGCGGACTCACAGGGATCGATAAGGCCCCACTCTCGTCCTCCATCCAAAATCTGCCACCTGGGTCATCGACGAAGGTCACGACTCCAACAAGACGTACGTTCGAGTCAACCGGTAGTTCTTGTATTTCCTGGATCGTGTTGCGTTTGGAGAACAGCGAGAAATGCCACATCACGGCTAACATGAGTGTTGCCACCACCAGTAAGCCTGAAAGGGCAGTTCTCCAGATCCAGGTAACGCCGCGAAGCTTCATTTACTTGCATATCGGCAAATTTGGCCCTTCTCTTTAAGATGAGTAAGTATCCTCCGGCAGAGCCGGGGGAGTTCCCATTCGAATAGAACCGACTGCTTGGCTTGAGTTTCCATCGTCTTCGATTGGCAAGATCGTACAAATTGTGTATCCTAGTGGTCAGACCTCTTGGTGAAAGCCTGGTGTGCGTCATCGAGGCCCGCGGCGCAACTCTACCACGGCGGAAGGTCGATTGCCTTCCAGTCAGGGTTCCGTGTTTTGTCATGGTTCTCTTTTTCTGATTCCACAAAATGCGGATTATTTTGAAACAAGGAGTGAAAGATTGATGAGTGATGTGCTGAATATTCGCAAGGACGCCGAATTGGACTTTCTTTCGCTGGGTGCGCTGGTGCACCGGCTCGATCCAGGGTTGATTCCCTTCCGCAAAGCGACGGAATGCAAGATTTACGTCAGCGGCGGCGAGTTCAATGTGGCTGCGAATCTGTCGGACTGCTTTGGCATGAAAACGGCAGTTGCCAGCGCCATGTCCGATTATCCGATCGGCGACCTGATCGCCGAGCGGGTCCGCGCCATGGGGGTGAAGCCGTTCTACAAGCATTTCAAACACGACGGCGTGACCGGCCCCAACATGGCGACCGTGTACAGCGACCGCGGGTTTGGCCTGCGCGCACCCGTGGTGTTTTATAACCGGGCCAACGAGGCGGCGGCGCTATTGAAGCCGGGCGATTTCGATTGGGAGGCGATCTTTGCCAAGGGCGTCCGCTGGGTACATTGCGGCGGGATCTTTGCGGCCCTTTCGCCTACCACCGCCGAGCTGGCCGCGGAGATGATGAAGGCCGCCAAGGCCGCGGGGGCTGTCACATCCTTCGATCTCAACTTCCGCGAAAAACTGTGGAAGATTTCCGGCGGCGATGAGCGCGCCGTCGAAACCATTGGCCGCATCGTCGAGAATGTGGATGTGCTGGTGGGCAACGAAGAGGACTTGCAAAAAGGGCTGGGGATTCCAGGACCGGAAGTAGCTGCCAAATCGAAGCTCGATCCCAGTGTGTTCCTGGGCATGATCGACAACGTTGTCAGGAAGCATCCCAAGGTGAAGGTGGTCGCGACAACACTGCGCGAAGTGCACTCCACCAATCGCCATAGCTGGAGCGCGGTTGCCTGGATTGGCGGCAAGACTTACGCAGCGCCCACGGCCGAACTGGAGGTGGTGGATCGCGTTGGAGGCGGCGACGGCTTCGCAGCAGGTTTCATTTATGGCTTGTTGTCGGGCGAACCACCCGAGGAAGCAATGAAGCTGGGATGGGCGCACGGCGCACTCTTGACCACGTTTCCCGGCGACACCACCATGGCCACAGTGGACCAGGTGCGGGCATTCGCGAAGGGTGGATCGGCGCGCATTCAACGCTAGCGAAGGAGGCCATACTTAGTGGACTCTCCCCGCACGAGTTGATTGTCCTATAGTCTGTTTTCGTATTTCAGGAACCGAGCACCATGAGCATTCTCGACCAATTCCGCCTTGATGGAAAAACCGCGCTGGTAACGGGAGCAGCGAGCGGGTTGGGTGCGGCCATCGCGATCGCTCTGGCAGAGGCCGGCGCGAACGTCGCATGCCACGGAAACCGCCGGCCAGCCGAGCAGACCAGTTCGCAGATACGCGCCCTGGGCCGGGAGGCACAGAGCTTTTCCGCGGACCTCAGCGCTCCCGACGGCGCGACTCAGCTATTCGACGCCGTGGCTGCGGCGATGGGCGCTCCGCACATTCTCGTGAACAATGCGGGGACCATCCAAAGGGAAGCCGCTGAGGATTTCAGCTCCGAGGCATGGATGCAGGTGATTCAGGTCAACCTGAACAGCGTCTTTCGACTTTGCCAATTGGCTGGGAAGGAGATGCTGAAACGCTCGCAGGGAAAAATCGTCAACATCGCTTCTCTGCTCTCGTTTCAGGGCGGCATCCGGGTTCCAGCCTATGCGGCGTCAAAGGGCGGTGTGGCACAGTTGACCAAGGCTCTGGCTAACGAATGGGCAGGCCGTAATGTGCAGGTAAACGCCATCGCGCCTGGTTATTTCAGAACTGAAAACACCTCTGCCCTGCGTCAGGATGAGACGCGCAACCGGCAGATCCTCGACCGCATTCCCGCGGGGCGCTGGGGAGATCCCGGAGATCTGGCGGGTGCGGCCGTGTTTCTCGCCTCACCGGCCAGCGATTATGTGAACGGAGAGATCCTGGTTGTGGACGGCGGCTGGATGGCCCGTTAAGCACTGCCTCCGGGAGCAACCCGCGCGGTTACTCCTTGATCTTCGCCACCAGAGCGCTATACAAAGTACCGGGCGGAATCAGTAACTGGTGCGGCACGCCGGCTGGAACGATGACCACATCACCTGGCGCAATTATCTGCGCCTTTCCGCCCTGGACGCTGCTTCCCTTGGTCTCCCCGTCGCTGTCTGTTTTCGCATCGACAGCCTTCCCGCCGGAGATTAGCGTCGCGCTTCCCTGCTCAACGATCATCAGGTCGTCGTAGTGCGCATGAATCTCAGCGCCGCCGCTGGCGGTACGCACGGATAGCTTCAAGGCGAGATTTCCATAACTCGCCAGCGTCGATCCGCTGCTGCCTGTAACTTTGGCCTGCGGCACCAATTGCGCGAGTTGCGCCTGAACCTCGCCTGCGGGGATCACTTCCGCCTTGTCGCCGGTCATTGTCGCTGCCGAAACAGCCAGCGACAGGGTCGCCGCTATCACCATCGCTATTTTCATCGTAACTCTCTCCTGTCAGCGCAGGCTCTCGACTGAGGCTGGGTCCATATCGGCGTAGTCCTGGTTTTCGCCTCCCATGCCCCAACAGAAGCTATAAGCGCGAGTGCCAACGCCGGCATGAATCGACCATCCAGGGGAGACAGCTACCTCCCGGTTCGCAATCACAATGTGCCTCGTCTCCTCTGGCGCCCCCATCAGGTGAAAGACACGAGCGTCCTCGGCAACATTAAAGTACATGTAAACCTCTGAGCGGCGATTGTGCGTATGCGGGGGCAATGTGTTCCATGCGCTCGCCGAGTGCAGGTGGGTCACGCCCATCACCAGTTGGCAACTGCGCGCTCCGCCCAAATGAATGTATTTACAAATGGTCCGCAGGTTGCAATTCTCTGCGCTTCCCACCGTCGTTGGATTGGCGTCTTCTTTGCGTACGAGAGTAACCGGATAAGTAGCATGCGCCGGATAACTCAACAGGTAGAAGACCGAGGGGGAGGACTTACCCGTGGACTCAAAACTCACCTCGGCATTGCCACGCCCAATATAGAGAACGTCGAGATTCTCCATCCCATAGCTTTTTCCTTCGACGCGAACCATCCCGCCGCCGCCGATGTTCAAGACGCCGAGCTCACGGCGCTCGGTAAAGTAAGCAGCTCGCAATTCAGGAAAGGAAGGAAGCACAAGAGCTCGCTCCACGGGCGCAGCCATGCCGATTACCGCCCGGTCAAGGTCAACATAATTAACATTCAGCTCTCCCGGCTCGTAGAGCGTGTTGAGCAGGAAGCTCTCGCGCAGTTCCTTCGTTGTCATGCGCGGGTACCGCACAGGGTCGGCCATCAAAACCATCTTCATGATTCCTCCCGTTCCTCTACTGCATCGCGGATTCGGCTTCGTGCGCATCGCCCATTTCGTGCCGTTATCTCAGCCAGAGTAATGTCTCAATGGTAACGTCCATTGTCCGGACCTCGCAGCGATCAAGTGGTTTATCCGGTAGAACCTCAGGGGCTAAAGCCCGTCTTCATTTTTCTGCTTCTGCGGCACGACTGAAGTCGTGCCCTGTTACAAAGCCGGTTTATCGCTGCCGTAGAAGCCAGTAACCTCCGGAATGCTTAAACGATCATCTGCGTAAGACACACCACTAGCGTAGGTTCATTCTACTGTTTGATGGTCTGCAGAGGATCCCAGTTGTCGGCGCCCTTTAGAAAGACAGACGGCGCTAACTGGCTTGCCTGTTCCTGCGTGAGAAAATGCGTGTGCGGATCGCGCTGATCGTGCTGTGCGCCGGGCCCCGTGGAATTGTATTCGGCATAAGACACGGTTTCGATCGAATGGGTCTCGCCGGGATGCCATTCTCTCCAGCCTGCCGGATCGATGTGGCCTCCCATCTCGGTATTGAGGAAGGCCACCGATGCATAAGGCCGCCAGGGACGGCCAAGATAAACCTTGCCGATCAAACCGGCGTCAGCGACGAGTTTGCAGTGATTGAGGACAAAGCCGGAGTCCTCTTCGGGATAGTGCTTGGACTGCGCGGTGATGAATCCGCCGTCATGGGCCGTGCTATGAATCTCGCAGTGATCGAATATTGCCTTGCCATCGCCGAAGATGAAATCGACGTTTCCGGCAATATAGCAGTCGGAAAAATACTGCCGCGCAGGAATGCAGCCTTGCCCGTCCGGAGCGCAGTTGCGGCTGCCTGCGTACACTGTGTCCTGGTTGCCCAGCAGGCGCACATTGTGGAAGACCGCACGGTCGCCGATAACCCGTAACGCCAAGGCCTGAGACCCGGCGAAAACTTGTTCATGGGTCCGATTGTAGTCGTTCTCGAAGGTAATATTTTCAGCGAAGAAGTTATCGGCAGTCACATTGACCGTAGCTGAATGGAGCGTGCCGCCATTGGCTCCCGCACTTCGATCGTTCACCACCACCGTCTTGGAGGCATCGCTATTGGCGCTGCGCAGGCGGATGTTAGGCTTGTCGACGGACAGCACTTCGCGATAGGTTCCGGGAGCTACCAGCACCAGGGCCCCGTCCTTGGGCGCTACATCGAGTGCTCGTTGGATGGAGTAAAAATCTCCCGTTCCATCGGCCGCAACATACAGCGTTTCGTCCTCTGCCGGAACTGCACCCGCCATCTCAGGAGCCGTGGGCAGCGCAGGAAAAGGAACGAAGCGCGCATCGCAGGCCAGAGGCGCACCGGGCTCGGAACCGGGTGTCTGCTGCACAGCGGCGTTGTCTCCGCTCGGTTCCAGATTGCCGCGCTTGCTTCCGATGAGGATCTCCGCATCCTTGACTAACATCCCGGAGTGCTGCTGGTCATCGGCAAAGACGTTGTCGAGTTTAAGGCCCAGCTTATGCGCGGAGTCAAGTCCGAGAAAAGTATAGTTTCCCGCCGTCAGCACGTGAACGTCCTGCAAGGTGATGTCGCGGTAAACGGGGAGCTGGTCTCCGGTGAATGTGGTGTAGAGCGGCGTGAAAACGAGCGGGTTTTTGACGTCGCGAATGCAGACGTTGCGGTAGAGGAGGTCATGCACGAGACCGCCCCGGCTGCGGTCGGACTTGATGCGGATGCCGTTGTCCGCACCATCGATCGTCAGATCGTCCACCAGCATGTGATCCACCCCGCCACTGGTCCCGCTGCCGATCGACATGCCGTGACCGGTATAGAAATGGTTGTGCAGAATGGAGATATTCGAGGACGGTCCCGCTTTGCTAGATTTCACGGCAACATCGTCGTCTCCGGTGTGAATCGAGCAATGGGCGATCGTCACATTGCGCGAGGATCCTGGATCGATGCCGTCCGTATTGCGGGCGGTCTTCGGAGTCATGATCTTGACGCCCCATGCGGTAAAGCCGTCTGTCTCGTTCACCCCAACATGGAAGTTGGGAGAGTTGCGCAACGTGATCTTGTACATCGTGAAGCGATCAGCATGGCGCAGACTGATGAGCACTGGAACGCTCTGCTGCCTGTCGGTGACCTTCGCTTCGTGCGCCAGATCCCACCAGGATACATCCTGCCCCAGCAGCTTTGCTCCTCCCCGGCCGTCGATGGAACCTTCTCCCATGATTCCGCTATCCTGCGCGCCATCTCCCTTGATCAACGGTTTGCATCCATGACCCCGTTCGCTCAGAATACCGCAACTGCCGGGCGTCAGATCGTAGATGCGCGGATCGCGCGAAGCCACCAGCGCGGTATTTGCATCCACCACCAGGGTTACGCCGCTGCGCAAAGCAAGCGGCCCGGTCAGGAAAACATTCTTTTTGCCGTGGGCGCGCAACACCAGAGCCTTGCCCGCGGCGCAGTTGTCGATGGCGTGCTGAATGCGCTCGGTATCGAGCCGGCGCTCATCCTTGTCTGCAATCGTCCCGTGAGTGGCAGTAATATCGGCTTCCAGTATGACGCAGGCGGCTGGAATATTAGGCTCGGTGACGTTGCGAGTGTCCTGAGCTGGCAATGAGATTCCGAAACACATGAGCAGCGGGGCAGAAAACACGGAAATAGAAAGTGAACGCATGAGTCTCCGATCGATACGGCAGCAAGCCGTCTTAGGATTTTGGGACGATACTGCTCCCGCTGTTCGATGAAGCGGGCTTCTGATATGAAAGCCGGCTAGGAACCTGCCCGAGAATCCACCGGACAAATTCCTTGCCGGCAGCGTAGTTGTCATACTCGGCGGGCAGTTTTCGGCCGTCGGTGTATTCGTTGTAGAGCCAGGGATCGACGGTAGCAAAGACGACTCCTTTGCCATACTTCGCCGTGGCCATGAGGATGTCTCCGTGATCGCGAAGCACCGGGACCGCTTGAGACTTCGCAGCGATGGTGCAGATCTCTTTCATGTAGATGGTGTGTGGTGAGTAAAAGATGGGTCCGCCGGGATCGATGGCAATCTTGCCCATCTCGAAGTGATTCGCGACCACTTGATTGCGCAGCACGTTGTTGTAGTGGATTCCGAAGCGCTCAGACAACAGGTTCAGATGGTCAAGGTCGGCATTCACAGGATCGTTCTCCATGATGACCAGAACGCCGCCGGCTTTGACCCATTCCTCGATCTGCGTCGCGTCCTCCGGCTGCATATAATGCGGGCTTGGATTCTTGGCAGGAATATCTGGCGAGACGATGATGTACACCTGCGCCTGGCGGAGCGCCGCGAACGTGGGCGCTGCATAGAGAGTTGTGGTTTCAGCGCCAAAGTTGCGAAAGGTGTGACCGAATAATGAGTAGCCGCTGTTGCTCAGATCGCTCCATTTGTAGTGAAAGTAGACCTGCTGGCCAAATGCGTCAGGCCGCTGCTGGCTGTTGAACCACGAGTCCAGCAGAACGGTCGCGCCGCGGCCCAGTTCTGCATTCTGCGAGTTCTCGATCTCCGCACTGGCGAGCAGGAACGCTCCCACTCCCTTGGGATCGTTCGTGGCCGTCTTCTCGCCGATGTAGTAGGCGTAACTGCCGTCTCTGTAAGGATCGCCGCCCAGGCCCGCGCTCTTCACAGTTCCGGTGAGCAACACTGCATCCCCAGGGCCGGTATTAATGAAATGACTAAGGATGCCTTGAAAACCGCGCTCCGCATTCACCAAATAGCTCGGCGGAAGATAGCCTTGGCGCACTCCCTTGGCCAGGGCGTAGACGAACATGCAGGAGGCGGAAGACTCCAGATAGTTTCCCTTGGCTCCGGCTTGGTCTAGCACCTGATACCAGAGACCTGTCGAGGCGTCCTGGTAGTGCGCCACTGCGGCGGCATCCCGCTCCAACTCGGCGATCAACCGCTTTCGGCCCGCATCTTCCTTGGGAACATAGGAAAGCGTGTCGACCAGCGCCATCATCTGCCAGCCCATGCCTCTGGCCCAGAACTGCGATGACAGGCCGGTTTCCTTGCTTGCCCAGCGCTCTTGTTTCGATTCATCCCATCCGTGGTAGAGCAAGCCGGTCTTCGCATCGCGGGCGTGGCCGTCCAGCAGCGCAAACTGGCGAGTGATGTCATTGAATGCTTCAGGATGATGGAAGGTGGAAGCATATTCGGCATAGAATGGCTCCGCCATGTACAGTCCGTCGAGCCACATTTGATTCGGATATCTCTGCTTGTGCCAGAATCCGCCAGAGGGGTTGCGCGGCTGATGAACCAATTGCTGGTAGAGCAGCGTGGCGGCCTTCGCGTAGCGCGGGTCCTGGGTCACGCCGTACAGCAAAAGCAACTGACGCCCCAGCAGGATGTTATCGAGTTGGTATTCTTCTACCTTCCAGGTTGGGATAGAGCCATCGGGGGCGACAAACTGATCGACCGATGACTTGATGTAGTTGTAGTAGCGCGGATCGGCAGTATTCAGCCACACCGCGTCCATGCCTTCAAGCAGCGTGCCCAACTCGTAGTTCCAGGCCCAGCGCTGGCCGGCCGGCACAAGACGCCCATCCGGCCAGCGTTCGATCGCCGCATTGGCCGCGCGCTCTGACCAGGGCCGCTCTTCGGCATGCGCGACAAGAGACGCTCTTCCAGCCATTCCCGAGAGCAGGATCAAGCCAGCAGCGCAAAGAACATTGTTCATCTGGACTCCGAAAGCACTCCGGTTTTGCTGTGAAGATTCGGCCCACTTGGGTTAGAAGCAGAGAAGAGCCTGTGCGGGCGCTTCTTCACTGCTTGTCGGGAAGCCGCACGCAGAAAAGGCTGCCGTTACATATTGGCAGCCTTCTCTGTCTTAGTAATAGGTCAGCTCAGAACTCGATACGTGCGGAGAACTGTGCAGCCTTGCGGTTAGCGGTTCCATTGGGGGCGACCTGCCCGAAGGCGGCGTTACCCACTGAGGTGCTGGCAACTGCGAACTGGGTGTGGTTGGTGACGTTGTACCACTCGGCCCGGAAGTTCAACTTGGAGGCTTCCGTGATGTGCAGCGGGAAGGTGCGCACCATGGCGAGGTCAAGTTGGTAGTTGCCGGGGCCGGTCAGGCCGTAGGGAGCGGTGCGCGGCGCATCGCTGAACTGATAGTTATACGAACTCAGCATGGTCGACACTGGATTGATAAAAGGCCCCACCGCATTGGCAGTTGTCGTTCCGGTGCTGGGAGTGATGTAGCTGATGGTTGTGTAATTGGATGTGGTTGCCCCTTGCCCCCATTTTTTCCCATTCTGACGCACTTTACCATTGAAGTTGGGATTCATGATCGGAGGAGCGGTGGAGCTCTGCGCCTGATTGGTCTGAGATGTGGATTCAGTAAGCGCCAGCGGTGAGCCGGAATAGGCCTGATAGATGCCGGAGAACTTGAAGCCGCCAAGGATCGCCCGCTCGAGATTCTTGTCTGCGAGAACGGTCTTGCCGAACGGCCAGTCCCAAACCGTGGTCAGGACAAAGTGCTGCGGCTGATTGGAGGTGGACACGGTGCGTTCGATGGCATCCGCCTTGTAGGACACAGTTGGATGATTGGCAAGAGTTCCGGCAGGAATAGCGTAGCCGGTGCGGAAGGTGCCGCCATCGTCAATGGCGCGCGACCAGGAATAGTTGACGTTGACCGTCCAGCCGTGCGAGGCGCGCAAATTCATCATGGCCTGCAGACTGTGATAGTTGGCGTTGCCGACGTACCCGAAGGAGTCGCTGGGCGACTGGAACGGATAGGGCTTCAAGAGAGTGCTCAACGGCTGATTCGTGGCGTAGTTAGTCGCGTACATACTCGGGCAAGTAAAGCCGTCGGCCGCTACCGCGCCGCCGGCGGCGCAATCCGTAGTGAGTGTCGTTGTAGAGGTGCCCGAGTCGCCCAGATGCGAACCCAGAACCAGATACTTGGGGTCGAGCTGGTTGGATTTGGGCCCGCGGGCAGTATTGCTATCGAGTTGCAGGAAGTGGCCTTCAGAACCCACATAGCTGGCAGTGACCGCCAGCGCATTGGTTACTTGACGCTGGATGCCCAGGCTCCAGTTGATGTACTCCGGCGCGCGTCCGCCGAGGTACGGGTCGTCATAGGTGAAGGTAGAAGGGCCGCCCGTATATCCGGCCGTCTTGGTATAGCCGGTGCCGTATCCCGGACCCGATGCCACTCCTCCTGGTCCCGTATAGGAGGGGACGGCGCCACTGCCTGCGCCTACTATTGGATTGCCGCTTAGGCCGCTTGCATCGACAGCGCTTGAATTCAGCAGCCCCGTCATGGCGGTTACATCGTTGGCCGACGACATAGGAGGCGCAGCCGAGAAGCCCAGCGTTCCCAGAGTTGACGCAAGGCCACCCACAGCATCTCCATGGGTAAACATGAGTCCGTAACTGGCGCGGATCACGGTCTTGGAATCAATCTGATAGGCGGCGCCAAGGCGCGGCCCAATGTTCTTCTTGAAGTTGCTGACCGGCGAATCGCAGTTGCAGGTGCCGGTGCCATGGCCCACGAAGTTCAGTGCTCCATTCAGGCCGGTTATCGGGTTGGGAAGATTGGGATCGAAGAAGCTGGCGTCGTCCTTCACTTCCCTGACGCTCGGATAGTAATCCCAGCGCAGGCCTAGGTCGAGAGTCAGCTTCGGGGTGATCTTCCAGTTGTCCTGGACATAGGGCGAAATGGCGCGGAAGCGCGCACCGTACCCCGGATGCGCAGAATAATCCGTAAAGGTGAAGGACGAACCGGCAGCATTTTTGCCCGAGGTCGAGTCGATTTCACCCAGCAGGAAGCTGGCGTAAGCCGAACCGGTGCCGGACGCGACGGTGTAGGAGCCGGGTTTGGAGAAGCCAGCAGTCTCCGTGACAGCGGAGGCGAGCACGAAGGGAGATGTTGCGCCTGC
>Ga0302320_10007035_pt1 | contig 24834 bp, 16 predicted proteins | sample Bog_T0_3_FD_202130 | JGI IMG/M metagenome (GOLD analysis project Ga0302320, IMG submission 202130) | Peat permafrost microbial communities from Stordalen Mire near Abisko, Sweden - Bog_T0_3 | ecosystem: Environmental > Terrestrial > Soil > Wetlands > Peat | place: Sweden: Abisko, Stordalen Mire...
ACACCGCCGCCGGATTGGGCTGCGTATACGCGGGCGCGACGGTGGGCGCCTGGTATCCGATCACGCCGTCCACCTCCTTGATGGACGCCTTCAAGGGCTTCTGCGAACGATACCGGGTAGACCCGGCGACCGGCGAACGCAATTTCGCGGTCATCCAGGCCGAGGATGAGCTCGCGGCGATCGGCATGGTGCTCGGCGCGAGCTGGAACGGCGCCAGAGCCTTCACCCCCACGAGCGGTCCCGGCATCTCGCTCATGAACGAATTCCTGGGACTCGCCTATTACGCGGAAGTGCCTTGCGTGATATTCAACGTGCAGCGGGTCGGCCCCTCGACCGGCATGCCGACACGCACCCAGCAGGCCGACATCATGCTGTGCGCCTACGCATCGCACGGCGACACCCGTCATGTGCTGCTGTTTCCCGCGAATCCCGAAGAATGCTTCTACATGGCGGCGCAGGCGTTCGATCTCGCGGAGCGGCTGCAGACTCCGGTGTTCGTCATGTCCGACCTCGATATCGGCATGAACGACTGGATGTGCCGGGACTTGAAGTGGGACGATGCCTACCGCCCCGACCGCGGCAAGATGCTGTCGGCGGAAGAGCTGGCGGGGCTCGATAAATTCTATCGCTACGTGGATCGCGACGACGATGCCATTCCGTACCGCACGCTGCCCGGGGTGAATGCAAAGGGCGCCTACTTCACGCGCGGATCGGGCCACAATCAATACGGCGCGTATACCGAGGATTCCGCCGAATACCAATTCGTGCTCGACCGGTTGAAGCGCAAGTTCTCGACCGCCGCCCGCTACGTCCCCAAACCCGAAGTGCTGGGCGAGGGCGACAGCAAGATCGGCATCGTGAGCATTGGAAGCTGCGACGGCGCCGTGCGCGAAGCGCTCGACGTGCTCACGCGCCAGAAGATAGCCGTCGACTACATGCGCATCAAGGCGTTTCCCTTCACCCACGAAGTGGAGAGTTTTCTGAGCCTGCATGCGACGATATTCGTGGTCGAGCAGAACCGCGATGCGCAGCTGCGCTCGCTCTTGACTCTCGAGACCGCCGTCGACAAGTCCAAGCTCAAGTCCATCCTGAGCTATAGCGGATTCCCGATGTCCTGCGAGCCCATTGTCGACGGCATCCGCGCGACCCTTCCCGATGCGCCCCGGCTGACCGCCGTGACCAGGAACACCCGTTGAGAAATCATCATGTCATTCATCAATAAGCCCAAAGTCGCCCATCCCTCGCTGCCCACCAACGCCCTGGGGATGACGCGCCGGCAATACGAAGGCAGCATGTCCACCTTGTGCGCGGGCTGCGGGCACGATTCGATCACCGCCGCTATTATCGAGGCGTGCTGGGGCCTCGACATGCGGCCGGAGCAGCTGGTCAAGCTGTCGGGCATCGGTTGCTCGTCCAAGACCACCGCCTACTTCGTCAGCGGCGCGCACGGCTTCAATTCGGTCCATGGACGCATGCCCTCCATCGCGAGCGGTGCAAACGCGGCGAATCGGGAGCTCACCTACATCGGTATTTCAGGGGACGGCGACTCTCTGTCGATCGGTCTCGGCCAATTGGTGCATGCCATCCGCCGCAATGTGAACATGCTCTACCTGATCGAGAACAACGGCGTCTACGGTCTCACCAAGGGGCAGTTCTCGGCCTCCGCGGACATCGGCACGCGGGCGAAGAAGGGCGACGTCAATCAAACCCCGCCCATCGACCCGGTGCTCCTGGCCCTCTCGCTCGGCGCCACCTTCGTGGCGCGCAGCTTCTCCGGTGACAAGGAGCAGCTCGTGCCGTTGATCCAGGCCGGCATGCGGCATCGCGGATTCGCGCTCATCGATGTCCTGTCGCCCTGCGTGACGTTCAACGATCACGAAGGCTCGACCAAGAGCTACACCTTCACGCGCGAGCATTACCATGCCGCGATCGAAGCGGATTTCGTACCGCCCGCCGAGCAGATCGCCGTGGACTATCCGGAGGGCGAGGCCTTGCCCGTGCAGCTGCACGACGGCAGCCGGGTGATCCTGCGCAAGCTCGGAGCGAGCTACGATCCGACCGACCGCAGCGCGGCCTATGGCTTCATCGAGGGCAAGCTCAAGAGCAATGAATATGTGACCGGATTGATCCATATCGATGAGTCCGGCACGACGGAATTTCACACCCTCAACAAATCGAGTCCGGTGCCGCTCAACCGCATTCCTTACGAGAAGCTCTCGCCGGGCGCCGCGGCGCTCGACAAGCTCCTGGGGCGCTACCGCTAGCGGCCTGATGCCCTACGGCTCCACTCGTGGGGTCTGGTGACAGGCCACACAGCCGGTCACGGGACCATGCTTCGTGAAAACGGCGGCGTCAGGATGACGGTGGCATTCGAAGCAGAACCCGTGGAAACGCGCTTCGATCCCCTCTTTGAGATCCGCGCGGTCGCTGCGGTGGCATTGAATGCACAATTCCGAGCCGGTGCCGTCGTTGTAGTTGTGGTGGCAGGTCAGACAATTGACCGCGCCATGCTTGCCATGGGGGAAGTCGAGCCGCAGGGTGGCGGTACGGCGCACCAACGGCTCGCGCAACGCCGCTCCCACCCGATCCGGAAACAACCCTGCGACGGCCGCCGCGGTGACCGCGACCGTGCCCACGATCAGGGTCGAGTGGCGCCCGAAAACCAGTTGCCTGCGGATGGGATGGGCGCTGCCGGCGGGCACAGCACCGATTTGGCGGGCGGCGCGCCGGGCCCGGAGCAGCATCAGAATCGCCCCGATCACGGCGCCGACCAGCAGCACCCGCCGTCCACGACCGCCGACATATCTTGCGGTGACGACCACGTGAACGGCGATCAGGGCGGCGAGGGCACACCCGAGCATGACATGCGTGGCTTGAAAGCCGCGATGGCTTTTCCATAGGCGGCGGCGCAGCGCGCCCGATGCGGTCACCGTCAACACGAGCATCACCAGCACCGCGGCGATACCGGCAAACTGATACAGGGGCGCAGTGGGCTTCAAGTATTCGATCACCGTGCGGTCAAAGAGCACGAGTCCGACGACGTGCAGACCCACTCCGGCCAACGCCGCCCAGCCGATCAGCGTGTGCAGGCGCAGGGTCAAGAGCGTGGGAGGCGAGGATTCGCGGGCTCTCAAAGGGGCGCCCGCGAGCGCTATGCACGCGACTGCGCCGGCGAGCCCCGCCCACTGGGACAGTTCCCACCCGATGCCGCCAAAACCGGCGAAAGCGGGCAGCAGGAGCAGCAGAACCAAGGCGGCGCCCCATAGGGCGAATCGGGTGTCGAGCCCGTGTAGGATGCGCATAGCGCCGTGAAGAATACTGGAACGCGGCCGAATTAAAAGACTGCAACTTTTCCGGTCCGGCCGTGTTATGGGCTAAACGAACTTAAGTCCAGTGCAAACGACATCCACGGAGCCGAGCCGGTCGATCGAGTTCACGACGTTCATGCGTGCCTATCAGGATATGGTTTTCTCGACAGCCGCCCGTTTGGCGGGCAACGACGCGCAGGCGGAGGACATCGCTCAGGAGGTCTTCGTCAAGGCGTACGAGAACTTCGATCAGCTGCGATGCAGCCCGTCGGCGGGCGGGTGGCTGAAAACGGTCGCCACGAATTTGTCGCTCAATCACCTGAGTCGCTACCGCAAGCGTTGGCGCTTTTTCTCCGAGGAGGCCGAAGCGGTCGAGTTGCCGGTCCCCGACTCGGCGCCCGGCGAGCTCAATGCCGAACAGGAGCGCGCGGCGATCGAGGCTGCCCTGCGCCGCTTGCCGGCCCACCAGCGGGTGCCGCTCGTGCTCTATCACTTCGATGAAATGTCGTACGAGGAGATCGCCGCACGCACCGGCGCCTCGCTCGCCAAGGTGAAAACCGATATCCGCCGCGGGCGGGCGGCCCTGGCACCGCTGTTGAAGCGATGCGGCATCGAGCCATGAACTCGCCGCTTGACGGCAAAGTCGGTGAGCTGTTGGACCGCGCAGGACGCGCGATGCCGCTGCGGCGTGCCCCGGCAAGCCTGGAGTCGCGAGTGCTCGGTGAGATCGGGCGCCGCGCGGCGCTGCCGTGGTGGCAGCGCAGCTTCGAGCAGTGGCCGGCCGTTGCGCGCTCGGCCTTCTTGCTGACGTGCGGTGCTCTGGCTGTGCTCGCGCTCACCGGCGGTATCTGGGCGGTGACGAACTTGGCACCGGCTCACGCGTTGAGCGGGTTGCCGCCGCTGTGGGCCCGCCATGCGCTGACCCTCGTCGGCATCGCCGGCGATTTCACCGCCGCGCTGCTGCATTTGATTCCCGAGGATTGGATTTACAAGGGGCTTGCCGCGAGCGCCCTGCTGTACGGTGCCCTTTTCGGGTTGTCCGTGGCGGCGTATCGCATGCTTTACAGAGCCGAATCTGCAGGTGACTTTTCGCCATGAACACGCTTCGCTATCGCCTTGCGGTCATTTTGGTCGTGCTGGCGTTGCCCACGTGGGCCGCGGGTCCCGCAAAGCCCATCCCGGCGGCGAGCCCTCCAGCCGCGTCCGCCGCGTCCGCCGCGTCGTCCGAGTCCGACGTTTCCGCCGCCGTTGACGCGCCCGAAGACCGCTCGGACGAGCCGGACCGCGAGTCCGATCAGGACGATCCCGATCACTCGGAGTGGCAGGACCGCTCCGCGCACCCGGGCCGTTCCAAGCGCCACGGCCGGCACCACGGCGACGGAAATGATTTCGTCAATATCGGCCACGATACGGATCTGCCGCTCGGGTCACGCGCCGACTCGGTCGTGTCGATCCTCGGATCCTCGAGCATCGAGGGGCAGGCGAATCAGGCGGTATCGGTTCTCGGCAATACGCGTGTCCAGGGGCCCTTGGCCGAGGACGCGGTGGCGGTCCTTGGCAACACATTCGTCGACAGCACCGTCGGCGGCGATGTGGTTGCGGTACTCGGGAATGTCGAGCTCGGCCCGCATGCGGTCGTCGGTCGCGATGTCGTCGCGGTGGGAGGCACCGTCATACGCGATCCAGCCGCCAGCGTCGGCGGCAACGTGCAAAGCGTCGGCGGGCGCTTTCCCGGGTTCGATTGGGTGCACCCGTGGATCGAAAATTGTCTGTTCTACGGGCGGCCGCTCGCGGTGGCGCCCGGTCTGGGGTGGGCATGGGGCGTTGCATTGACTTTCCTGGCCCTGTACCTGTGCATCGCGCTGATTTTTCGCGAGGGCGTGGATCGATGCGTGCGAACTCTCGAAGCGCGCCCCGGCGCGACGATGCTCGCAGCGCTGCTCACGGTGCTGTTCACGCCGGTGCTGTTCGTGCTCCTGTGCATCACCGTCGTGGGGATTGCCGCGGTGCCCTTCGTCGCCGTCGCGCTCTTTTGTGCAAGCCTTTTCGGCAAGGCGGTCATGCTGGCTTGGATAGGCCGACGCTGCCTCAGGGCGCGCCGCGAGGGACCGCCCGCGCACACCGCCTTGGCGGTGCTCGTCGGCGGCATCGTTGTGTTGATACTTTATCTCATACCCATCCTGGGCTTCGTCGCCTTCAAACTGTTGGGATTGTTCGGGCTCGGAGCCGTGGTCTACACGCTCATCGGCGCCGCGCGCGACCGCCGGGAGGCCAAGTACGGGGCAGGCGCGGCACCCGCGCCATCGGCTGCCGCCGCAGCTGCGGGCGCAGCCCCGATCGCCGACACGGCGTATGCCGCGGCAGCTTCGCCCGAGGCGGCCCCGCCGCCGCAGATGGCGCGGCCTTCGGACCCGGCCATCACGGCCGCTTTGCCGCGGGCCGGATTCTGGATCCGCATGGTGGCGCTGTTTCTCGATGCGCTGCTCGTCGGCGTGCTGATGGGCTTCATGCACCACGTGTTCCATCTGGAACTCGTGGTGCTGGCGGCCTACGGCGCCATCATGTGGAAGCTGCGCGGAGCGACCATTGGCGGCATCGTGTTCGATCTTCAGGTCGTGCGGCTCGATGGGCGGCCGGTCGACTGGGAGACCGCCATCGTTCGTGCGCTCGGGTGTTTCGTGTCGCTGGTGGTGGCCGGTCTCGGATTTTTCTGGATTGCGTTCGACGACGGCAAGCAATCCTGGCACGACAAGATCGCCGGAACCGTGGTCGTGCGCGTTGCGAAGGGAGTCTCGCTGGTCTAGAACCCTCTCCCGGCGCCGCAGCCGGGATTCGATGCGGCGTCGGCGGCTGCTCGCAGTAATTTTTGCGTCAGCACGCCGGCGGCGAGCGGGCGGGACAGCAAAAACCCCTGCGCCTCGTGACAGCCGCGTTTGCGCAGCCACTCGAGCTGCCCCGGGCGCTCGATCCCTTCTGCGGTCACCGTGACGTTGAGGCTCTCGCCGAGCGACAAGATGGCGCTGGCAATGGCCGCATCGCTCGCGGAGCGATCGAGGTTGTGCACGAACGCCTTGTCGATCTTGATCCGATCCGGAGGAAAACGCGTGATGTATGCGAGCGATGAGTAGCCGGTTCCGAAATCATCGAGCGCAATGCGGCAGCCAAGCTCGCGAAACCGCTCGAATGCCTCCCGCACTCTCGCGGAATCCTTGACCAGCAGCGATTCGGTGATCTCGACCTCGATCATGGATGCCGGCACGCCCGCCGCGGCGGCTTCGAGCTCGATGATGCGCGCGGGGTCGCCGTGCAGAAGCTCTTTGCCGGAAATATTGATCGCCACCGGTAGCGCGACGCCCAAGTCCTGCCACTCGCGCAACTGCCGGCACGCTGCGCGGATCACCCAGTTGCCGAGGTCGATGATCAGACCGCTGTCCTCGGCAATCTCGATGAAGCGGGTCGGCGGGATGTCGCCGTACTCTGCGTCGCACCATCGCAGCAGTGCTTCGACGCCGGTGAGATGGTTGTCACCCAGGCGAAACTTCGGCTGGTAATGCAGCTGGAGTTGATTGTCCTGCACCGCGCGGCGCAGACGGCCTTCGAGCTCCAGCCAATTGCGAAGTCTCGCACTCATGGCGGGCGTGTACATCACCACCGAGCCGGAGGCGCCTGCCTTGGCCTGGTACATGGCGGTGTCGGCGTGTTTGACCACCGTGGCGACGTCCGGCCCGTCGTCCGGGTATACGGCGATGCCGATGCTCGGCGCCGAGTAGAACTCCAGACCGTCATGGACGATGGGATCGTTGAGCATCGATGAGCACGCGGCGGCGATTTCGCGGGCAATGGCCGGTGCCTCGGAATCTCCTACAAGCACCACGAATTCATCGCCTCCGAAGCGCGCGACCGATACGCAATCGTGAATCCGCTGGTAGGGAGCCAGGACCCGGGCGAGCTTTTCGGCGACGTTTTTCAACACGGCATCGCCGACGGAGTGACCGAATGTATCGTTGACGCGCTTGAAGCTGTTCAAATCCGCGTAGATCACGGCGACCTTTTTCCGGGCGACGGCCGCGTCGGCGAACAAACGTTCGGCCGTTTCGATGCAGCGCTGCCGATTCGGCAGGCCGGTGAGCGTATCGTAGTACGCGAGGCGCTCGATGCGTTCGGATGCGGCGGCGTTGCGCAAGATGTACGCCAGGCGCCTCGGCAGCAGCGCCCAATTGACCGGCTTGGAGATGAAGTCGGTCGCTCCAGCATCGAACGCGCGGCTGATGGCCACGGAGTCCTCATGTCCGGTCACCATGACGATGGGAACCGTGGCGAAGCGCGCTTCGGTGCGCAGGCGCCGGCACACGGCATAGCCATCCATCCCCGGCATGTCGACGTCCAGCAGCACGATGGAGACTTCCCGGGCAAGTGCGGCTTCGAGTGCCTCAGCCCCATCGTCGAAGCTCAACACCGCGAGTCCGCAGGCCGCCGCCGTCTCGGCGAGCAGCAGGCGGCCGAGATCCTCATCGTCCGCGATGATGGCGAGCGGCTGCCCCAGGCTCTGCGCGTTCACGCGCTTTCCTTCAGTTGAAGCCGCGTCAGTTCCTCGATGAGGGCCGGGTGCGCCGCACGCACCGTGTCGTACAGATGGCGCGCGCGCGTCTCATCGCGCTCGTCGCAGGCCTTCTCGAGCTGGCGGATATAGCGGGAGAAGACCAGTGCTCCGACATTGGCGGCGCTCGAAGCCAACCGGTGGCAAAGAGCGGCGGCCGACGGATAGTCGGCGGCGCCGAGCAATGGACCCAGCTCGGCCAGCGCTTGCGTCGAGGAGGGCTGGAACAAGTCGACGAGTTTCGAATACAAATCTGATTGGCCGCCGCGCAGATTCTTCAGTCCGATCACGGTCGTCGCATCTATCTCCGCCGCTTCGACGGGCTGCGGGGCGGTCCGCGGCGCGGCATCCGCCGCGCCGATCCAGCGCCGCAGGAGCTGTGCGCACTGATCGAGGGAGTAGGGCTTGCTCATCAGATCGTTCATGCCCGCGGCGAGGCAGGGGTCGCGGTAATTTTTGGCATCGTGGGCGGTCAGGGCGATGATGGGCGCGTGCGAACTCGCGCCTGCACGCGCACGGATCAGCCGGGTGGCGGCAAGACCGTCCATGCCCGGCATGTTCAGATCCATCATGATCAAGTCGAATCTTTCCGCTCCGCTGCGTGCGATGGCCTGCAGGCCGCTGTCGATCCATACCGACGTGCAGCCAAGCTCCGCGAGGTAGCCCTGCGCGACCGCCGCGTTGACGGGCTCATCCTCGACGAGCAGGATGTGGCCGCCGATCATTGATCGCCCCTGCGCAGCGCGATTCGAGCCGGAGGCCGCCGAACGGTCGCCCGCGGCCAATCTCAACGCCGACACGAGCGCCTCGCGGTGCACGGGCTTCCCGACGTGCAGACCCGGATCGATGCGAGGCCTGCAGTCGAGTGCATCGAATTGAGCGGCGGTGGCGACGATCGCCACGGGCGGCCAGGGCGGGCTCGAAGTTCGAAATGCGGCTTCGACGGCCCCCGAGTGTGTACTGAGATCGGCGATGGTCAAAATCGTGGCGTCCGCCAGGTCCACGCGATCGCCTTCGTCGACGATGGCCGTGAGTCCGAGCGCCGCGACGTGACGGGCAAGGGATTCGGCGAGCGCCGGCCGGCGGGTCATGATCCGCACGGTACGTCCCGACAGCGCGTCGGAGGGCGGGAGCGCGGCCGCTTGCGGCGGCGGTTGCGCCGCGATTCGCAGCGGCAGGCGCACGTGGAACGTCGAGCCGACATTCGGGCGGCTCTCCGCGGTGACGGTCCCGTGCATGAGCTCCGCGAGTTCCCGGCATATCGACAGCCCGAGGCCCGTGCCGCCGAAGCGTCGTGTGGTCGACTCGTCGGCCTGGGTGAAGGGCTCGAACACCTTCTCGATCGTGGCGGAGTCCATGCCGACGCCGGTGTCGCTCACGGAGATCTCGAGCGTCGCTTGGCCCGCCTCCTGCGTGTCGACATCGGCCTTGACGATGATCTCGCCTTGAAGCGTGAATTTCACCGCGTTGCCGACCAGGTTCAATACGATTTGACGGATGCGCAGCGGGTCGCCCAGCAGGCGCGGGGCCTGATGCGGCAATGGGCAGACGATCAGTTCGATACCCTTGCTTTCCGCGGCGCCGGCGAACAGCGTCGTGCATTCCTCCAGCAGCGGCGCCACCTCGAGCGGCAGCGACTCGAACTCCACTTTCCCCGCCTGGATCTTCGACAGGTCGAGCAAGTCGTTGACAATCTGCAGCAGGATCTGCGCGGAGCCGCGGATGGTCTGAGTGAGCCGTGATTGCGTCTGCGACAACCCCGTGCGGCCCAGCAGTTCGGTCATGCCGACCACGCCGTTCATGGGGGTGCGCAGCTCGTGGCTCATGCGGGCCAGGAAGTTGCTCTTGGCCTGCGCGGCCTCCGCGAGCTGGCGGTTGCTCTCGACCAGTTCGCGCGTGCGCAGCGCGACCTCGGATTCCAATCGTTGCTTGGCGCTGACGATGCCCTCGATCTTTGCGCGCTGGGCCCGCACGCGCTCAACGATGAGCAGGATGATGACCATGGCGTACAGCGCATAGGCCCAGGGCGAGCGCCAGGGCGCGGGATTGCGGTGAACGATCAGGCGCATCGGCGGATCGCTCCACACCGAATCGGCGTTGGCGGCGCGCACCTCGAGCAGATGATCGCCGGCGTCCAAGTTGGTGAGCGTCACGCGATGCTGTGTGCCAAGGTCGATCCAGCGATCGGACAGGCCGGCCACCCGGTAGGCGAGCCGATTGCGTTTTGGCGAGACGAAATCGAGCGCCCCGAAGTCGAGCGACACGATGCTCGCCTGATGCTCGAGCACGATGCGGTCGAGGAGCCAGTAGGGCGTCTTGCTCGGCATGGGTACCCCGAGCACTTCAAGGCCGGTGAGTGCGACGCGGGGCGCGTGAGCGGATTCGGTGAGCCGCAGCGGATCGAAAATATTGAATCCGCCGGCGCCCCCGAAACACAAGCGCCCGTCGCGCAGTCGGTGATATGCGTTGTAAGTGAACTCTTCCCCCTGCAGCCCGTGTTCGCGGTGGTACGTCTTCAATCCCCCGGTTTCGGGATCGACGCGCATCAGGCCCGCGTTGCCGCTGAGCCAGAGGCGTCCCTTCGAATCGCTCAGCAATCCGTAGATGGTGTCGCTCGACAATCCCTGCTCGCGTGACATGATTTTGAAGCGGATGGAATCGGGTGAGGCGGCGGAACCCGAGATGCGGGCCAAGCCGCCGCCGTCGGTCGCCACCCAGATCCTTCCTTCACCGTCGACCTCGAGCGCATAGACGGTATTCGAGGGCAGGCTGGCGGGGTCGGCCGGATCGTTGCGGAATACTTTGACCACCGTTCCGTCGGCGCGCGCCAGGTCGAGCCCGCCATCGTCGGTGCCCATCCAGATGTTGCCTTGCGGATCTTCGGCGAAAGCGGTGACGCTGGCCGCGCTGATGGCGCCCGGGGCCTTGGTGCCGAAGGGGAGCTGGCCGATCAGTCCCGTCGCGGGATCGAGCACGTTTGCGCCGCCGTCATGGATGCCGAGCCAGAGCCTGCCGTCGCGCGCCTCGAAAATCGTCATGACGCCTTCGGCGCTCACGCCGTGGGGGTCACCGGACTTCACCGGGATCGACTCGAGCCGGCGGTTCGGAGCGAGTTTCTTCAAGCCGTTTCCCATGGTGCCGATCCACAGCGTGTCGTGGCGATCCAGCCGCAAAGCCATGACGCGTTGATCGCCGAGCGCGTCGCGCCGCCCTACGATCTCATCGATGCTGTTGGTCTCGCCGTTGCCATCGTCCAATTGCATCAGACCGCCGCCGTAGGAGGCGATCCATATCTTGTGGTTCGGCGCGTCGGCGAAGGAGGTGACGATCTTTCCCCCGAGCCACGCCGGCCGATGGCCGCCGAGCTCCCAGCTGCGCGGATTCCATCGGCTCACGCCGCCTGCGCGCGTGCCGATCCAGATGAGGCCCGCGCCATCCTGGTATAGCGACATGACGAAGGAGTCGCGCAGCGATGCCGGATCGCCGTCCTCGTGACGGTAATGCGAGAGCGTGCCGTTTTCGCGATCCAGAAGATCGAGGCCCTCCGATGTGCCGATCCAGATGTGACCGGCGCGATCCTCGAGGATGGCCCGAACGTCGTCGCTCGCGAGCGAGGCTGCGCGCTGCGGATCGTGCCGGAAGCTCTCGATGACGTGGCCCGCGGCGTCCATCCGGAATAGGCCCCGATCAAAGGTTCCGATCCAGAAGCTTCCCCCCTGATCCTCGACCACGGCCGTGATGTGCTTCCCGGCGAGGGACTCTTTATCGTCAGGTTGACGGCCAAAGTGCAGGAAGGCATTGCGCTCCGGCTGCCACCGATCCGCTCCGTCGGAGGTGCCGACCCACACGGATCCGGAGCGATCGAGGGCAAGCGAGAAGGTCTGATCGTCACTCAAGGAGTCGGGATTGTTCGGTTCGTGCCGAAAGTGCTGGATGTGTCCGGAGGCGGGGTCGAGCATGTCGACGCCGGCGTCGTTCATTCCGATCCAGATCCGTCCGCGCGCATCGACGAGTACGCTGCGGGTTACGTCGCTCGCGATCGAGGATGCGATCTTCGGATCGTGCCGGTACTGGGTGAAGGTGTCGGTGGAGCGGTTCCAGCGGGCCAGCCCGGCGTCTTTGATCGCGATCCAAAGATCGTGGCGGGAGTCCTCGACGATTTCGCGAATGAAATTTCCAGGCAGCCCCTCGCCGGCGTTGCGCGAATAGGCGTAGCGGTGCAGTTCATGTCCATCGTAGCGGACCAGGCCGTCTTCTGTCGCGAGCCAGACGAATCCCTGCGAATCCTGCAGGGCGGCGTATACCGTGCCCTGCGGCATGCCTTCGGAGGGGGTGAGATGCTCGAGGACGAGCGGCGGTGCGTCGGCTGCTCGAGTCGTCCCTGAACCGATCAGCAACCACATCAATCCGATCATCAAACAGGATCGGCAACGCGCGCGCATATCGATATCCAAGAGCGGGCCTTCGGACGATCAGCAATCCTCGCAATGATCTTTCGGGGATTCGCAGATGCGCTTCACAGTCCGGTTATTGGTTGGGCACCCAGTTCTCAATGGACGCGGGCGATGCCGATCCGGACTGCGAGGAATTCGAGGTCCACCAGGGTACGGACCGGCTCCAGGTGTAGCCGCGCGACCAGGTATAGCCTCGGCTCCAGGTGTAGCCCGTGGTCCAGCTATAAGCCTGGTTCCAGTTGTAGGCCTGATTCCAGGTGTAGCCCTCGCTCCAGGTGTAGCCCTGCGATCCGTTGTACGCGCTCGACCACGAATAGCCGTCCGCCGGGGTCGAGCCGCCCCAGGTCGAGCCCGCCATGTTCATGACGTAGTAATTGCCATTGGCATCTTCGTTGGCGGGACCGCCGAAGTGTTGTGTGCCGGCAAGATCGGCGGCGATGTTGAGTCCGCGATTCGCACACCCGGTCGCCGAACTGTTCACGGCGGCCACGGCATTGATGAGACCGGCGCCTTGCTGGAATACGCTGTAAGCGAGCGTGCCGTTCGAGTTCACGGCCGGCCGCGCCGAGGCCAGCAGGCGGCACTTGACGTCGTCCGGTCCGAGAGCCGGATCCGACTGCAGCATCAACGCGACGACGCCGGTGGTCACCGCGGCGGCCATCGACGTGCCCGACATGGTGAACATCTGCGCGGTCGGCGCCATCGAACCCGGATCGATGTTGGCGAGATAACTTTGACTCGACATCGAGGCCACCATATGGCCGCCCGGCGCGATCATCTCGGGCTTGACGAAGCCCTCGAAGGTCGGCCCTGCCGAGGAGAACGAGGCCAGGCGATCGTCGCTCAAGTTGTAGGGCGTGTAATTGTCCGTGAGCGCTCCTGCGGTGATGACGTAGGGAACGTTTCCCGGGACGTCGATGGTCATCGGCGAAGGCCCTTCGTTGCCCGCAGCCACGACGACGACGATTCCGGCCTGCCATGCGGCCATCACCGCCTGGTTGAGCGGATCGTTCCAGTAGTAGGACTCGGGATCTGCGCCAAAGGACAGGTTCACCACTCGGATATTGTATTTTTTGCGGTTGGCAACGATCCAGTTGAGGCCGGAAATCACGTCGATGTAGCGTCCCGCCCCCTCGCCGTCGAAAGCCCGGACGATGACCAGACTGGCCTGCGGGGCAATGCCCAGATAGTTGCCCGAAATGTTGATTGCGCCGCCTGCAGCGATGGAGGTGATGTGGGTGCCGTGCCCGTACGGATCGCCGGTCACGGGAGCGGAGCCGCCGTTGGTCACGTCGACCGTGGCCAAAATGCGGGTGCCGTAGTTCTGGCTCGCCGCCTGCCACAAGCCGCTGTCGAGCATGGCGATGGTGATGCCCTTGCCGGTGATGCCGGACTGCTGCAGGGTGTCTGCGCCCACCAGCGTCGGATAGTTCGTCTGGTACAGAAACGTGGGGGTGTTCTCGCCGGTCCCGTCCTGGGGCACCGAGCTGCCGGAGGCGCCCGCCACGATGGATGTGGTGACGGCGGAAATGGCGGGCACCGTGTTGGCGGTGACCAAAGTCGCGGCCACGGTATTGCCGAGCGTGGAGGCGACGGCGTTGGTCGCCGCGCCGAGCAGTCCCGCCCGAGCGCTGAGCGGGCGATCGGCGAACACGTGGACGCCCGGCATCCCGCTCAGCCGATCGACCTGCCAGGGATTCAAGCGCGCGGAGACGGCATTGATGATCCCGAGGTCTCGTTCGGCGGCGGCGCCGACGGTCGTGAGGTCCTGCCGGGCGGTATTGACCGAGGCGGCCTGTACCAGATACCGGGCGGCACCGACCGGCTGATGTCTGGAGCCCACGCTCGCGGCCGCCACTGAAAGTGAAATCAACGAAACCAGCAGGCTCGGATAAATTTTGCGGGTCATGGATCGCTCTCTCTAAGTCGCCGGAGTCGCCGAATCCCGACAATGGGGGTTGCAGCGCATTACAGCGAAATACCGGCTTGCTTACGGGGGAGGGAGACGCAGCAGTCAGCGCAAAATTTGTGACGCGCGTCCCATAATGAGGGTGTCAAATTCGCTCGTGGCCTTGGCGTACAGATCGCCGCTGCCGTGCTTGCACCCCAAATCGATCAGCGCCGCGCGCTGCGCTTCATCATCGACGCCGGTGGCGATGGGCGTAAGGCCGAGGGCGCAGGCGGCGCTGATGCCCGCCCGGCACACCTTGAGCGCAAGGGGATCGGTCCGCAGTGCCGTGACCCACGCCCGGTCGAGCTGCAGGCCCCAGATGGGCGCGCGTGCCAGCCGGTCGAGCGAGGCGAATCCCCGTCCCACCTCGTCGACCACGACTTGCACGCCGAGACCGTGCAAGGTGTCGTACACCGACGCGCCCATCGTCGCGAAGGCGCGCTCGGATATCCGCAGCTCCAGGCGTTCGGCGGGAATCCCGCCGTCGGCCAAAAAGCGGCCGATATCGTCGGCAAAATCCTCTTGCAGCATGTGATGGCGCAGCGCCCCGAACGAGAGCCGGGTATCGGTGCCGAAATGGGATGACATCGCGGCGAAATCGTTGCGCAAGTCCTCGAGAACCGCGCGCGACAGGACGGTCGCGAGTCCGGTGGTCTCCGCGACCCCGAGGAATTCGCCCGCAGGCAGCTCGCCCCGCAAACGATGGCTCCAGCGCAGATAGCCGACCTGGGCGACCAGACGGCCTGTGGCGAGTTCGTATCGGCCCGTATAGCGAAGCCGAATTTCCCGATTGGCAATCGCGTCGCGCATTTCGCGCGCGACATCGAGACGCGCGAGCGACCTCAGCTTGAGCGTGTCGGTGAAAAAACAGATCTTCGCCGAATTCGAGCGTCGCGCCTCGGCGGCAGCCGATCTTGCCTTGTCGAGCAGGCTTTTCGGCGACGTGCCATCCTGGCCCAAGACCGCCACGCCGGCATAGGGCGTCAGATTGAACGCCGCGTCTCCGATGCCCACCGGTTCGCGCAAGCTCGCGCAAATCCGCGAAACGCGTGACTCGATGGCATCGCGATCCGAGGATTCCACGACCACCGCCAGCAGGTCCGTGCTCAGTTGTCCGAGATACCAGCTCGCCTCGACGGGCGCGTCGGCCGAGGCCTCCGGCAATCTCACGATGGCATTGCTCAGCACCTGCTCAGCAATCTTGGCGTCGATGACGCGGGCAATTTCCGCGACGCCGTCCAGTTGAATCAGCGCCAGAGAAGCGGGCTTCTCCTGAATCGCCGCCTGCGAGAGCGTGTCGTGGAAGCGGGTCAGAAATCCCCGGCGGTCGAACTGCGGGCGGCCCGCGTCATGCAGAGCCGCCGGGTCTTGGGCCGCGCTTGGCGCTGCGGCGGCGCGAATCACGCACAGGGCGCGATCGGGACCCTGCGCGACGGCGCGCACTTCGTAGCTCACATCCGAGTCGGCAAAGAACGAATCCACCGTGGCGCGCTGGGCAATTGCCCGGCGCATTGCCTGCTTCAGGCAGGTGGCGGCGGCTGCGGGCCAAACGGATTCCAGCCGTTGGCCGGTGGCGTCGGCTTCGGGCACCAGCGCCGCCACGCTGCGGCCGCCGAGATGGCTCAATATCACACCGTCTCGCCTCAGCATCACGACGAGGTCGGGCAGCACATCACCGAGGGATTCAGCCATGCGTATTGTATCGCTGAAAATGGGGCGAAAATCTTAGACCCAGGTCCGGTCCGCAGAAGCGGTTTTGACCGATTGGCGCCTGCCATGCAGAATTCATACGAAGATTTCGTAGAACAGGGATGTCCGCGAACAACATGCGTAGAGCCTCATTGACAGCGTTCGGAATCGGCAGGTTGAAATTGCGCGCTGCGGGGCCGGCTTTTGTCGGCCTTTTGATGGCTTCCGGATCCGCTTCCGCCGGCTCGTGCAAGATCGGCAGGATGGCCGAGATCCCCATCACCATGTCCGATTTGCGTCCGCTCATGACCGCAAAAATCAACGATACCGATGTGCGATTCCTGGTCGACAGCGGCGCGTTCTATAGCATGCTGAGCGGCGCAAGCGCAGCGGAACTCAAACTCTCGACGCGTCCCGCGCCGTTCGGTTTCTACGTGACCGGGGTCGGCGGGGGAACGGCCACCGCGTCCATCGCGATGGCGAAAACCTTTACGCTCGCCGGCGCCCAATTGCACAACATCGAGTTCCTGGTCGGCGGCAGCGATGTCGGCTCGGGCAGCATCGGACTTCTGGGCCAGAACGTACTGCACATCGGCGACGTCGAGTACGATTTCGGCCAGGGCGTGTTGAGATTGATGAAGGCGATCGATTGCGGGAAGACCGCGCTGGCATACTGGGCCGGCACGGCGCTGCCTTATTCCGTGATGTCGATCGAATCGACCACCCCTAGGAAGCCGTTCACCATGGGCGCGGCGTTTATCAATGGAACCCAGATTCGCGTGATGTTCGATTCCGGCGCCGGAGTTTCCGTGCTCTCCCTGCGCGCGGCCGCACGGGTTGGCGTCAAGCCGGATTCACCGGGCGTGGTGTCCGGCGGATCAACCCATGGAATCGGGAGGAACGTGATTCCAAGCTATATTGCACCCTTCTCGAGTTTCAAGATCGGCGACGAGGAGATTCGCAACACCCGGCTGCGCATCGCCGATCTCGAACTTCCCGATGCCGATATGCTCATCGGTCCGGATTTTTTCCTGTCGCACCGGATGTATGTGGCCAACAGTCAGCACAAGCTGTATTTCACGTACAACGGCGGTCCGGTATTCAATTTAGCGGGCGCCAAGTATCCGCTGCAGGCCGAGGCCGCGCCCCCATCGGCGGCTGAGGCGCAGGCCCCGGAGTCCGCGGATGCCGCCGACTATAGCCGCCGCGGCGAGGCACAGGCGTCGCGCCGCGATTTCCAGCAAGCGCTCGCGAATCTCAAGCGCGCCTGCGAACTGGCGCCCGACAATCCTGAATACCTGTATCAGCGAGGGATGGTTTACTGGCAGCTCAGCCAGGCACCCGCCGCGATGGCGGACTTCGATCAGGCGCTGAAGATCAAGGCGGACTATGCCGCCGCCCTGCTGGCGCGCGCCGAGCTGCTGCTCGGGGAGCGCGACAGGGTCCGCGCCGCCGCCGACCTCGATGCCGCGCGGGCGGCTGTCTCCAAAGAGTCGGATGTGCACTTCCAGATCGCCCGAGACTATCAAAGCATCGACGCCTGGGCTGCCGCGGTCGCCGAGTACGATCTTTGGATCGTATCGCACGGCGATGACGCTCGCCTGCCCGAAGCGCTGCATGGCCGGTGCCGGGCGCGGGCCATCGAGGGCGTCGATCTTTCGCTCGCACTCAAGGATTGCAGCGCGGCCATCAAGCACATCGACAAGTCGAGTTCGCTTTACGCGCGTGTTGCCGACAGCCGCGCACTCGTTTTACTGCGGATGGGGGAGTTCGACAAATCCATCGCCGACTACGACGCTTCGCTGAAGATCAATCCCAAGAATGCCGCGGCGTGGTACGGCAGAGGCATCGACAAACTCAGGAAGCAGAAGACGGCGGACGGGCAGGCGGACATCGCGCAGGCAACCGCCCTGTCGCCGCAGATCGCGGAGGAACTCAGCCGCCACGGAATCGCGCCCTAGCGGCGCGCACTCCGTTTGGGTCAAATCAGGTCTCGAAGAAGCCCATCTTGACGCCGGCGAGCTGGACGACATCGTTGTCGTTGAGCCGCCGCGCCTGCGGACCGATGGGTACGCCGTTGACCTGCGGGTAGTCGTTTTCCTTGCCGCTGTCCACGTGCACGATGAAATAGCCCTCGGCTCGCCGGGTGATGGCGGCGACCTGGACGCCGGGACGCCCGAGAGTGGTGAGAGCCTTGGTCAATTCGAGCTCCCGGCCGGCGAACGCGCCGCTCAGCACCTGCAGCTTCGCTTTCGGCAGTGCCGTGGCGTTGTCGGGTACTCCCGTGGCCGGCGGGGGCCGCTTGGCGGCGACCGCTTTCGCAGCTTGATCCACTGCGGCGCCGACGCGCCGAATCCGATCCTCGCCCTGCGTGCTCGGGGTGATGACCATGGTCTTTTCGAATTCATCTTGTTCGGCGTCGCCGTCGTGGCTGTCGACGAACCGAAGCTGATGGTGGCCGACGGTAATTACGTCGCCGTGCTGCATCGCGTGCTTCTTGATCAGCTTGCCGTTGACGTACGTGCCATTGGTGCTGTTCAAGTCCTCGAGAAAGGAGTCATTGAGGATGTTGATGATCAGCGAGTGGTGGCCGCTCACCGCCGGATTGTCGATCCGGATGTCGTTGTCTGGGAGACGCCCAATGGTGTAGCGCTCCTTGTTCATGTTGTATTCCGCGAGGATTTGACCATCCAAGCTGAGCATCAGGCGTGCCACAGGCTACATCTCCCTAACCGAACCATCCCAATATTTTGTCAAATATACGCCGTTGCGCAGGGAACGGCTCAGTGACGTGTGCCATGATGACCGACACGTTATCCCGTCCACCATTGTCGTTTGACAGCTGAATCAATTGCTTAGCAACCGTATCAAGATTAGCACTAAAGGTGCTGATTGTTAAGTGAATATCCTCGTCTTCAATCATGTCCGAGAGGCCGTCGGAACAGAGCACGTAGTAGTCGCTCTTCTGCACCGGCTGCTCGTGAATCTCCACTTCGACATTCTGCTCGACCCCAAGGGCACGTGTAACATAATTCTTGTTGGTGGCGCGCTGCGCCTCCTGCTGCGAATAAAACCCCCGATCGACCAGCTCCTGGAGCAGCGAGTGGTCGAGCGTCATCTGTTCGAACCGGTTGTCCCGCAGGCGGTAGAGCCGCGAATCGCCGACGTGCGCGATGGACATCTTGTTGTCGTGAAACAGACATGCCACCACGGTCGTACCCATACCCTCACATTGAGGCTGGGTCTTCGATGTGTGGTAGATGATTTTGTTGGCTCTGTGAATCGCGTCACGCAGAATGATGCTGGGGCGCGTCAGGCCGGTTTCCGGATCCCGGACGGTGAGGTCTTCGCGCGCCACCGCGTCCCGCACCAGATTGATGATGGTCTTGACGGCGATGCCGCTGGCAACCTCGCCGGCATTGTATCCCCCCATGCCGTCGGCGAGCACGAACAGACCGATGTCCGCCTCGGTGCCGATCATGTCTTCGTTATGTTCGCGAACCTTCCCCGTATCGGTCAGCGCGACGCTCGTGATCTTTCCTCGCAAACTCATGAGCGCATCATCACTTCTGTCACATTATCGTTGTACTTCATCATGGCAGGCCGGTCGGCAACCGCTGCCGGCAATCGTCCAACTCCGCCGCCATCTGCGCGCCGGATTCGAACCGCGCTTCGGGATTCTTGGCCAGCGCGCGATCGATGATGTTCTCGACGCACGCGGGAAGATCCGGCCGATAGGCGCGCAACGGCGGATGCGGAGCTTCCGCAATTTGTTGCATCAACCCGGTCATCGAATCGGCGGTGAACGGCAGGTGGCCGGTCAACAATTGAAACAGGCTAACACCCAAGGAAAACAAGTCCGAGTGACCTGTCACAGTTCGTCCCTCGAGCTGCTCGGGGGACATGAAGGACGGCGTCCCGAGGACGATGCCGGTGCGCGTGGTGCCGGTGCCCGTCAAGCGCGCGATCCCGAAGTCTGTGATCTTGAGCACGTCGGCGTTCGGGTCGTACATAATATTCGCTGGTTTGATATCTCGATGCACGACTTGCTGTTTGTGCGCAAAACCCAAAGCCTGCGCGGTGCGGCTGATCAACTCGAGCACCTTGCGCGGTTCGAGCAGAGTATCGGAGGTTGCGTAGTCGCTCAAATGCCTGCCCTTCAGATACTCCATCGCGATGTAGGCAAGTCCGCGTTCCTCGCCGACATCGTAGATGGTCACGATGTTCGGATGATTGAGACGCCCCGCGGTCTCGGCCTCGCGAAAGAAACGCGATCGCGCTTCAGCCAGCTCCGACTCGCTGAACTCACTGGCGAGCGGTATCGCCTTGATCGCGACCAGGCGGTTGATGGCCGTATCGCGTCCCAGATAAACGACCCCCATGGCGCCGCGTCCGATCTCGCGTTCCAAAACGTATCGGCCCAACCGTTGTACGTCGCCCTTGCTCGCGATCGCAGCCGCGGCCGCCGCGGCGCCCTTCGGCGCCGCCGCCGCCGCTGCCGCGGGCGGCTGGGGAGAGGCGATGATCGGCGCGGGCTGGGCTGGCGCCGGTGCCGCTTTGGGCTTGCTGCGCTCGGCGTCCATGAGGCGCTTCAAGCGCGCGCCGACGTCGCGGTACGTGTTGTCGATGCGCGCGAGGTGCCGATAAACCGCGGTCGCCTGGGCGGTTCGGCTGCGCTGTTCGAGCTGCGTCCCGAGCGCGTACAGATCGCCGAGAACGGTGGTGCTGCCTTTGCGGCCCTTGAGCTCCGCAAAGCGCTGCTCGAAATTGTCCAGCAATCGGGCGGTATCGGGCCCGGGGGCCGCAGAAGCTTTGGGCGCGGCCACGACCGCATCCCCCGACTCGCGGCGCGCCGCGAGGAACAGGGCGCCGCCGCCGCTCAACAGGACCGCCCCCGGAAGCCACGCCCAGACACTCAAATTGACATGTCCCTGCAGCAATAGGTCGATCCCCAGAAGGCCGAAACCCACGATTGCCGCGATCAGCCCCAGTTTTCGCATGCTATAGACATAATCCGCCCGCAGAAGCGGCGAAGTATAGGTGATCGGGCGGGCCTAACTGCAATGCTAAGCTCACAAAATCGTTCCCAGGAAGGCCCATGGCGAGACTGAAAGAGGTATTTGTTTGCCAAAGCTGCGGAGCGAATTCGCCAAAGTGGCAGGGCCAGTGCGCCGCCTGCGGGGAGTGGAACACGCTGGTGGCCGAGGTGCAGGCGGCCTCCCCCCGCGGCGCGGGCCGGACCGCAGCGGTCGGCAGGGGACCGAGCACGAGCACGGCACCGGCGTCGCTGGCCGAGGAGGCGACCGTCGAGCAGCCGCGGCTGGCGACGGGCTCCGGTGAACTCGATCGTGTGCTGGGCGGCGGTCTGGTCGCAGGCTCGGTCACCCTCATCGGAGGGGACCCCGGCATCGGCAAGTCCACCCTCATGCTGCAGTCGGCCGCGGCTCTCAATGGCGCCGGTCCGGTGCTCTATGCCACGGGCGAAGAGTCGCTCAAGCAGGTCGCGCTGCGCGCGCGCCGCCTCGGGCTGCAGACGGCGGCCGCGCGGTTGGTGGCCGAGACCCAGGTGGAAGCCATCGTGGAGTGCGCCAAAAGCCTGAAGGCGATCGTGCTGATCGTCGATTCGATTCAGACCATGTACTCGGATCGAATCGAGGCCGCTCCGGGAGCCGTGTCTCAGTTGCGCGAATGCACCGCCGAGTTGGTGCGTTTCGCGAAGAGCACGGGTACCGCGGTGCTGTTGGTCGGTCATGTGACCAAGGAGGGCCAGATCGCGGGCCCGCGCGTGCTCGAACACATGGTCGACACCGTGCTGTATTTCGAGAGCGATACGGGCAGCCGCTTTCGGGTATTGAGGTCGGTCAAGAATCGATTCGGCGCCGCGAACGAAATCGGTGTCTTCGCCATGGCGGAGCAGGGGTTGCGCGAGGTCGCGAACCCGTCGGCAATCTTTCTGTCGCGACACGCCGATCCGGTGTCGGGAAGCGTGATCACGGTGATGCGCGAAGGGACGCGCTCACTGCTGATCGAGGTGCAGGTCCTCGCGGATGCGAGCCTCGGTGCCAACCCGCGGCGGGTGGCCGTCGGCATCGACGGCAATCGCCTCACCATGCTGCTGGCGGTCGCGCATCGCCACGCAGGTCTTCTGCTCTCCGGACAGGACGTTTTCGCAAACGTGGTCGGCGGCGTGCGGCTCACGGAAACCGCAGGCGACCTCGCGATCGTGCTGGCCGCCCGATCGAGCCTGCGCGATGTGCCGCTGCCCAATTCGCTCATCGTGTTTGGCGAGCTCGGGCTCGCCGGTGAAATCCGCCCGGTGCCGTTCGGAGAAGAACGGCTGCGGGAGGCCGCGAAACACGGCTTCAAGTCGGCGCTCGTGCCAGAAGCGAATGCCCCCAAGCGGCCTCCCGAGGGAATGACGGTGCGCGGTGTCCGGCGCTTGAGTGAAGCGCTCGAGGGATTCTAGCGGTCTGCGCTGATCTTTTCGGCGGCCGCGATGACGAACTCGCCCGGTAGATCGAAGCCTCCGACGTCGGGTCGACGCCACTGGGCGATGGCGTCGAGATAGCGGCTGCTCACCCGGCCGCGCGCCGCGTCATCGAAGCGCGACCACGCGAGCGCGACCGGGCCGCCGACGAAAGCCGCTTTGCAGGCTTCATCGCCATCCGCATAGCGGAGCGTCGTCGCCAGTCGATTTTGCCGGACCGATCCGAATCCGGCTTCGCTGCAGGCTTGGCGCAGCGCATCGTGAGCGCCCAGCCGGAAGAATAACGGACACACCTCGCTCGAGACTTCTGCGTCGACGATCCGAAATACTTCCGACCAGGCGCATCGAGAGCGCTCGCCCCACACGCTGACGGCAATGCGGCCGCCCGGCCTCAGAATGCGGAACATTTCACGCAGAGCTTTGTTTGGATCAGGTACATACATGAGCCCCAGGGCGCACAAGGCGACGTCGAACTGTCCATCCGGCAAAGCCAGTTCTTCGGCATCCATGCGCTCGAAGCCGACCTTCACGGCTTTCAAACCGCTTGCGCGGCTGCGGGCGGTGTCGATCATGCGTGCCGACAAATCGACGCCGACGGCCGATCCGGTCGGCGCAACCGCTGCGGCCGCCCGCAGTGTCCCCAAACCGGTGCCGCATGCCACATCGAGAACCCGCTCTCCGGGCATGGGCGATGCGAGCGCCAGGAGCGCAGACTGTGCGCCGGCCAGTTGCGACTGCCACAGAGGCTCGTATTCGGCCGCCGCCAGGTCCCAGCCATAGCGCTGGATGCGCCGCTGCAACTTCGCATCCACGGTCAGCGCCGCGTGACGACAATCTCGAGATACTCGCTCGGAACGACAAGCGATCCCGGGCCGGCGGTGTTCAGAGTGTTCATAAGAGTCGCGAGATCCCCATCGAGCGCCGCCGCCTTTTCATCGCTCAACGATGCAAATGCCTTGTGTACGGGACCGTACCAAGTCCGAAAGACTTCGATGAAATGCTCGGCTGATCGGTAACGAAACTTGAACACCCGGGGATGAATGGCGAAATCGGCGGCGCGCTCGCCGAAAAGCGCCTTCACGTGGCTCTCCGTTCCCCAGAGCGCCGGCGAGCTCACGCCCGCGGGCGGAGGCACGTGGCGGCCGAGAGTCTTGAACAGCTGACCGATGAAACCGGACGGTGTCCAGTTGGCAAGCCCGATGCGTCCGCCGGGGCGGCATACGCGTGCGAGTTCCGATGCGGCTTTGGCATGATCCGGCGAGAACATCACGCCGAATGTCGAGACGACCGCGTCGAAACTCGCGTCCTCGAACGGCAGCGCCTCGGCATCGGCCGCCTGGAATTGCACTTCGAGCCGTTCTGCGCGCGCCCGCTCCGCACCACGCTGCAGAAGCGCCGGAACGTAGTCCGTCGAGGTGACCCTGCAGCCGCGCCGCGCCGCCGCGAGCGTGGCGTTGCCGTTGCCCGCGGCGACGTCGAGCACCGTCTCGTCGAACCGCAGTTCGCAGGACTCGGCAAGCAGCTCCCCCACGAGCTGCAAGGTCGTGCCGATCACCGCGTAATCGCCGCTGGCCCAAGCGGTCTGCTGACGATTCTTGATCAAATTGAAATCGATGGCTGCGCTCATGTTTTGACCTCCATAAAGGGTTGAGGAAGCGTCGGGCGCCACTATCTCGCCCAATCCATCCGCCGTCCTGCCCGTCCGTCGGCGATTCCTGTTCCATCGTCGGCGATGCGCGAGGCTGCCGCGCGGCTCTGGCCGCGCGTCCGGAATTCCTGCCCGAACGTCCGCTCGTCGGCGGTATTTCGGGCGCGCCTCTTGGCACGGCGTGCGCCTGCGAACACAATTCAGCGATCATCGATCCGGAGGGGACATACCATGGGTGCTGAACGGATCGCGACGGCGGTGAAGCGTGTCGAGGCGGCATTGAAGCGCAGGCCCGATAAAGGCCTTCACGCCGACGCGCCGGCGACCGCCCGCTGGCAAGGCGGCACGCGAATCGTAGCGAGCAATGGGAACGGTGCAAGTGTCTTGACCGACATGCCCGATGAACTCGGGGGCAGCGGCGATCAGGTGACGCCGGGTTGGCTGTTCCGCGCCGGCGTGGCCTCCTGCCTCGCCACCAGCATCGCCCTCACCGCAGCGGTTGAGGGCATCGAAATCATCACGCTCGAGGTGACGGCAGCCAGCCGATCGGACACGCGGGGTCTATTGGGCATGGCGGACGAGAGGGGGGAGGCCGTGTGCGCGGCGCCGGTCGCCGTCGAACTCAACGTTCGGATCGGGGCCCGGGGTGCGGCGGGCGAGCGCCTGCGTGAATTGGTCGAACGTAGCCGGCGGTGCTCGC
>Ga0302320_10007037_pt1 | contig 24832 bp, 22 predicted proteins | sample Bog_T0_3_FD_202130 | JGI IMG/M metagenome (GOLD analysis project Ga0302320, IMG submission 202130) | Peat permafrost microbial communities from Stordalen Mire near Abisko, Sweden - Bog_T0_3 | ecosystem: Environmental > Terrestrial > Soil > Wetlands > Peat | place: Sweden: Abisko, Stordalen Mire...
TGAACTGGTCGCGCCGCTTATCCAAAGACTACGAGCTACGTCCAAGTTCAGCAGAAACCATGATCCACATCGCCTTCGCTCATCAACTCTTGCGACGTTTCACTTAGTTTTTGGACAGATTCTTAGGCCGGCCCAAAGGTCGTCACGGCGAGCTCCCCGCTTCGGGAATGTCGCCAGGCTGTCGCAGTGATCCAGAATGGCATCCACATACCGCGCTGCAATGTGAGGCGAGGTAGCCAGTGCAACATGCACGAGCAGGCTAGCCAATTGCTCCTCATCACGCGGAGAATAAACCACCTGGTGCAAACTATCCAGCTTTCTCTAACGCCTTGTATGCTTCCGCGATGGATGCTCGCACCTGCTCACTTGATCGCACCTGTAAGCGATTCGCCTTCACGGCTTCGATGGAGGGAACAACCTCGTTCGCTAGCCAGGCCTCCAGTGCTCGGTCATGCACCTGCAGTGCGCGAAGCCCGTCGCGAATCACTTCGCTCTCTGATGCGTACGCGCCCGACTCAACTTTGCTGCGCACCAATTCGGCCATCTCGCGAGGAAGGGTGATGCTGAGCTGCTTCGTAGAACGCATAGTGGTACCTCCGGGGATCAGTAGGATTCTATCTTACCCCATTTCTGACAGCCAATCGGCAGGGCCATTTCGCTTCACCCGCGCCGTTTCAACTCCAACTCCACCACCCGCAGCATCTCCGCCTCCGGAGCCGGCTTTCCCGTCCAGATCTCAAACTGCCGCGCTCCCTGCTGCACAAACATCTCCAGGCCCGTAATCACTGGAATTCCCCGCTCCCGCGCCAGCTTGATCAGCGGCGTCTCCAACGGGTTATAGACCATATCGAAGACCAGTTCCGCGTTCAGTTCATTCTCGCCAATCGGCAGCGCCTGTTTCGAGTCCTTCATCCCGCAGGGCGTCGAATTGATCAGCACATCGAAATGGTGTTTCGGCAGCAGTTCATGCTTCAACGCCTTGGCCCCGGCCTCATTGGCCAGGGCAACAGCCTTCTCGGGCGTTCGATTGACGATGGATACTTCCGCGCCTTGCTCGACAAGCCCAAATACCGCCGCCCTCGCCGCCCCGCCCGCGCCCAGCACTGCAATCTTCGCGCCGCGCAGCCGCAGGCGCTTCTCAAGCGGCCTCACCACGCCGTCCACATCGGTATTGAAGCCAATAATTGTGCCATCCGCGCTCACCCGCAGCGTGTTGCACGCGCCAATGCGATGGGGCATTGGCTTTTTCCCGTGCATCACCGGGTTGGCCAGATACGGCAGCACTTCCTGCTTCAGTGGCATGGTCACGGCCACACCGGCCAGGGGCAACTCTCGAACCAGTCTCAACAGGTCATCCACCGCGCGCACCTTCAGCGGCAGCAACACTGCGTTCACGCTCTCTTTCCTGAACGCCATGTTCTGCATCAGCGGAGAGAGCGAGTGGGTAATCGGGTTTCCGGCCACCCCGAACAGCTGCGTGGCACGGTCCACCTTCTCAATTCGGTACAGATCCAAAAGCGTATGCGCCGTCACCTGCCCCGGCGCTGTTTCTCCGCCGTCGGCAGACGACGCAAAGGTGAATGCAGCGCCGGCTCTTGGGCCAAGCACCCGGCTCACCAGCCCCTCCTCACCCATCGCAATGCCCACCACCTGCGATGAGAGCGATCGCTCCTCAATCAGCTTCAGCACTTCCAGATTGTCTACCAGAGTCCGCGCCGTCGAGACCACTTTCACGTACTCCGGCGAAAAAGCCAGAATGCGCTCCGCCGCCTGATCCAACCTATTTGTCTGCTTGAAGTCATGAAAGCTGATCAACAGCACCGTTCCCACCGCGTGCAGTCCGTCACGAAACTTCTTGAGCGCCGCCGGTTTTGTCTCCTCCGCTGATTCCACCTCTAGATCCACAATCTGGCAGCCCGCCTCGGCGGCCTTCAGCAGAATCTCTAACTCGTCTGCCAGCGACCCCACAAAGTTGCCGGTATTCTCTTTGCGGCGGCAGGTAGCGATTGCCGTGACATCCCGATGTTCCGCGAGAAACTCCTTCGCCTTCTCCAGCACAGCTGCCGGCTTTGCGAGCGAATCAAGTCGGAACTCGACAAACTTTGCATCCACCAGCGCCGCCGCAGCCCGCTCCATCATCTCCGCCGGCGTTTCCGCCTGAATTGCCACGCACAGCTTTCCTGGGCGCAACCGTGGAAGCATGGGCGCAGGGGCAAGAGAAGACGGGTTGGAAACGGGATGGGCCATGGGATCGCCTGACGCATCTTAAAGGGGTTGAGTCGCGGATGCAACTGCCCGCCTCAAACGTTTGCTTTAGCTGCCATTCCAGCACAAACCCGCCCGGCTGTGGCAACCTAGAAGTTTGGAGGAGTTTCCAACGTATGCCTTCTGAAGTAAATGCTCCCGCCATCGCCGACAAAGACCTTCACGCCTGGGATGCGGGCGGCGCCGCCTCTACGGAGGCGCTTTCCGCCTGGGTTACCGCACGTCTCGCCGCCCACGAGGCCGCACTTGCTGCGCTGCTGGCCGTTGACGGTCCCCGCACTCCGGATAACTCCCTCCGTCTCTATGACCAGGCCATCGAGCATCTCAATCTCGCGGGCGCACAGTCCGGCGTGCTCAACTCCGTCGCCGCCGACAAAGCTGTCCGCGACCAGGCGCAGGACGAAGCTCAGCGAATCTCCATGGCCGGCTCAGCACTCAGCCTCAACCGCGAAGTCTACGACGCCCTCGCGGCCATCGACCTCACCGGCGCAAGCCCGGCCACCCAGCACTACGTCCAGCGCACCCTCCTCGGCTATCGTCTGGCCGGCGTAGACAAGGACCAGACCACCCGAGACCACATCCAGGCGCTCCATGAGAAGGCAACCCGCCTCTCGCTCGAGTTCAGCCGCAATATTCAGGAGGGCGGCAAGACCATCGAGGCAACCGTCGACGAGTTGGCCGGCCTGCCCGCCGACTACCTCGCGCGCCATCCGGCCAACGCAGAAGGCGTGGTCATCATCACCACTGACCAGCCGGACATGCAGCCGGTAATGACCTTCGCGGCCAACCCGGCGTTGCGCGAGCGCATGTTTCTTGCTTACAACACCCGCGCCTACCCCGCGAACCAGCAAATCCTGCTCGACCTGCTGGCCACCCGCCAGGAGATTGCCACCGTCCTCGGCTTCCGCAGCTGGGCTGACCTTGCCACCGCCGACCAGATGATGAGTTCCGCCGCCAACGTCCGCACCTTTCTGGCCAGGCTCGACGAGGCCAGCCGCGAAGGAGCAATCCGCGAGCACGCGCTGATCATGGAGTTCGCCCGCAAGCACCAGCCCGGCACCGAGGCAATCGACATCACCAGCCGCGGCTACTGGTACGAGCAATTCCGCCGCTCCGCCTTTGACTTTGACTCGCAGTCCGTCCGCCCCTATTTCCCCTACGCACAGGTCGAGGCCGGCGTACTTGAAACTGCTGCCCGGCTGTTCAAAATCGAGTTCCGCCCATCCGATGCCTCCGCCTGGCACCCCGATGTTTCTGTTTTCGATGTCTTTGATGGCGGCCACCGCGTCGGCCGTTTCTACCTCGACATGCACCCCCGCGACGGCAAGGACAAGTGGTTCTCCGCCGCGCCCATCGTCACCGGTGTCCGCAGCCGCGCCCTGCCTGAAGCTGCGCTCATTTGCAACTTCCCCGCCGGCGATGAAAATGGCCCCGGCCTGCTGCAATACTCTGACGTGGTCACTTACTTCCACGAGTTCGGCCACCTGATGCACGCCATCCTCGGCGGCCAGACCGAGTGGGCTGGCCTTTCCGGCTTCGCCACCGAAGGCGACTTCATCGAAGTCCCCTCGCAGATGCTGGAAGAGTTCTTCCGCGATGAAAAGCTGCTTCAGGCCTTCGCTCGCCACTACCAGACCGGCGAAGTCCTGGCCTCTGAGATCATCCGCAAAATGAAGGTTGCCGGAGCATTCGGCCGCGCCGACGGCATGAGGACGCAGATCTACTACACAACCCTCTCGCTCGACCTCCACGATCAGGACCCCGCGGGCCTCGACCTCGACGTAACGACCAAGTCCCTTTATCAAAGCCTGCAGCCGTGGACCTGGCTCGATGGCAACCGCATGTATGCCAGCTTCGGCCATCTCATCGGCTACTCGTCCAACTACTACACCTACGCCTTTGACAAGGTCATAGCCCTCGACTTCTTCGCCCAGTTCGATGCCAACGATCTGCTCGGATGCGAAGCCGGCACGCATTACCGCAAGGCCGTGCTGGAGCAAGGCGGTTCCAAGCCTGGCCGCCAGATGGTCCGCGACTTCCTCGGCCGCGACGAAGAGTTCTCCGCCTTTTCCACCTGGCTCAACGAGGAGTTTGAAGGAGAACTGCTGGCTGCGACGAAATAGAATTTTCCAGGTCTAACTCCCGAGTGCAAACCATGGACAACTATCACATCGCGCAGGTCAACGTAGGTCGCATCTTCGCTGAACTCGATGACCCGATCATGGCAGGTTTCATCAATCGGCTTGACGAGATAAACGTCCTCGCCGATGCCGCACCTGGCTTCGTCTGGCGGCTTCAGGAATCCAGCGGCAACGCCACCTACCTCCGCCCCTTCAACGACGAGCGCATGCTTCTGAACATGTCCGTCTGGCAATCGGTGGAGACCCTGCACGCCTACGTCTTCACGACTGCTCATGCCGAACTTCTTCGCCAACGCCGTTCCTGGTTTGAGAAGTTCGCCGGCGCATATACCGCGCTCTGGTGGGTGCCCGCCGGCCATCTCCCCGGCATCGACGAAGCCAAAAAACGCCTGGCCCATCTTGAGTTCTACGGCCCCACACAATTTGCGTTCACCTTCAAAACCGTAATGCCGCCCGACCTGGAGTTTCAGTCACAAATTGACTGGTCTTCGTTCCAGCCTTGTCCCGCGGGTTAGTGCCGGATGGCCCATTCCGACCCTGTTTACTTTGTCAGATCAGCAGTTATTTGCGCTTCCGATCAGGCGCGCTATACTTGTATAGCAAACCGGTTGGAGGTTCCCCTTGCTTGCTATCCGTCTCCCCGAAGAAATCGAAAAACGCCTCGACGCCTTGGCAAAAGAAACTGGCCGCACGAAATCCTATTACGCTCGTCAAGCAATTCTTGAGCAACTTGACGATCTCGAAGACTACTACCTTGCAGAGAAGCGCTATGCAGACCTCGTCGCCGGCCGCACCACCGCGGTGAGTCTCGAGGAAGTGATGAAGCGCTATGGGATGGAAGATTAAGATCGAGCGCAGGGCTGAAAAAGAACTTGACCGGCTGGATGTTCAAGTATCGCAGAGGATCATTAAGTTCTTACTCGGTAAGTTGGCGTTGCTCGACGATCCGCGAAGCATCGGCGAGGCGTTACAGGGATCGGAAATTGGCGACTATTGGAGGTATCGCGTCGGTGACTACCGCATTATCTCTCGGATTGAAGACGGCGTTTTGACGGTCTTTGTCGTTCGCGTAGGCAACCGCCGCGAAGTTTACCGTTGATCTCTGACAACTGAAAACTGTCCACTCTTCGCTCTTATGACCGTATCCGACTTCCGTCGCATCGCTCTCAGCCTCGAAGGCGCAGAAGAAGGCTCGCACATGGGCGCAGCCGACTTCCGCGTGGGCGGCCGCATCTTCGCTACACTGGCCTCCGTCGACCAGGGCTTCGGCAACCTAATGATCAACCCCGAACTTCAGGCCGCCTTCATCGCCGACCGCCCCGATCTCTTTCTCCCCATCCACGGGGGCTGGGACCGCATGGGCGCCACTCACATCCGCCTTGCCGAAGCCGACGAAGACACCCTGGCCGGCGCACTCCACACCTGCTGGAAGTTGCGTATCGAGAAAAACCGAAAGCCAGCCAAAAAACACCCGCCGGCCAGAACCCGCAAGCCCAACCCCGCCGCATAATCCGCATCCAACCATCTGATCGCCCATCTATGCACCCGGAGCAGCACGGCTCAAAGCACAGTTCGATCAGGAGAAACCCATGAATATCGGAGTTCTAGGATCCGCAGTCGTCGCTCGCACCCTCGCTACAGGCCTCCTCAAGCACGACCACTCAGTCTCCCTCGGCAGCCGCACCCCGGAAAAGCTCGCCGACTGGATAGCTGAGAATCCCACCGGCCATACCGGCACATTCGCAGAAGCAGCCGCCTTCGGCGAACTCCTCATCTTCGCCGTCAAAGGCACCGCCGCCCAAAACGTCCTCAAGCTTGCTGGAGCAGCGAACCTCGCCGGCAAAACCGTCATCGACGCCGTCAATCCCATCGCCGACGCACCTCCCGACCACGGCGTGCTCAGGTTCTTTACCACCCACGACCAGTCGCTGATGGAGCAGTTGCAACTCGCCTACCCCGCCGCCAACTTCGTCAAGGCATTCAACTCCGTCGGCGCTGCTTTCATGGTCAATCCCCAGTTCCCTGACGGCAAACCCACCATGTTCATCGCCGGAGACAGCGCCGCCGCAAAAGCCCAGGTCACCTCAATTCTCGATCAGTTCGGCTGGGACACGGCAGACATGGGCGGCGTTCAGTCCGCGCGAGCCATTGAGCCGCTCTGCATGCTCTGGTGCCTCCCCGGCTTCCTGCACAATGAATGGTCCCACGCCTTCAAGCTCATCAAGCTGTAAGGCCGCAGCGTAGGTGCTGCAGTGAACTACGATGGACTCATGGCAACTGTCAACGACTTCCAAGGAAGATGGGCGTTGGTCACCGGGGCCAGCGCCGGTATCGGCATCTCTCTCGCGCGCGAACTAGCCTCCCACGGCGCAAATCTCATCCTCACCGCTCGCCGCAAAGACCGTCTGGAATCTTTCGCTGCCGAACTGCGCGGGAAGGGGACCGAGGTGCGGATCGTCCCGGCTGACCTCAACGATCCCGCCGCGCCGCAGGCAATTTACGACGCCACAGCCGGCGCCGGTCTCATCGTCGACATCCTCATCAACAACGCCGGCCTCGGCCTCTACGGCGCACAAATCGCATCGGACCCAGCCCAGGAGATGAGCCAGATCCGCGTCAACTGCGAAGCCGTCGTCCGCCTCTCGCGGCTCTTCGTTCCGCCCATGGTCGAGCGCCGTCGCGGATGGGTCATGGTCCTGGCATCAACGGCCAGCTTCCAGCCCGTGCCGTATCTCTCCACCTACGCAGCTACCAAGGCCTTCGACCGCTTCTTCGCGCTCGGCCTTGCTGAAGAAGTCGCGCGTTTCGGGGTAAAGGTCACGGCTCTCTGCCCTGGCCCCACGGAAAGCGAGTTCTTTGAGATAGCGCAGGCAAGCATCTTCAAGAAAGCTGGAATTCAATCCGCCGAATCCGTAGCCCAACAGGGAATTGCCGCTCTCGCTCGCGGCCAGCGCACCATCATCCCCTACCTCGGCGGTCGGCTCACCGCGTTTATGGTCCGCTTTTTGCCAGTAGGCCTGATCACCTATTTCGTAGAAAAAGCCGCCCGCCCTAAACCCACCTGATCACCGACAACTGATCACCGACAACTGATCACTGATAACTGACCACTGATAACTGACCACTGACAACTGCCTTTACTCCAGTTCCCTCACCCAGATATTCCGGAAGCTGATCGGCTCGCTCTTGTCCCCATGCGCCTGCAGCTTGATCGGCGCGCGGTCATAGGCTTTGTAAAACGGCTTGCCTATATAGAGAGTCTGCCCCTTCAGCTCAAAGTGGTTTTGCACCAGCACGCCATTGAAGAAAGCCGTCACATACGCCGGAGACTTCACTGAACCGTCGTCATTAAACCGCGGCGCAGTCCACACGATGTCGTAGTTCTGCCACTCGCCTGGTTTACGGTTCGGATTCACCAGTGGCGCGCCCTGCTTGTAGATGCTGGCCGCCTGCCCGTTTACATAGGTCGTATTGTCGTAGGAGTCCAGCACCTGCATCTCGTACCCATCGTCCCCCGGCCCCGTCGATGCAAGAAATACGCCGCTGTTTCCACGCGCCTGGCCGCTGCCGGTGATGTTTTCCGGCACCCTCCACTCCACATGCAGCTGATAGTCCTTGAACTTCCGTTTGGTCTCGATGTTGCCCACGCCGGACGCCTTCTTCACCGTGAGGATGCCGTCATGCACCACCCACTGTGCCGGCGTGTGGTCCTGGGCGGAAACCCATTCGTCCTCATTGGTGCCATCGAACAGCACAATCGCGTCCGACGGCGGCGCTTCGCTGGTTGCACCGGGTGTAACGATCTTCGGCACCGGCGTCCAGACTTCGGTCTCTTCCGGTTTTGGCTTGTCTGCCTGTTGGGCGCCCAAAACGGCGGTGGTGGAGACAATGGCTGCGAGCGCGAGCATGCGGGTAAGTTGGCTGTTCATAGTCGCATTGAGCATACACCTCCGAATGCGCCTGCGTCAGCTGGATGGAGTGTACTGTTAGTCGTTCTAGGAGGAGCCGCCGGGTCCGCCCTTGCCGCTGCCAGGAAGGATTGCGAAGGAGTTGAAAAACCGCTCCACATCCTTCTCCTGCCGCGCTCCAGCCGATGGAAAGCTGGCTGTCAGCATGTAGAGGCGTACCCCCGCGTATATCAGCCGCGAGTCCAGCACCCCACCGCCGCTGTTCTTGGCGATGAACTCCCGCCCCGGAAACCCCTGTATGTTCCTTGCGGACTCGTTCACCAGCGCGGACTGCGTTCGCTCCACCGCGCCGTCTCGGGCCATCTCCAGCGTCCGCTGCGGAATTTGCTTGTTCACCCGTGCTACCGGAGGGTTGTCTTCCCAGGCGACGGAAAAGGTCGTCTCTGCGTCGGGATTGGAGAAGATCATGTTCACTTCGTCCGTGCTGCCCGACTCGTTGTATGCCGGAACCTGGATCTGATTCTGATTGGTCGGCATCTCCACCCGGAAACCATCCGCCGAGCGGTCAACCTTCTGCCACACAATGTTTGCCGGCCGCCCGGTGTCCCCGGAGGCTCCGCCGAGCTCAGTGCTGCCTCGGCTGTCATCGGTGCTCACCACCGGCGTATGCGAGAGGCCAAGCTGCTGCCGATGCGTGTACACGAACCCGACGCCCACCAGCCCAACCGCCGCCAGCAAAATGGAATGCCACTTCTTCACACCATAAGAGTGACAAGCCCAGCTCATGGATGCAAGTCGATTATTGTCTTTTCGTTAACGAAGGGTGCCCGGCAGGTAAAGCCCGATGCAATGTTCCCACGGGGCCCGCCAAAAGCGGATCTCCCGTGTCCAAGAATCCCGACGCAACCTTTTTCAGAGTTATGCATCTATCTAGATAACAAGCAGAGGCTTCCTCGAAACATCACCCTTCCTAGAAGGAATCCACCCTTTCAGACCTGTTAAGGGTCTGAGTCTTCAATTCCCCCCTGGACCCCCTCCAAATCAAGGCCTCTCGAGCGGGCCTGCCGGAAGGCAGGCCCATCGCTTTTCTGAAACACTCCCTGCCCCCAACGGCTTGTCCTGCCGGATAAAATCAAATCGTGCCGTCTTCCCCTGAAATCTCGGCGTCGCGGGAGTTCGCTCCGCCCCGTCCTGTCCCCGTCATGGTGCAAAACGGCGTCAATCTCCTCGTCGTAGCCCCCTGGTCAGAGTCCCCAAACGCACCCTGGCTTTGGCACGGCTTCAGCACCCGTATCGGCGGTCTCAGCCGTGCCTATTCCACTGATGGCGCCTCCGGCGAATTGAACCTCGGATTTACAGCCTCGGATGATCGGGAAACAGTCGCCCACAATCGACGCCTGCTGGTGGAAGCAGTCACAGGCAACGCTGACCCACCCCTCATCACCTTGCGCCAGGTTCATTCCACCGTGGTCGTTCTCGCCAATGCCTCTAACGCCGGCCAGCAAACCCCTTGCGAAGGCGACGGCCTCATCACCGCAGAACCCGGCCTGCTGCTCGGCGTACAAACTGCCGACTGCATTCCGGTCCTCGTCGCAGATCGCAAGCGCCGCGTCGTTGCTGCGTTTCATGCCGGTTGGCGTGGCACAGTAAACGGAATTGTCGAGTCCGGCGTTGGCCGCATGCAACGCGAGTTTTGCTCGCAGCCTGAAGACCTGACCGCCGCCATTGGCCCCGGCATCGGCCCCTGCTGCTATGCCGTCGGCGAAGAAGTGTTGTCCAGCTTCCTGGCGCAATTCGCCTACGCACGAGATCTGTTTCACGAAACTCCGCAGATTGACCCGTACACCAAGCGCCCCAGCCTGCATGTTGACCTGGTCGAGGCGAATCGCCGCCAGTTGCTCGCCGCCGGACTTGCTCCAAGCGCTATTCATCGCACCGGCGGTTGCACCCATTGCATGCACGACCTGTTCTTTTCCCATCGTGCCTCCCATGGCCACGCTGGCCGCATGATGAGCGTGATCGGCATACGCCCAGACGGCGTCCCGCGCTAATTCGATAGCCGCCTCAGTCCAAAAACGCGCGAGATCGTCTTGACTCCATTTCAGCATCTGGATATAGTTGCACACATTTCCTTCGTCCCCTGACCAAAACTTCCCCAAGCTTGATCCAGCAATGGAGGTCCCACCATGAAAGCGATTCCCCGCACTCTGCAGGGTCGTACCCTTCTGGCGTTTGCTTTTCTTGCCGCGAGCATCCCAGCCATGAGCCAACTGGCAAACCCTCAAGCAGTCAGTAATCCCGTGGTCCCTCAGATCGCATCCCATGCTGGAACCGCTACGGACCGTGCCGGCGAAACCGTCGAAATGGTCTTCAGTATCTATTCCGCCGCCGAGGGTGGCGAGCCCCTGTGGAGTGAGACTCAATTGGTCAGTGTTGGCCAGGACGGAAAGTATTCCGTGCTGCTCGGCACCGCAACTGAAAGCGGATTGCCGCAGGCCGTCTTCGCCGTCGGCACAGCTCGTTGGCTGGGCGTCAGCATTGAGCGTGGCGCGGAGCTGTCCCGGGTCCCCTTCGCCTCTGTGGCCTACGCCATGAAAGCCGCCGATGCGCAGACCCTGGCCGGCATTCCCGCCGCGGAGTTCGTAACCCGCAAACAGTTTGCCCAGTTGGCACACGCAATGCTTCAGCCCGTCCCGCCGGAGAACTCTGACCTTCAGCCCAACACCACCGGCACAGTAACCGGTTCTGGGACAGCCGGTACGATTCCGCTCTGGACCGGAGCACTCACACAGGGCAACTCGGCAATCACGCAAGTCGGTACGGATATTGGCATCAACGAAGCAACTCCAACCGCGACGCTTGATGTGAACGGGACGGAAAATGTGCGTGGCGTTCTCAGCCTCCCCCCGCTTGTCACGGCAACCACCACGGCCGGGCAGCGGTCGCAGCTCATTCAGCTTAGCGCCAGCTCCTGGTCATCCACGTTCAGCGCAGCTTTGACCCCGACGTTCAAGATCCTCAACAATGTGGTGAACAACAACACCTCCTCCGCCGGAGGTCAGCTCGAATTCCACTATCAAAACGGCCCTGCCAGCGTGAACGTGCTCACCATCGCCGGCACCGGCGTCATCACATTCGCCCCCAGCCAGACCTTCCCCGGCACCCTCAAAAGCGTCGCCGCAACCAGCCCGGTCACCGCGACAACCACATCAGGAGTCGTAAGCCTGGGACTGAACACAACGAGCCTTGAAACCACACTCAACGCAGTCTATCCGCAGTTAGGCGCAGCCAACACCTTCGTCGGCAGCCAGGCCATCACCGGCAACCTCACCGCCAGCGGAACGGAGACGGTGCAAGGCGAAGGCACGTTTGGCGCAAACGGAACGACGGCGACCGGATTGTTGGCCACGGGAACCACAACCGGAGTTACCGGCAACACCTCAAGCACCGCCGCAGGTTCAACCGGCGTGTTTGGCGGTGCCACCGCCGCAACGGGTCAAGTTACCGGCGTTACCGGGTCCACGTCAAGCTCCACGAATTTCGCAGCGGGAGTACAAGCCTTTGAGGGTGCAAGCAGTGGGAACACCATGGGAGTGCTCGCTACCGTACTGAGTAATAATGGGTATGGGGTCTTGGCAAGCGCGGTATCGGCTACTGGCTACACGGTCGGCGTGGTCGGCCAGAGCGCCAGCACCAGCGGCATCGGGGTCCAAGGCACCGCCTCCGCCTCCACTGGAGCAGTCTTTGGCGTACAGGGAAGCACCGGCAGCGGCACAGCCGGAGCTTCGGGAGTGAACGGATACAACTATTCCGCAACTGGGGTAGTCAACGGCGTCACCGGAAGTGTCGTAAGCGCCACGAACAACGCGGCAGGCGTGAATGGGTTTGATAACGCTACATCGGGAGTGGTCTACGGTGTTGAGGGAAGCACCGCCAGCGGCACCAACGGCGCGTCGGGCGTGAATGGGTTCGATTCCGCAACAACAGGGGCGGTCTTTGGCGTCACCGGTAGCAGCAGCAGCAGCACGAATGGCGCTGCCGGGGTGAATGGATTCAATAACGCAACAACTGGAGTGGTCTACGGGGTACTTGGGGCCACCAGCAGCAGTGCAAGTTATGCGGCCGGCGTCCAGGGCAACGCGAATGCCACTACAGGCGGCGCATACGGCGTGTACGGAATCACCAACAGCTCGGGCGAAAGCGCAGGCGTGCTCGGGTATGCCAGTTCCACTACTGGCAGTCCGACAGGCGTAAGTGGCTACACAGCAAGCACTAACGGAGGCGTCGGCGTCTACGGCCAAGTACTCGCCACCAGCGGCGAGGGCACTGGAGTGATTGGCTCGGCCCCGGATACGACCGGATTCAACTTCGGCGTTCAAGGCCTTGCAGGCAAAAATGGGGTGGGTGTTCAGGGAACTTCGCCCAACATGGCGGTGGCTGCTTTCAACCAGTCCTGTAATTCGTCGGGTTGCACTCTCGCTCCCGGGACCGCCGGCCAATTCGTAACCGGATCGGGCGGATTGATTCTCCAAGGCCTGTCTGGCTCCGGCGCCCCTGGAAATACAACCCAGGTCTTCTCCGTCGACTCCAGCGGCAACGGCACCTACGCCGGCAACCTCAACGTGACAGGCAAGCTGACCAAGGGTAGCGGCTCGTTCAAAATCGACCACCCCCTCGACCCGGCTAATAAATACCTCTCCCACTCCTTCGTCGAATCGCCGGACATGATGAACGTCTACAACGGCAATATCGTCACCGACAAGCGCGGCCTGGCCACCGTCACCCTCCCCGACTACTTCGAAGCCCTCAACCGCGATTTTCGCTACCAACTCACCGTCATTGGCCAGTTCGCCCAGGCTATCGTGGCTCAGGAGATCGATAAGAACCACTTCGTCATCCGCACCAGCAAGCCTGGAGTCAAAGTCTCCTGGCAAGTTACCGGCATCCGCCAGGACGCCTACGCCAACGCCAATCGCATTCCCACTGAAGAAGACAAGCCGGCCAGCGAGCAGGGCTTCTATCTCCACCCTGAAGTGTTTGGCCAGCCAGCCTCAAAAAGCATCATGGCCGCCGCCAAACCAGTAGCCCATCCAAGCGCCGGTGGCGTGAACTCGCGGTAACTTTCACCCCGCCTTGCAAGAACCCACGCAAACCCTCGCTGCGATGCATCCATCGCAGCGAAGGTGCTTGCATACAATTGAGTTTCAATTCGAAGCTGCCAACCCAAGACCCGGCTGGCCCCATTCCCGAGTGGAGGCACCGGGAAATGATTCGTTCCTCAGGAAGCCTTCACAGCCTCATCCGGGTTCACCAGGTCGCGAAGTTCCTTCGATGGCTTGAAGTAGGGAACGCGCTTGGCGGGGACTTCCACGCGCTCGCCTGTCTTCGGGTTGCGTCCAATACGTGAGTTGCGCTGGCGTATCCGGAACGACCCGAATCCTCGGATTTCAATCTTGTCCCCGGTCTGCAGCGCGCCGATCACCGAATCAAAAATTGTCTCAACGATCACTTCGCCGTCGCGGCGAGTCAGATCTCCCAGCCCGGTCACTTTCTCCACCAGATCTGCCTTTGTCATATCAACTAGGCCTCCGCTCACAGCATAACCGGATTTCGCTAACTAAGCAGTGAAAAAGAAGGACCTCTTGTGGGAATTGAGCCTTTGCTCATCAATAAGATGGGGATTTTGCCCCCTCATCGACTTTCCCCCGGCCTTTCGACCGCCCTGAGTTATCATGGCTCAAGTGTCTTGCTGGGGAGAGGACCAGAATCCATGCCCACCCTCAGCCAGACCCCGGCTGCTCCCGTGACACATTATCCCTACTTCAGCATCGTCATCCCGGCCTTCAATGAGAGCGCCCGCATCCCCGCGACGCTTGCAGAAGTTGTCAGCTGCGTCCGCCGGCACGGCTGGGATGCCGAGGTGATCGTCGTTAACGACGGCTCCACCGACTCCACTCGACAGGTGGTCCTCGACTTTGCCCGCACTGCTCCGGAAGTCCGCATCCTCGACAACCCCGGCAATCGCGGCAAGGGCTACAGTGTCCGCTCCGGCCTGCTTCAGGCCTTTGGCGAAGTGGTCATGTTCACCGACGCCGACCTCTCCGCCCCCATGGACGAGGCCGAGCGACTCTTTGACGCCATCGCCAAGGGCGCGGATATCGCCATCGGTTCGCGCTGGCTTGAAAAAGGCCGCCAGACCCATCGCCAGCCGCTCTACCGGCAGTTCTTCGGCCGCTGTTTCAACGCCGTCACCCGGGGCGTTATGGGCCTACATTTTGCCGACACCCAATGCGGCTTCAAAGCCTTTACCCGTCACGCCGCCCAGACCGTCTTCCAACTCCAGACCATCGAGCGCTGGGGCTTCGACCCCGAAATCCTGTTCATCGCTCTCAAATGCGGTTTCAAGGTCGAGGAAGTCCCGGTCAGCTGGCACCACGACGCGCGCACCCGCATGAGCTACCTCAAAGACGGCATGAAAATGCTCGAAGAGATTGCCATCATCCGCTGGAACGCCCTTCGCGGCCGCTATGGCAAGCAGGTGGAGCATATCCACCGCGCCTCTCTCGAGAAGCGGTAGCCGGTGCCGCCACTTTCCCACGACGGGCTTGCACGCATTGCCGCCGGAACCGCCTTCTTTCTGCTCATCGCCCTGCTGCTCTGGCGTCGTTGGCGCAGGCGATAACCTTGCGCAGGCAGTTCCTGGCAAGCCGCCCAGGATTTCAGTGGATGAGGCGGGAAGGGAATGGTACGGTTATACGGAATCCTCAGGAGGTAGCTTGCACCCTTCTGCCCGCCCGCCCTTCCTGTCACTGCCTCGCTTTCTGGCTCTATGCTTATGCCTGTTCTGCGCCGCCCCCGCATTCAAGGCTCAGACCGCACCAAAGGCCGCAACCGCCTCAGCCGCACAGCCTTTTGACGCAACCAGCCTGCGTGAACCAGTGGGAATCGGGGCGCAGGGCCTTGTGCAGGACGGGGACGATCCGGCCTACGCCCGGCCGGATTTTGATGACTCGAAATGGCTCCCGGTGGATGCGAAGACCAGGGTGAAGGAGCTTTTCCCCCAAAGCCAATCGGTAGTCATCTGGCGGCGTCTGCACATCAGGGTTTCTCCTGTGGAGACCGGTTTGGCGTTACAGGCCTATGGGGTCTCCCGCGCCTTTGAGGTCTACGTCAATGGCCAGAAGCTGATGCAATCCGGCCAAGTCAGGCCCTTCGTACCTTATACGGAAAACGCCTATGTTATCGTACCCGTTCCTGAAGCCCAACTCCGGACCGGCGGCCTCGTCATAGCTGTACGGGAGCATTATTCGCGCGCTGCATGGGACTATCCCAATCCCAGTTTCTACGCGGATGATTTCACAGTGGGACAGGAAAGATCTCTCCGGGATCAGGCATCGCTTTCCGTAATTCGCGGCAATGCCGGGTTTGGACTTGAGAGAATGCTGGCGGTGGGCGTAGGCCTGGTGGCCCTTGTCCTATTCACCGCGCAACGGCGACAGTCCGAGTACCTTTGGATCTTCGGGATGGGAGCCACGCTTGGGGCTCAGGTATTCGTTGCCGTTCTGCTGGCCACGCGCAATATCCCAGCGGAGTGGAATATCTTGTCTAGCCTGCTGGGTTACCTGGGAAATCTGACTCTCCTGCTTGGATCTCAGGCACTGCTGCGCAAGAGGTTCAGTTGGCGGCTTTGGCTCTTCATAGCGGCTTCGTTTCTCGTCGCTATTGCCGCGTCGGCGTTCTATTACGTAGGCAGCCTGCCTTTTGTGTACTTTGTGGCCGCCGGAATCCCGTTGCTTATCATAGGGAGTCTCATTCTCCCCTGGCTCTTTCTTCGGCGATTTCGCTCCGGAGACCGGGAGGCAGGCGTTATCCTCATCCCTCTGCTCACGTTCAGCCTGGTTAACTATGCCTATCTTGCGATGATGGTGCTGCAGCAGATCCCCGCAGCGCGGGCCCCCGCAAACGACGATTGGGATCGCATTAACTCGTTCCACATCGGGATGTTCCATTTTTCGCTGAATGAGGACGCCTCGCTGATCTTCTGGTGCTCGCTGGGCATCATCCTATTGCAGCGCTTCACCCACACGAGCCGCAAGCAGGCGCTACTCGAAGGCGAACTCGAAGCCGCCCGCGAAGTCCAGCAGGTCATTCTCCCCGAGCAGATCGAGTCCGTCCCAGGCTTCTCCATCGAGTCCGTCTACCAGCCAGCCCAGCAGGTCGGCGGAGACTTCTTCCAGATTCTCCCCACCTACGATGGCGGTCTGCTAGTAGTAGTCGGCGATGTTGCCGGCAAAGGCCTGCCCGCTGCAATGCTCGTCTCCGTCCTAGTCGGCGCAATTCGTGGTGTCGCCGAATACACTAAAGACCCCGCCGAATTGCTGGCCAATCTCAACGAACGGCTCGTCGGACGCGGCGGCAGTCTTGCGACAGCTCTTGTCGCGCATATCTCAGGCAACGGCTGTGTCACCATCGCCAATGCTGGCCATCTGTCCCCCTATCTCGATGGCAGGGAAGTGGAACTCCCCGGTGCTCTACCCCTCGGCGTCCTGAGTGGCGCAGTCTATGAAACAACGCAATTCAACCTCGCCCCCGGCGGCCGCCTCACCTTCTACTCTGACGGCGTCATCGAGGCGCAAAACGCAAAAGGCGAGCTCTTCGGCTTCGACCGCGCAAAGGCCATCTCCAGCCAGCCCGCCGCCGCCATCGTCCGCGCCGCCCAGTTGTTCGGCCAGGAAGACGACATCAATGTCGTCACCATCCAGCGGAATGAGGCCATTGCGACAGCTGCCTGATAAACCTCCTGGCATCCCGGCCAAATTCACCGTCTAACCATGCGACGGCATGTACGCTGTGCCGCGCAAATGCATCCAACCAACCACGGAGGAAACCCATGCTACGCAAAACCATCCTTGCTGTCCTGTTTCTCGCGCTGGGATCGATGACCGCCCTCGCCGCCGATTTCAGCGGCAAGTGGACTGCCGACGTCACCACCCCGCGTGGAACCCAAACCCTCACCTTTGACTTCCATGTCGATGGCGCTGCGCTCACCGGCAAAATCACCTCGCCGCGCGGGGATAGCGACATCGCCGACGGAAAAATCGATGGCGACACGATTACCTTTACCCAGACCATGAGCTTTAACGGCAACGACTTCAAGATGACTTACTCCGGCAAAGCCGACGGCGACACCATCAAGTTCACCCGCCAGGCCGGTGATCGACCCGCCGTGAACTTTGTGGCCACTCGGCCCAAGTAGTTCGCCTCGAGTTTTCCTGTGGGAGCGCGGCCCGGGGCGATGATAGGGTGGATTGGAAACATCGGGAGGTCCACCCAACACCATGGCCTGCTCCAAGCCTGTCAGCACGCTCCACCGTTTGCTCGTTGCCACGGCCTTTTTGCTTCTGGCATGGGGTCTGCCCGCTGCCTCTCAAGCTCCCGCCATCCCTGCTTCCGCCCCATTCTTTGACGCTAGCCATCTCTCCGAGCCGGCCAGCCTCAACTCCGATTGGCGAATGCAGCCCGGTGACGACCCCTCTTGGTCCCGACCCGATTTCGACGACGCGCTCTGGACTCCGGTCGATCTCGCAAGAGACCTCAAGACCTACTTCCCGGCCAACCGCCCACTGATCGTCTGGTACCGCTTGCATGTCAAGGTGAACGCCGACGAAGCTGGTCTCGCCTTGCGTCAGGGATCCGTAGCACGCGCCTCGGAGGTCTACCTCAACGGCCAGCCTTTCACCGCCGAGGGACAAATCGATCCTCCTGTCCCCTACACCTGGAATGCTGTAGTCTTGCGCCGCGTGCCTGACAGCATGCTTCGGAGTGGCTCGCTCGTCATTGCAATTAGGGTTCGAATTTCGCCCACGGAATGGGTCTACCAGGATCCGGGCCTCTCTCAAGGTAACCTCGGCCTCGGCCAGTACGATACGTTTTACCGCTTCGACTGGCTCGACATCATCGGCCAGAACGCCATGGGCTGGCTCGACCACCTGTCGACCATCGCTCTTGGAGTAGTTGCCTTGGCATTGTTCGCCTCTCAGCGCCGCCAGACGGAATACTTGTGGATCGCTGCCCTGGCCGCACTGACATTAGTTGAATGCACCGAGCCGTTCGTCTCACTCTTCCGAAATATTCCGCTTCGATGGGAAATATTGACCGACGCCCTGCGCGTTCTCACTCCTTACCTCTGGACCTCGCTCTATTTTGCCTTCATCGGCAAGCGCATCGGCTGGGGATGGCGCTTCTTCCTCATCTTTGCCGGCGTCTGCAATGCATTCAGCGGCATTCAGCCTTTCTTCCTCGTTCTTCCGCTATATATACTGTTCTTTTCGAATCTCCCCTTCATCGTTCTGCTTTCATTGGTCGTCCCAATCATGCTCGCCGTCCACTGGCGTCGCGGCAATCGCGAAGCCGGCATTCTCCTCATTCCCGCGGTCCTGTTCAGCCTCTACATCTACGCTGAGATCGGCTTTGAGACATTGTTTCAATTCCCAGGCGAACGCGATACGGCCCTCCGTGGGTTGAATTTGATCGACCGATTTCCGGCCGGGCCATTCGCCGTCTCCCTCGACCATATATCGGGCATTCTTTCTACCCTCGCTCTGGCCATCATCATGCTGCTTCGCTCAACTTCCATGAGCCGCCGCCAGGCCATCCTTGAAAGCGAACTCGCCGCCGCCCAGCAGGTCCAGCAGGTTCTCCTGCCCGAGCAGATCGAGTCTGTCCCCGGATTCCAGGTTGAAACTGTCTATGAACCCGCCCAGCAAGTCGGCGGAGATTTCTTCCAAATCCTGCCCGCTGAATCCGGCGGACTTCTCGTCTTTGTTGGCGACGTAGCCGGAAAGGGCCTGCCCGCCGCGATGCTGGTCTCCGTGCTCGTCGGCGCCATCCGCAGTGCGGCGCAATACACAGAAGATCCCGCAGAACTGCTGGGCAATCTCAATGAGCGCCTCGTCGGCCGAGGCGGAGGCAGTTTTTCCACCGCGCTGGTGGCCCACATTGCCGCCAACGGCCAAGCCACCATCGCCAACGCCGGGCACCTATCTCCCTATCTCGACGGCAGGGAAGTGGAACTCCCCGGAGATCTCCCGCTCGGCGTAATAAGCGGCACATCCTACAAAACCAGCCAGTTTTATCTGCCCCCCGGCAGCCGCCTGACGTTCTACTCCGACGGCGTGGTTGAAGCGCAGAACACAAAAGGCGAGCTCTTCGGCTTTGACCGTGCAAAAGCCATCTCAACCCGTCCCGCATCTGAAATAGTCCGCTCTGCGCAGTTGTTCGGCCAGGAAGACGACATCACCGTAGTCACCATCGAACGCGAGGAAGCAATCGCGTCAGCCGCCTGATATGTCCGGTTCACCGGGCAAGCGTCCCCACAGGCAGATCTATCACGCGCAGGTCTGTGTCCCGGTCCCGCGCCGTCAGCAAAATCTTTCCAGTAGCATCGGCGACAAAACTCGACCCGCCGTAGGTCTGCCCTTGCCACGGCCCGTGCGTCATCTCCCCCACCAGGTCCACCCCGGCCATCGGACACTCGACCTGTGCCGCGCGCCTCTTCACCAAAGATTCAAGCTGCTTCGAATGCTCGGGCCACTGATCGTTCGGCGCAGCCCACCCATACGGCACCAGCATCAGGTCCGGCTTGAGAGCTTTCAGCCGTTCGAGATAGGCGTCAGTGAAAGTATCCGCGCAGATCAAAACGGCAAGCCGTCCAAACTCGGTATCCACCACGCCGATGTCTTGCGGACGTCCCTGCGAATACGGCGGTTTCATTAGCTCGGCCAGCACATTAATCTTGCGATGCTTCCATAGCAGCTTTCCGGTTTTATCTATCAGGATGGCCGAATCGTAGAGTTTGTCCCCGTCTTTTTCATCCAGCCCGATGGCGATCATCAAGTGGTGCTTCCGCGCTAACACCTGAATTCGATCGCTGTCTTTGCCTGGGATCGGCTCGGCCATTCTGTGCGCCTCGGGATTCTCCCAGCCAAGTATCGACGACTCTGGAAACAGAGCGATATCCGCGTGTTGGGTCTCTGCCTCATCGAGCGCATATTCAATTCGGCGAAAGTTACCTTCCCGGTCGCTGTCGATCACCAGAATCTGGCACACGGCGAGGCGGATCGAATTCTTAGGAGACGATGCAGCGGCGGAAACTGAAGCCAGCAAAAGAAAGAGCATCGCGATAGAAGTGCTGAACCTTTTCAATGGTCTCATCTCCACTTTTTGGCGCCAGTGTATGGGCCAGAATGCTCGCAGGAGAAATTCTACGGCCTGATCTCCACCGGCGTCCCAATTGGAGCCAGCTCCCAGATTTGATCGATCTCGTCGTCGGTCACAGCTACGCAGCCCAGGGTCCAGTCATAAAGCCGATGTGCGGCGCCGATTCTACCCATCCCATTCGGCAGCCCGTGAATCATGATCGCGCCGCCAGGAGAAACACCCAAGTTGGCCGCACGACTCCGGTCCTCGGCATTGGGATAAGAGACATGCAGCGCGCGATGATAGTGGCTATCCCCGTTGCGCGCATCGATCACGTAATTGCCTTCCGGCGTCCGCGCGTCTCCCTCGCGATCCTTGGGCGCAAGTCCGCCGCGGCCGAGAGCAACCTTGTAAGTTTTGATAACTTTGCCGCCGGCCAGTAACTCAAGAACATGATCCTTCTTCAGGATCAAGATCGAATCGGCCTTTTGTGTCTCTGCCGATTGGACCGGCTCTTTTGCGCCCCAGCCGCCGAGCGCAACAAAGCTCCCCACGCAAACAAAAAGCACCGCAACTGCGTCGATTGCCCGGCGAGCTTTCACTGACTCACTGTACTCTATGCGTCAGGCCGTCACCGCGTTCGCCACCCCCTGCAACCCCCGCGCCTCAATTTCAAACTCGCGAATCTTGTACTTCTGAATCTTCCCTGACAGCGTCGCCGGAAACTCCTTCACAAACCGCACATGCTCGGGAATCTTGTAGTAGGCAATCTGCCCCTGGCAAAACGCGCGAATCTCCTCTTCAGTTGCCTCAACCCCCGGCTTCAACCGCACCCACGCCGCGACAATTTCGCCCAGCCGCTCGTTCGGAATCCCCACCACCTGCGCCTCGTCCACCTTGGGATGCGTATAAAGAAACTCCTCCACCTCGCGCGGATAAATGTTCTCCCCGCCCCGAATAATCACGTCCCGCGACCGCCCCGTCAGGTGGATGCAACCGTCTTCGCGCATCACTCCCAGGTCGCCGGTCTTCAGCCAGCCGTCCGCGCCAATCACCAGCGCCGTCCCCTCCGCATCGCCATCGTAGCCCTTCATCACCGCATAGCCGCGTGCACAAACCTCGCCCTGCTCGCCGTGGGGCAGCGTCTCTCCGGCCGCCGAAGCAATCCGAATCTCCGTCTGCGGCATCGCCCGGCCCACCGTCTTCACTCGAATCTCGATCGAGTCTCCGGCGTCGCTCATTGTCACCACCGGGGACGTCTCCGTCTGCCCGTAGGCGATCACAAGCTCCCCGCAATGCATCTCTTCCAGCACTCGCTTCATCAGCTCCACCGGGCACGGCGCACCGCTCATCATCCCCGTCCGCAGGCTGGTCAGGTCGTAGTCTGCAAACTCCGGCAGCGCCATCTCCGCCACATACATTGCCGGAACCCCATAAACACTGGTCGCCCGCTCTTCATGCACCGCCTTCAGTGTCGCCCGCGCATCGAAAGTCCAGTTCGGCAGGATAATTGCCGCACCCGAATTCACCGCGCTCATGGTCCCAATCACACACCCATAGCAGTGGAACAGCGGCACCGGCACCACAATCCTGTCCTGCTCTGTGTAGTGAAATCCCTGGGCCAGAAACTGCCCGTTGTTCACAACGTTGTGGTGCGTCAGCATCACGCCCTTGGGCAGCCCGGTCGTCCCGCTGGTGTATTGAATATTGGCGACATCGTTCACCGAAACGTGCGCGGGAAGGTCTCCAGGCGTATATTTCAGCGCCAGCCATTCCGGAGAATCGAAGTAAATCGTATGCTTCAGCTCCAGCTTGAGCCCGTGGCAAGCCCGCCCCAGAATCTCACCATAGTCGGCGCGCTTATCCCGCCGCCACAAAAACAGCGCCTTCATCCGCGACCGCGCCAGCGTAAACTGCAGCTCGTGCGAACGATACGACGGGTTCACATTCACCAGCGCCGCCCCGGCCCGCGCGCAGGCCATGTGCAGCACAACCCACTCCACGCAGTTGGTGGACCACAGCCCCACCCGGTCGCCGCGCCGTATTCCCAGCGACCAAAGTCCCCGCGCCACATTGTCGGCTTCCTCGCTCAACTCAGCCCACGTCAGCCGGTCGTTCTGGTGCCGCGAGGCCACCGCCAAGCGCTCCGGAAACCGGTCCGCCGTCCGCTGTAGCAGCTCTCCAATCGTCAGTTCCAGCAGCGGCCTGTCCGGTCCGCGCCCATAACTCAATGTGCAAAGCTCTTCTTCCACAGCCATCGGTCCGCCTTCTGCGCAATGAAGAATGGCAGTGTACACCTGCCCAGGGGCGAACGATGTGTGATCCAGCACACAATTCAAGCGAGTACGGGTGAAAGAGAAATGACAGAAGACAAGCCAATACCCGCAAAGATGGCAGGACGCGCCGATGCATTTGGGGAATTTGAAAAAAGAAGAATTGTTGCAGGCATTTGGTGGGCGCTGCAGGATTCGAACCTGCGACTTCCACCGTGTGAATCTGCCTGCATTTGGTTTTTCAACGACTTACAACACCGCGGGGACTGCCAAAGTACGCGTAGGTCGTGCAAGAAAGCAGGAGTTGTGGGTTGGGCTGTGGGGTGGGAAAATCACGGCGGCAACCGTTTATTGTATTTATGGAGTCACGCTCTATAATTGCATGCATGATCTCCCGCCGCCTCACTCCCCATCTAAATGAGTTGCTTTGCCATTCACCGGCGGTGGTCCTGTTGGGGCCGCGCCAAGCTGGAAAGACAACCCTCGCCCTGGAAATTGGCGCGCAGACTTCCTCGATCTACCTGGATCTTGAAGACGAGAATGACCGCGCCAAGCTCGCCAATCCCAGCAGGTATCTCGCGGACCACGAAAACCAATTGGTCATCCTCGATGAGGTTCACCGCGTGCCGGAGCTGTTTCAACAGTTGCGGGGCATCATCGACCGGGGACGGCGGCAAGGAAAAGCAAATGGACGCTTTCTCCTGCTGGGGTCAGCCGCTATGGACCTGCTCAAGCAGTCCGGCGAGAGCCTGGCCGGGCGTATCTCCTATCTCGAACTCGGTCCCTTCGATGCCCTGGAGATCGATCCGGCTTCTCTTGAGACGCTCTGGGTCAGGGGTGGATTTCCACGCAGCTTTCTGGCGGAATCCGACGACACTAGTCTGCTCTGGCGACGGAATTTTGTTCGTACCTATCTGGAGCGAGATATTTCGCAGTTTGGCCCCCGCATACCGGCTGAGACACTGCGGCGATTCTGGACCATGCTGGCACACAATCAGGCTCAGATTCTGAATGCCGCCACCCTGGCGCGCGGTCTGGCCGTCGATGGCAAGACCGTTGCCGGTTATCTTGATCTTCTGGTTGACCTGCTACTTGTCCGGCGATTGCCGGCCTGGCACCGAAATGTTGGCAAGCGGCTCGTCAAGTCGCCCAAGGTGTATGTACGCGATAGCGGCATCGCGCACGCGCTGCTTGGCATTCGCGACAAGGAAGCGCTGCTCGGTCATCCGGTCGTTGGTCAAACCTGGGAGAGCTTTGTCATGGAAACTCTGATCACAGCCGCGCCGGACAGAACCGAAGCGAGCTATTATCGAACCTCCAACGGAACCGAGGTGGACCTTCTTCTCACGCTTCCTGGCGGAGAACTGTGGGCCATCGAGGTCAAACGCACGATGGCGCCGAAGATCGAGCGCGGCTTCCATTCCGCCTGCGCCGATCTGAATCCGCAGAAGCGGTTCTATGTGTATCCGGGCACCGAGCGATTTCCGCTCGATGACAAAACCGATGCCATCGGCGTCGTTGAGCTTGCACGGGCATTGCAATCGGTCACGTAGTGACCAGCTCGCAATACAGAGAAAGCTGCAATGTACGGAGAATGAGATGAAGACAAGTGAAGAATCCGCAGGTCGTGCCTATCTTGTCCTTTGGAAATGGAGCGAAGCTGAGCGAATAAACGGCTCAGTGATTACGCGCGGCGAAGGAAGCCATTCGGGAGGATTGAAGAGAGGCGACCGCATCTTCGTTTGGGCAACCACGGGCGACGAGCTGTATATACTCGGAGCCATTCAGGTCGAACGCGGAGGCCGGGACTGGGCCGAGGGCCAAAGTCTTTACGGACCGTTTCAGATCGTCCCTTTGAAGCGTCTAAAGTGGCGGTTGAGATTTCAGAATTCGGTATCTGAGAAGCTCTCGCACGACAAGTCCATTGCGTGGCAGGTCCGGGCAAGGCGGCAACCAACACCCAAGACAATCGAACTTCTTGAGAAGCTACTGTCCGAAAGTGCCGAACGCGCGGTGAGGCAAACTCACAAGCGTCAGAGCGAACGAC
>Ga0302320_10007038_pt1 | contig 24829 bp, 20 predicted proteins | sample Bog_T0_3_FD_202130 | JGI IMG/M metagenome (GOLD analysis project Ga0302320, IMG submission 202130) | Peat permafrost microbial communities from Stordalen Mire near Abisko, Sweden - Bog_T0_3 | ecosystem: Environmental > Terrestrial > Soil > Wetlands > Peat | place: Sweden: Abisko, Stordalen Mire...
CAGGACAAGGCCGTGCTCAATAATGCGAGGCAGCTCTCGTCCGCGGCCGACCAATATTTCCTGGAATCCGGTGTCTCGGTAGCGTCCCTGAGCAACCTGATTGGTCCCACCCAGTACATCAAGGACCTCAACACCGTGGCCGGGGAGAATTACCCGAGCACTTACACACAGGCCACCACGATTACCGTAACCGGCGTCGGCGGCGTCCGGACCATCACCTACCACATGTGACGGCATTGCGACCTGGCGGCGCCGGCCAAACCTGGAGGCGTCGGCAATGGTGTTGTCTTCGCCCGGGTCTAGTGAACGTACCCGAGCCAAATTAGGAAGAGCCACCGTGGGGCCAAGGTCCCGCAGGGGTCGGGCATCGTATTTTCCAAAATGGCATGTTGCCATCCGGCCGCGCGTGCCTTTGGTCGTAATTCCCTAACCATGCGGAGCAAAATCTACCTCGTGCTTCTGGGTGTCGTGCTCCTGACCCTGGCCATTGTGGTGCGCTCGGGGATGCTGATGAGCAAGAACCCAGGGGAGCCCATCAATTCAGCGATGCGGTCAGCGATGGCCGAGAACGCGCCCCAACTCTCCTCCGAGGACGCGTACCAGATAAGGAAGAGCTACCCCACCGCCTTCACGACCCAATCCGGTCTGATGTACGTGAACCACGCCCCGGGGACAGGCACCGCTTCGCCCCGGATAGGCGACACCGTCGAGGCGCAGTATTCCGGAAAGCTTCTCGACGGGACGCCTTTCGACAGCTCCTTCTCCCATGGCGGGGCCCCCTTCAAGTTCCAGGTCGGGACGGGCCAGGTCATCAAGGGCTGGGACGAGGCGTTCCTGACGATGAGGAAGGGCGCGCGCCGCACGCTCATCATCCCCTACTGGCTGGCCTATGGCGCCGCCGGCCAGCCACCCCGGATTCCGGCTCACGCGACCTTGGTATTTGACGTGGAGCTCGTGGACTTTCGCTGACCTACTCGTGGTAGCGGGTGATGGGCGCCTGCAGCCTGTCAACCAAGGTCCTGTCGAATAGCGGACAGCGTGGGTCGATCTCGGCCACTCCGAATCGCGTTGCGGCCAGGCCCGCGACAAAGAGGGTGCTCTGGGCGATCGTGCGCACGACGCGGCGTCCCTTGCCCTTCCTTGCAGGGGCGGCCTGTGCCTGCGGCGCTCGTATCTCTGGTTTCCGTTGCATGGGGCGGCCCAAATGGCCCGCCCTTGTCCGACACCACCCGGCGCCTTGCGTTCCCCTAAAGCCCGGCAAACCCGCCGTTGCGCTTGATCCACGCCTCGGCCTCCCGCCAGGCAGGGCACACCTCCTCGACGCAGGCCCAGAAGCGCTCCGAATGGTTCATCTCCCGCAGGTGCATCAGCTCATGGTAGATGATGTAATCGCGGACGGAGAGGGGCGTGAGCATGAGGCGCCAATTGAGCGAGATGACGCCGGCGGCCGTGCACGATCCCCATCTCGAGCGCTGGTCCCTCACCGAGACGCGCGTCACGTTCATCCGGGTGACCGCGGCAAGCTCCCAGGTGCGCGCCGGGAGTTCCACCTTTGCCAGGCGGATGAATCGGGCCTCGAGGACCGGGCGCAGGTCGCCTTCCAGGCGTGGGACCCGAAACACGTCCGCCGCAAGGCACACGGTGGGTTTCGCGCCGAGGGTCGCCGGGCGGATTTCCGCAAACTCACCCCGCCAGAGGAGCGCCGTCCCCAGGGTCCATACCTCCGCGGCGCGCGGCCTGTTCCGCTGCCGGCTCCGTGCGCGCTCCAGCCATTCGCGGTGCTGCTCGACGAACCGCTCGGCCTCGCGGACGGACCCCCTCGAGGGGATTGTGGCCACGGCGACGCCGTCGCGACGCAGCGAGAGCCTGTAGTTGCGGGCGTTGGCGCTGCGCTTAAAGACGATGTTTTCCCTCGCCTTGTCGACAATGGCCGGCGGCGAGAGGTGCACACCGTGAGCGGGTGAAAAACTCCCGAAAAAATCCTGCTGTTGCTGGTCGGTCACGTCAGGGGCCTGCAAGGAGTAAGAGCTTTGGCGCGAGCAGGGACCGGGTCGACCGCAAATCCGAGATTTTCGCTGAATGGGTGAAGCGCCCCGATATTGAACGCCGGATATCCAACAAGGGCTCGAGCGGGCCTGCGCCCCGGAAGCCATCGCGCGCCGGCCCGAGGGGCCCTCCGATCTCCCCCGCAACGTTACTGGGGGAAACCAGCCCGCGGCACGAGTGGCCGCGGACCGGTCCTTATTGCTTGCGCGCAGCCGGATCAGGGCAACTCGTAGACCTCAACCAAGGCGACGCCTGTCGTGTTGCTCGCCCCGGCTACCTGCACCGTGTAGGTGCCCGGCGGAAGTGAGACCACCAGCGCGCAGTCGGCGGAGCCCGATGCCAGCGAGAAGGCCCCCACTTGGGCGAAGGCTGCGGGCGTCGCCACGCCAATCGTTGCCTGGACGGACGAAGGGCCTTTGGACGGGGAGTTGGCCCATCCAATGTTTGTCGCGATCACCGCTTCGCTGCTGTCGAAGATCGTTAGAACGGGCGTCACGAGCGCGCCGGTGACGCCAAACGATGTCAATGCCGGTCCGTCGGCGCGGATCAGCAGCTTCTCGGTCCCGCTGCCGGAGACGGCAAATCCCGCGATCAGGGTCTGTGACCCCGTGCCCGCTTCGCACCGCGCCGAGACGTTAACAAAGCGCGCGGTGGGCGTTCCCTGGTCCCCGTCATACATCTCGAGGAGAACGGTGCCGCCGTCGCCGCTAACGGAAGTTACGTTTGCCGTATAGGCCCCCGGCTGGAGCGCCGACAGGAGCGCGGAGTCCTTGGAACCGCTCGCAAACGCAAAGGCCCCCACCTCGGCGAAGGTGCTGCTGAGCACCGAGGAACCGCCCCAGCTCGTGTCAGACGCGATCTGCTGGTTTCCGGCTCCGTAGAGCACGAGCTCGGGGTCCGGCAGAAACCCGCTGACGCCAAAGGCGGAGAGCGACGGTCCGTCCCCCCGGATGAGCACGTTCTTTTGTCCCGCCCCGCTGATTGCAAATCCGCCGATGAGGGTCTGCGAGCCGGAGCCCGCGTTGGCGCGGATGGACAGGTTCACGAGACGCGCCGTCTGCGCCGAGGGCGGAGCCTGAGCCAGGAGGCCGAATCTGACTGAATTGTTGCTTGTATCCGCTATATAAAGGTTGCCGTACGCGTCCATCGCAAGACCCTGGGGACTGTAGAATTGGGCTGCGCTTCCCACGCCATCGGCGCTTCCGAAAACGAATTCAGAGCCGGCCACGATCGTCGTGGTCCCGTTGGGCGAAAGCTCGAGGATTTCGCAAAGAAGCAGGGTGTAGACGTTCCCGGAGCCGTCCACGGCCACACTCGTGATGTAGGCGAAGTTTCCGGCGTTGGGCAGGGTCGTCACGACTCCTGCGGGCGTGACCTTCCGGATGGCGTTGTTGTTCGTGTCCGCGACATAGAGGTTGCCCGAGACGTCGGCCACGAGCCCGGTGGGGCCGTTGAACAGCGCGGCGCCCCCAGTCCCGTCCATTTCTCCTGCCTTTCCCGCGGAGCCCGCGAGCGTCGTGACGACACCGGCTGGCGTGATCTTGCGGATCGTGTTGTTGCCGGTGTCGGAGACATACAGGTTTCCAGAGCCGTCCACCGCGATCCCCTGGGGATTGTTGAACTCCGCCGCCGCGCCGGTGCCGTCCGCGGCGCCGAATTTCTCGGCGGTTCCCGCAAACGTCGTCACAACTCCAACCGACGTCACCTTCCGAATCGTGCCGTTGCCGGAATCGGCAACATAGACGTTGCCCGAACCGTCCACCACCAGCCCACCGGGGACCGAGAAACGGGCGAAATTTCCCGTGCCGTCCGCGCTTCCGATGAGCCCGGGAGCCCCAGCGAGCGTCGTGACGACCCCGGCCGGGGTGATCTTGCGGATCGTGTCGTTGCCGGTGTCCGCAAGATACATGTTACCCGAGCTATCGACCGCAATCGCATCCGGTTTGTTAAACCGTGCAGCGGTTCCCGTCCCGTCGTTGTACCCGGAACTTGCCGTCCCCGCGATCGTCGTTACCGCCCCCGCCGACGTGACCTTGCGGATCGTGTCGTTGCCGGCGTCCGCAACAAAAATGTTCCCGGAGCTGTCCACGGCATCACCAACGGGCGCATTGAACTGCGCCGCCGCCCCCGTGCCGTCGGCGCTTCCTGCTGTTCCCGCCGTCCCCGCGAGCGTGGTCACAACCCCGGCCGAGGTGACCTTTCGTATCGTGCCGTTACCGGAGTCGACGACATAGAGGTTACCCGAACTGTCCACCTTGAGGTCGGTGGGCCGATTGAATTGTGCGGCGCTCCCCGACCCGTCGGAACTACCCCGGTTTCCGCTCTTGCCCGCAAGTGTCGTGACGACTCCCGCGGGAGTGATCATTCGGATTGTCTGGTTCCCGGTGTCCGCGACATAGAGGTTCCCGGAACTATCGATGGCGAGACCCTCCGGAGAATCAAAGTCGGCGGCCGTACCCGAGCCGTCCGTGCCGCCGAGGTTCCCCGAGCCAGCGAGGGTCGTGACCGCATAGGTACCCGGCGCCGAGCCGACGGTGGAAAGCTTCAGGATCCTGTTGGTCGTTGCGTCCGAAACATAGATGTTGCCGGAGGAGTCCAGCGCGACGCACGCTGGGCTATTGAACAGAGGGGTGCGGGTACCGGATGAATTTGATGTTACCACGACAGTGCTACTTCCCGCGATTGTGCTCACAACGCCTCCGGGCGTGAGCACCCGGACCGAGCCGCTGTCGGCAAAATAGACGGTTCCCGAGCTGTCCACGGCGATACCCAAGGGGTTTGCAAGCCGGGCGGAGCTTCCCGTCCCGTCTTGGGAGCCGGCATGTCCCGCCAGTCCGGCGAGCGTGGTCACCACCCCCGCGGGGGTGATCTTCCGGATCGTGAAGTTGCCGGAATCGGAGACATAAAGATTGCCGGAGCTGTCCACGGCCACGGCCATGGGCCTGTCAAACCGCGCCGCGGTTCCGGCGGCGTCGAGGCTTCCCGGTGCCACGCCCGCGAGAGTCGAGATCGTGTAGGACGAGCTGGAGTTGCCCTGCGCACTCGCGGCGGTCGGGGCAAACAGGCCCACCATGCAGGTGAGGCATAGGCCTGCACCGAATAAGAGGCCTTTGGAAACGGACGGGGATTTCGGATTCATGGGGTACGGGTGTTGCCTGGCTGATTTGGCGATCCGCCGGGCCGAAGGCTTGCTTCCTTCCTCGGCCCTATGAGAGGCGGGTTCGGAATTAGATTAGTGACTATTGGGGCGAAAGGGAAGGCGTCCCGGGAATTGAGGCAACAGCCCCCCCGTATCCTTTCTTTTTCGCATGAGCCGTGCCATGCTCCAATGATGGATTCTAAGTCATTTGGGCAAAAGGCGAAGCGGCATTGGGCGCATCATTCGAAGCGGCATGAATCCGGCCAAATGGTTGCGTACACACGGTTTCCCAGGCCAAAGGGGATCCGGGTTGGGTTTGACGAACCGCTGCCTGTGCGAACCGGTGAACGGCCTCCTCACGACTGCAGGCCAAAAGGAGTGCTAGAGCGTCCTTCGGGCTGCGGGGAACACTGCGGGGCTCGCGTGCCCCGCCGCATCAAAGGCCTCGACCCCAAAAACCATGTTATCCTTGGAGACACCCTTCACCGTGAAACGCGTCGCGTCCCCGGGGACATCCACCGAGTGCTCCCAGAAGGGCGACGTCGTCTCGCGCCAGACAATCCGATGGCCCGCCAGGCCCGCCTCGGAGCTGGGATCCCAGCGGAGCGTGGTGTCGTTCTCCAGGCGCGCCGCCTCGATCTGGACCCCGCTCGGAGGCGCGGGCGCGCGGGCCAAGACCGCCAAGGCGGCCCCATTCACGCGCGCAACCTCCGCAACGTAGGCAAAGTCGACGTGGTCGGGCGTGTCCCCGAACTTGACGCCGTTCTCCTCCCGCACGTCCTGGTGCTGCCTATGGAAATCCTCGGCGGGCTCCGTGAACCTGACCGCGGGATAGCCGCGCTCCAGGAATGGCAGGTGGTCGCCCCCCCTTAGGTAACGGTCGGCCCGATAGACGACCCTCACCTTCATCGTGGGAACGTACTGTCCGGCGATCTCCCGGATCGCACGGGCGAGTTCCCGCGGGGGCGTGTCGTTTTCCCCTCCAGCCCTCAGGAGGGCGAGCAGCTTGTCGTCCGGGGAGCCCGTGGGCGGGACACCCTGGGCAAAGAGCCGGACCGTCCCCCGGTCGATGCTCCCGTCCTCGCCACGGCTGCTGCCGACGATGTCATTGTCGAGCATGGCCTCGATGTTCGCGTTCCTTTCCCGCGCCTCCTTCGCCCAGTGGGTGGAGCCGTGGAGACCCTGCTCCTCGCCCGCCACCGCCATGAAGACCAGGGTGGCGCCAAACCGGTAGTGTGAAAGGACGTGCGCGAGCTCGAGCACCGCGGCCACCCCTGAAGCATCATCGTCCGCACCGGGGGCCGCGCTCGCAGCGTCCAGCACGCTCGTCGGCATCGAATCGTAATGGCCGCTCACGACAATCATGCGCGCCTCCGGGTCCGGGCCCGTCCCGGGAAGCGTGGCCACGATGTTGGTAATCCCCACGGCCTCGGTGATGCGGGGAGGTGCAGGCTGCTGCACAAAGGAGTCGAGATCGACCCTGAGCCGGCCCCCCGATTCCTTCGACGCCCTTTCGAATTCGGCCCGCAGCCACGAGGCGGCCCCCCCGATCCCGTCGCCGCTGGGTAGGGGGTCGGAGAGCGTGTGCCGTGTCTTGAAGCTCGCCAGGACGTAGATGGACCTCTGGATGCGCTCCGGCGACACCGCCCGCATCATTTCCTGAATCTCGGGATCGGCATCTGGGACGACGGCCGCTTTGGGCGCGTCGGCAGCCCAGGCGGGTGCGGCCAATGCCGCGGCGGTGAGTAACAGGGCGCTGGCGCGCATGGCAATCCCGTCAGTGAGATCAGCCGGCCCGCCGTGTCAAGGGGCCTTGGAGGAGGCGCACCCCGAGGGGATTGTATATAGGATATTATACGCGTTGACCCAGCCGGTTCGCAGGATTCTATAGTCGGTAAGAATGAGCCTATCCAAGGCCACCCTGGATTCCCTAAGGATAGACCGGGGCAACCAGCCGATCCCCCCAAAGCGCGCATTTCCATTTGCGTTGGCCATAGCCGCCCTGTTTGCCATCGCTGTCGCCATGGTGTGGTGGATGAGGCCGAGGGTGGTCGAGGTGCATGCGGCCCCGGTACGGGACGTGGCGAGCTCCAGCGGCGACCACACCGTTCTCAACAGCTCGGGCTACGTCACGGCGCGCCGCGCCGCGACCGTTTCCTCCAAGGTCACAGGAAAGGTGACCGAGGTGCTCATTGAGGAGGGGATGAAAGTGAAGGAGGGTCAGGTTCTTGCCCGCATCGACGACACGAATGTCGTCGCGAGCCTGCGGCTTGCCCGTGCCCAGCTTGATTCCTCCCGCGCGGCCCTCTCCGAGACCCACGTGCGCCTCAACGAGGCCGAGCAGGACCTGAGGCGGCAAACGGAACTCATCAACAAAAACGTCGTCGCCCGCGCCGACTACGACCATTCCGAGGCGGATGCCCTGGCCTACAAGGCGAGGATTGAGCAGCAGCAGATCGACGTGGGCGTGGCCGAGCGCCAGGTCGCCATCTGGCAGCAGCAGCTCGACGACACGGTGCTCCGGGCGCCCTTCCCCGGCATAGTGACCACCAAGGACGCACAACCGGGCGAGATGATTTCCCCGGTGTCCGCGGGGGGCGGGTTCACCCGCACCGGAATCTGCACCGTGGTCGACATGGAATCCCTCGAGATTGAGATCGACGTGAACGAGGCGTACATTAACCGCGTCGAGGCCGGCCAGGCCGCCGTGGCGACGCTTGATGCGTATCCCGACTGGAAGATCCCCTGCAAGGTGATAGCGATCATCCCCACCGCGGACCGCCAGAAGTCCACGGTCAAGGTGCGGGTGGGATTTGAGAAGCTGGACCCCCGCATCCTGCCCGAGATGAGCGTGAAGGTCGCATTCCGAGAGGACGCGGCCGAGGCGCTACCCGCGGGCCGCGAGATGCTGGTCCCCAAGTCCGCGGTTCTGCGCGCGGACGGGCACGATGTCGTGATGGTCATCCGGGCGGGTCGCGCGGAGCGCCGTGCGGTGACGGTAAAGAGCGCGACGGAGGACGAGGCCACGCTCAGCGCAGGCGTCGCCGCAGGGGAGCGCGTCATCGTGGACCCCCCAAAGGAGCTGCCCGACGGTGGCGCCGTGAAAGAATTGAACCCATGAGCACACAAGGCGAAGGCAATCCCGCCCTGGTCGATGTCGACGGGGTCGAGAAGGTGTTCCACCGTGGATCCGAGGAGATCCACGTGCTGAAGGATCTGCACTTGAAGGTGCCCTCGGGCGAGTTCCTGGCCCTCATGGGCCCATCGGGCTCGGGGAAGAGCACGCTCCTGAACCTGATCGGCGGCCTGGACCGCCCCACCCGCGGGACGCTCAGCATCGCGGGCGAGCGCGTGGACCAGCTCTCCGACCGAAAGCTGGCGGGCTGGCGCGCCCGTCACATCGGCTTTGTCTTCCAGCTCTACAACCTGCTTCCGGTCCTGACTGCGGAACGCAACGTCGAACTGCCGCTCCTCCTCACCCACCTGTCCAAGGCCGAGAGGCGCGAGCACGTGGCCACGGCGCTCGAGGTCGTGGGCCTCTCGCACCGGGCGCATCACTACCCGCGCCAGCTCTCCGGGGGCGAGCAGCAGCGCGTGGGGATAGCCCGGGGCATCGTCACCGACCCGACACTTCTCCTGTGCGACGAGCCCACGGGCGACCTGGACCGCAAGGCGGGCGACGAGATCCTCGAGCTCCTGCAGGCGCTCAACCGGGAGCACGGCAAGGCAATCATCATGGTGACCCATGATCCCCACGCCTCCGCGAAGGCTTCGCGGACCGTCTACCTGAACAAGGGCCAGCTCACGAGCCAGCCCCAGGACTAAAGGGCACGGAAGAAGCCCCCCCGAGGACCATGAAGTTCCTGCACCTGATCTGGGGGAACCTGCGCCGGAAGAAGACGCGCACGATCCTGACGCTGCTCTCGATCGTGGTCGCGTTCGTGCTCTTCGGCTTCCTTTCGGCGATCAAGCAGGCGCTCACCGGGGGGGTGGTCATGGAGGGGGCCAACCGGCTGATCGTGCGCCACAAGGTCTCGATCATCCAGATGCTGCCCGAGAGCTACAAGATGCGCATGGAGAGGATCCCCGGGGTCGCCGCCGCGACCCACCAGACCTGGTTCGGCGGCATCTACCAGGACCCGAAGAACTTCTTCATGCAGAACCCGGTCGTGCCCGAGGAGTTCATGGACATGCACCCGGAGATGCTGCTCTCCCCCGCCCAGAGGCAGGCCTGGCTGACCACGCGGACCGGTGCCATCGTGGGCCGCAGCACGGCGACCCGGTTCAATTGGAAGGTGGGCGACAAGGTGCCGATCCGCTCCACGATCTGGGCCCAGAAGAGCGGCAGCTTCATCTGGGAGTTCGACATCGTGGGCATCTATGACGGCAAGGAGAAGAACACCGACACCACCCCGCTCTTCTTCCGCTACGACTATTTTGACGAGGCGAGGCGGGGCGGGACGGGCTCCGTCGGCTGGTACACCATCCGGGTGAAGGACCCCGAGCAGGCGCCGGTCATCGCCAAACTTGTGGACGCAGAGTTCGAGAACTCCTCGGCCGAGACCAAGACCGAGCCCGAGGGGGCCTTTGTCCAGGCGTGGGCCCAGCAGGTGGGCGACATCGCCCTGATCACGGCCTCGATCCTGAGCGCGGTGTTCTTCACGATCCTCCTGGTCACCGGCAACACAATCTCCCAGTCGGTAAGGGAGCGGACCGGTGAACTCGGCATGCTCAAGGCGATCGGCTTCACCAATGTCCAGGTCCTGGGCCTGGTGCTGGCCGAGTCCTGCCTGCTGGCCGTGCTCGGGGGCGTCGCAGGCCTGGTCGTGGCATGGGTGATGACGTCGCGCGGCGATCCGACGGGGGGACTGCTGCCGCTCTTCTACATGCCGTACCGCGACTTGGCTGTCGGCGTGGCGTTCAGCGTCGCCCTGGGCCTGGTGACGGGCTTCTTCCCCGCGCTCCAGGCCATGCGCCTGCAGGTGGCAGACGCCCTGAGAAAGATCTGACGATGGCGGGCCCAATAAACTGGCTCTCACAGGTTTCTGCGGTCACGCAGTTCGGCATCCTCAGCATGCCCCAGCGCCGCGGCTCGGCGGCCGCGGCCGTCTTCGGGATTGCGGGCGTCGTGGCGGTCCTGGTCGGCGTCCTCTCGGTCGCCGAGGGCTTCCGCCGCGCGATGAGCGCCTCGGGTTCGCCCGACTCCGCGCTCGTCCTGAGGGGCGGGGCCGATAGCGAGATGGTCAGCGGGTTCATGAGGAGCTCCACCAGCATCATCGCCAATGCCCCGGGAGTTGCCCGCAATAAGGCGGGTCCCCTCGCATCGGCCGAGCTCTTCGTCATCATCAACCTTCCCAAGATCTCGACCGGATCCGACGTGAACGTTCCCCTGAGGGGCGTGGAGCGGCCCGCGCTCGTTGTGCGCGACAACCTGAGGATCGTCGAGGGCCGCATGTTCGAGTGGGGCAAGGACGAGGTCATTGTCGGGGTCGGCGCGGCCCGCGAGTTTGCGGGGTTGAAGGTCGGGGACCAGATCAAGGTCGGGCGCTACAGCTGGCCCGTCGTGGGGATATTCTCGGCGTCGGGCGGCGCCTCCGAGTCGGAAATCTGGTCCGACGCAGCCGTCCTGCAGCCCGCCTACCACCGCGGCGACAGCTTCCAGTCCGTCTACGTGAAGCTCAGCTCCGTGGACACCTTCAACCAGTTCAAGGATTCCATCACGACTGACCCCAGGCTGAACGCCCAGGTCTTCCGGCAGACCGATTACTATGCCGAGCACTCCACCGCCGTGACCAAGCTGGTGACCACCCTCGGCTACCTGATCGCGTCCCTGATGGCCGTGGGCGCCGTATTCGGCGCCCTGAACACGATGTACAGCTCGGTATCGGCGCGGGGCCGGGAAATCGCGACGCTCAGGGCGCTGGGATTTGGGAGCACGGCTGTGGTGGTCTCCGTGATGCTGGAATCGATCGCACTGGCGCTCCTGGGGGGACTGCTCGGTGCCGGCATCTCCTACGTGGCCTTCAACGGATTCCACACCGCGACCATGAACTGGCAGAGCTTCAGCCAGGTCACCTTCGCCCTTGCGGTCACGCCACCGCTCCTCGTTCAGGGCGTCGTCCTGGCAACCCTGATCGGATCGGTCGGGGGGCTGCTCCCGGCGGTCCGCGCCGCGCGCCTGCCGATCGCCGCCTCCCTGAGGGAGCTTTAGGCGGCCGCCTGCAGCTTGTTTTTTTGGGACCGCGCTCCAGAATGAGGGGACCCCCATGCGCGCCGCGTTCCCCGTGCTCCTTCTTGCCGCAGGCCTGTCAGCAATAGCGGCCGATATCCCGGCCGATCCGTTGGGCCACCTGAGGGAGGCACACCCGCGCCTGCTCTTCACCGACTCCGACCTGGCGGCCGCGCTCAAGGCCGCAAAGTCCGATCCCCTCCGGTCGGCGCTTCATGACCGCATTATCGCGGCAGCCACGGCAGACCTCACCGCGCGGCCCGTGGAGCATGTGCTGAAGGGAACGCGACTCCTCAACCAGTCGCGCGCCGCCATCAACTACATCGTGACCTGCGCGATGGCCTACCGCCTGACGGGCGACGTCCGATTCGCGGAGAGGGCCCGGCGCGACCTGCTGACGGTGTCCGCGTTCCCCGACTGGAACCCCTCGCATTTCCTGGACGTCGCCGAGATGAGCTTCGCCGTGTCGATTGGATACGACTGGTTGTACCCCGTGCTCTCGACGGGGGACCGGGCGACGATCAAGGAGGCCCTGCTCCAAAAGGCGCTCGCGTTTGCGCCGGCGGCCTACGCTCCCACGGGCAAACTCGACAAGAGGCTCTTCTTTGTCACGGCCCGGATGAACTGGAACCAGGTGTGCAACGGCGGGCTCCTGGCGGCCGCCCTGGCGGTGGCCGACGACGAACCGGCGCTCGCGCGCCAGGTCGTGGAGGGCGTCCGGAAGTCGCTTCCGCTTGCGGCCGAGGCGTACCAACCCGATGGGGCCTACCCCGAGGGGCCCGCGTACTGGTCCTATGGGACTAGCTACCAGGTCATTGTCCTGGCTCTCCTCGAGGGCACCCTGGGAACGGACTTCGGGCTGGCCGGCGCTCCGGCCCTGGACAGGACGGCGTTCTACAGGACCGCCGTGGAGGGCCCCACGGGTCTCGCATTCAACTATGCCGACGGCGGAAGCAAGCTTGAGGATACCCCTGCCTACGCCTGGCTTGCCGGCCGATTCCATGACGAGTTCTCGCTCCTCCACAGCCGCACCCTTCTTCGCTCGGAGATCGACGAGCGCCGCTACGACCGCCTCCTCGCCCTGCACGCCGTCTGGTTCCCGTCCCTTTCCGGGGGTCCCTCAGCCCCATCCCTCACACCGCCTCCCCTCTGCCAGCACTTCAGGGGCGGGGCCGACATCGCGCTGTTCCGAAGCGCCTGGGACAACCCGCGCGCCCTCTTCCTCGGCTTCAAGGCCGGCGACAACAAGACCAACCACTCGCACCTCGACCTCGGATCGTTCGTGCTCGAGTCCGACGGCGTGCGCTGGGCCGTGGACCTGGGGTCCGACGACTACGACCTGCCGGGATATTTTGGGGACAAGCGCTGGTCCTATTTCAGGCTCACCAACCGCAGCCACAACACGGCCACGCCGGGGGACCTGCTCCAGGACACCCAGGCGACCGCTCCGATCGTCAAATTCTCGGGGCTAGGCCCGCGTCCTTTTGCCGTCGCCGATCTTACGGCTGCCTATCCCGGGGTCGCGCAGCGGATTGAGCGCGGGGTCTCCATGATTCGCGGCGCACGCGTCCTCATCCAGGACGACTACACGGCCCTTAGGCCTGGAATCCCTGTTCGGTGGATCATGATGACCGGCGCGCGGGTGGATCTTTCCGCCGACGGCCGCATCGCCCTGCTGTCCCAGGCCGGGCGCATGTTGCGGGTGGACGTCCTGGCCCCGGCCGAAGGGCGCTTCGAGGTGCAGCCGGCGAAACCGCCCACAGCCCCTGAGAACCCAAACCTCGGGGACTCGATTCTCGCGCTTCAAACACCGCCCCGGGGCGCGGCATCCGATATTAGCGTGGCCGTTGTCTTTACGCCGGTGGGCAATCCCTGGCCGAAGGATCCTCTTCCGGAAGTGACGGCGACCGCAAATTGGCGCTAGGCGGCGGCCAAGGAACCCGACCGTAACCCCGGGCCGGCCCGGTGAAGTGATGCGGCCGCGCCTTGGGCATAGTTTGGGCATCCAAAGCCTGCCCAGGGAGGGGTCGGATCGTGCCGTAAATCGCTTCATTGCAGGGCGAAGCGGGCACATGGGGGCGGGCCCCACCCACCCTTTGGACCCTTCCCCTTCCACCCCGCCCTCAGGGCCGATTCGCCAGGGGCTCAATCACACCCTTGACACCCCCCCTCAGGTAAGGCACCTCAGTCAACTCTTAAACGTCACGATACCATGCAACCCACCTTCCGCCCGCATCGCAAGAAACGAGCCCACAAGATCGGATTCCGAGCCCGCAAGTCCACGCGCGGCGGCCGAAAAGTGCTAGCCTCCCGCCGCAAGAAGGGCCGTAAGCGGCTGACAGTCGTTTGATTCTGGGTATTGCTGTCCCCATGCGTTTCCGCCCTGGGCAGCACCTACGGCGCCAGAGCGACATCCGCGACGTACGCCAGCAGGGCCGGCGTGTCGACTGCAGGGCCTTCACCTTGTGGTGGCTGGCCCGCTCCCCCGAGCCCGCCCAGAGGCGCGCCTGCTTCGTCGCATCGACGCAGGCCGTGGGCAAGGCGATCCTCCGAAACCGCGCGAAGCGCAGGATGCGGGAGATCTTCCGCAGTCGCCAGGACCTGCTGCCGGCGTCGTGCGACCTGCTTCTGGTCGCCCGATCCCAGGTGAACCAATGGCCCTTCGTCCAGCTTGACCGGGCCTTCACGGAGGCGTGCAGCCGGATCTCCGCTTCCGCGGCCCCCTCAGGAGCATGAACGCCGCCTCGCACCCGCTTCCCTCTCGTGGCCCCGGGATCGCAGCATCCGCGGCGATCGGCCTGATCAGGATCTATCAGGCCACGGCCTCGCCCGTGCTCCCCGCGATCTTCGGGCCGTCGTACGGCTGCAGATTTTATCCGTCCTGCTCTCACTACGCCGCCGAGGCCGTGGCCGTCCACGGAGCCCTCAGGGGCACCTATCTTGCGGCGCGCCGCATCGTCAAGTGCACGCCCTTCCATCCGGGCGGTAACGACCCCGTCCCGCCGGCCTCGCGGTAACCAAAGACATCCTCGTGGACAAAAAGAACACATTCATCGGCGCGCTCCTATTTATCGCGGCGTTTTTCGTCCTGATCTACTCGCAAAGGTTCGCGCCCCAGAGCCCCGCGGCGGCTCCCCAGCGGGCCATCGCGCCGGTGCCCACCGCGGCCGCCACCGCCGCCCCGCTCACGCTCAGCCGGGCCAACGCGGACGAGCCCACGTTCACCACGGCGCAGGTCGACCAGTCGGGCGCGACCGTGACGCGCGTCTCAAACAGCTTCGTGGAGGTGAATTTCACGGACTCGGGCGGCGCCATCAGGAATGTGGCATTCAAGAAGTACCCCGCGGAGCTTCACCGTCCGGATCCCTTCATCTTCAACGAGCTCCATGACAACCCGATGCTGGCCTTCATCGGCGTCCCCGGGCTCGACCGGGAGACCCGCTACGAGCTCGTCTCAAGATCCGACACCGACATCACCTACCGGGCGGTCCTCGACAAGCGGATCGAGGTCACGCGCCACTACGTCGTCTCGCCCGACAAGGGAACCGGCACCGACCCCTACCTGATCCGCTGTGAGACGACGCTTCGCAACCTATCGGATGCGCCCTACGCCCCCATGCGGGCCGCCTTTTCGATCGGGACCGCGGCGCCGAGCAACGCGCTCGACACCGGCCTGCAGTTGACCACCGAGTTCTCAAACGGCAAGGACCAGACGCTCGTCAGGCGCGCCTCGCTTGAGGGCAGCAACGGGTTCTTGGGCTTCGGCGTGAGCGGGCCCAAGGCGATCATCCAGGGCTCGGGGCCCGTGGTCTGGGCGACCGTGAAGAACCAGTTTTTCGCCAGCATCCTCACCCCGGACGATCCCGCGTCGGGCCTCGAGACGCGCAGGGTGAAGCTCCTAAAGGACCTGCCCGACACCGACAAGCGCGCGTACGGCATCACGGCCGCCGTCGACGTCGACGTGCCGGCGATACCGGCCCACGGCCAGACGGTCCTCTCCGGCAACTTCTACGTCGGCCCGAAGGAATACCCGCGCCTCTCGAACTCCGACGTCTTCCGGCACGACGAGGACCGCGTGATGGACTTCGGCAACTTCATCTTCCGCTTCTGCGCCGCCCTGCTGCTCACCGTGATGACGTGGTACCACAGCTGGACCGCGAACTGGGGCATCGCCATCATCCTGACGACCCTCTCGCTGAAAGTCCTGTTCCTGCCCATCACGCTCGCCCAGTCCCGCACCTCTCGGCGGACCCAGAAGGTCATGCCCGAGCTGAAGCTCATCAAGGAGAAGTACAAGGACAACCCCCAGAAGCTCCAGGCTGCGACGATGGAGCTCTACAAGAAGCACAAGATCAACCCGGTGGCCGGATGCATCCCGATGCTCCTCACGATCCCGTTCTTCTGGGCCTTTTTCACCATGCTCAGGAGCGCCGCCGAGCTCAGGTTCGCGCCGTTCCTCTGGGCGCACGACCTCTCTGCGCCCGACACGATTGGCATGATCTCGCTTCCGATCGTCGGGATGCTCGCGATCAACGTCCTCCCGCTCCTGCTCGGCGTCGTGAACTTCATGCAGATGCGCGTGACACCCCAGCCCGCAGTGGACAACGCGCAGATGAAGATGATGCAGTTCATGCCCGTCATGTTCGTGCTGTTCTATTACAACTGGTCCTGCGCGCTCTCCCTCTACTCGACCATCAACGGCCTCTTCACGATCTGCCAGCAGCTGGTGGTGAACCGCGTCCCCGACACCGAGGACACCGTGCCGGTGCGCACGGGAAAGCCGACCAAGAACGTCACGCCCCGAAAGGGCTGAGGAAGAAACCGGGATCCCGCCGTGGCAGGCCACAACAAGTGGGCAAAGGTCAAGCGGACCAAGGCGGTCCTCGACGTCCGCAAGGGCAAGGTTTTCAGCAGGCTCTCGCGGGAGATCACGATCGCGTCTAGGACGGGCGGCGACCCCGGGTCGAACCCCCGGCTGCGCACGCTCCTGCTGAAGGCGCGCGACGCGAACATGCCCGCCGAGAATGTCGACCGGGCCATCAAGAAGGGCACCGGGGAACTCGCCGGGTCCATGATCGAGGAGCTGACCTACGAGGGCTACGGGCCCGGCGGCGTTGCGACGATCGTGAAGGTGATGACCGACAATAAGAACCGCGCGGCCGCCGACGTGCGCTCGGCCTTCACCCGCTTTGGCGGGAACCTCGCCGGCGCCGGGGCCGTGTCGTTCCAATTTCTCCACGCCGGCCAATTCCTGGTGCCCAAGGACGGGGCGAGCGAGGACGCCCTCGTGGAGGTCGCGCTCGAGGCGGGGGCCGACGACGTCATCACCACGGAGGACGGCTTCGAGGTGAGGTGCGGGATCCATTCCTTCGACAAGGTCTCGCACGCGCTTGAGGGCCGGGGCCTTAAGCCGGCCAGCGCGGAGATCGCCTACATCCCGGTGGCAACGATGCCCGTGACGGACGTGGAGCTCGCGAAGACCCTGGTCAAGTTCCACGACGCACTTGAGGAGCTCGACGACGTCCAGCAGGTCTTCTCCAACGAGGAGATGGACGAGGCTGTCAGCGCCGCGGCGCACGCCTAGCCACGCCGCAGGGCGTCATAAGGGTTGCGCCGTCTTGCGTCGCCCCGTGCGTCTGGTTGAATGCCCACCGCAATGTCTGACGACGTCCAGGCGCCCCCGGCGCCCACCACCCATGCCCGGCACCTCGCCGCGGATGACGTCGGCATTGTGCAGCCGAGGGACTACACGCACCCCGGAACCTTCACGTTCAAGAGCGGGCAGACGATCCAGGGATTCACGCTGCGCTACGAGACCTACGGCAGCCTCAATGCCACCCGGGACAACGCCATCCTCGTGTGCCACGCGCTCAGCGGCGACCACCACTGCGCGGGCTGGCACTCGGACAACGACACGAAACCCGGCTGGTGGAACAACCTGATCGGACCGGGCAAGGCGGTCGATACAAGCCGCTTCTTTGTCATATGCGCCAATGTGCTCGGGGGATGTCAGGGCTCTACAGGGCCAAGCTCCATCGACCCGGCGACCGGGCAGCCCTACGGCATACGCTTCCCGTTCGTCACCATTCGCGACATGGTCCACGCGCAGAAGCTCCTGCTCGACCACCTGGGCATAGATGAGCTCCACGCGGTCATGGGCGGATCGATGGGCGGCATGACCGCGATGCTCTTCGCGATCGATTACCCGCAGTTCACCAAGCGCCAGATCATCATGGCATCGACGGCCAACGAGAGCGCCCAGGCGATCGCCTTCAACGAGGTCGGCAGGCAGGCGATCATGCAGGACCCCGCCTGGGGGGACGGCGACTACGCCCGCGAGGGCGGCCCGCGCGTCGGGCTCGCGATCGCGCGCATGATGGCCCACATCACCTACCTCTCCGATGCCGGGATGGACCGCAAGTTCGGGCGCCGCAAGCGCGAGTCGGCAGGGGGCGAGTCCTACACCTTCGACGCCCAGTTTGAGGTCGAGAGCTACCTCAAGCACCAGGGGCAGAGCTTCATCAACCGCTTCGACGCGAACTCGTACCTCTACATCACCCGCGCAATCGACCAGTTCGACCCGGCGCGGGCCCACGGCTCCCTGGAGCAGGCATTCGCCCCGGTCCAGGCCGAGTCGCTTGTCATCGGCTTCACGAGCGACTGGCTCTTCCCGCCGGAGCAAAACCGCGCGATCGCGCTGGCGCTCCTGCGCGCCGACAAGCGCGCCAGCTATGCGGAGCTCTCGACCGACCTGGGGCACGACTCGTTCCTCCTGGAGAGCGCGGACCTCTATGCCTTGGTGAGGGGATTCCTCGAGCGGACCGACGTCTACCACTTCGACTTCACGATCTGAGCCCCGGACCATGAGCAAACTCGTAGAAAAGAGGACGGTCGACATGCAGGTCATCGGGGAATGGGTCGAGCCCCAGTCCCGGGTCCTCGACCTGGGATGCGGCAGGGGGGAGCTGATGGCTTACCTGGTCCAGGCAAAGCAGGTGTCCGCCACGGGTGTCGACCTGGACTTCGGTCGCATCAGCGCGTGCGTGAGCCGGGGCCTGAGCGCCTACCAGGGCGACATGACCGAGTTCATGCGGGCGTTCCCGGACCGGCACTTCGACCGCATCATCTGCTCGCGAACCGTCCACGAGCTGAACGACCCGGCGGGCGTCATCCTGGAGGCCCTGCGCGTCGGCATCACGGTCACCGTGGGCTTCGTGAACCACGGGTTCTGGAAAAACCGGGTCGACGCGCTCCTGCGCGGCAGGAAGGTGCGCAACGCCGTCTACACGACGGAGTGGCACGAAAGCCGGCCCGCGAACCCGCTCTCGATCGCTGATTTCGAGGATTTTTGCCGCGTGAAGTCGATCCGGGTGGCCCGTCGCGTCCACCTGCTCGGCGACTGGCGCAGGCCCTGCCGGATGATGCCAAACCTCCTGGCGGGCTACGCCCTCTACGACCTCGCCCGGCCGTGAAGGCCCCGGAGGCGCGCGGCCTGCAATAGGCACACGCAGTCGGAACCGTCCTCGGTGTGGAACCAGTGCGGCTGGAGGTGCCCGAATTCCTTTTCGAAGGCCGCCCGTCCCCCGCCTACCTCGATCATCAGGATGCCTCCGGGATTGAGGCGCCGCGCGGACTCCCGGATCAGCCTGCGGACCAGGTCGAGTCCGTCGCTTCCGCCATCGAGCGCCAGTCGGGGCTCCCTGCGGAATTCGGCGGGGAGCGCATCCACTTGGGCCGACGGCTCGTAGGGGGGATTGCTGAGGATCACGTCGTAGCGTCCGGCGGGCGCCCCGGCGAGGAGGTCGCTCTCCACGAGACGTATGCGGCCCGACAGCCTGTGGCGCTTCACGTTGATCGCCGCGACCTGGAGCGCCTCGCGCGATAGGTCGATCCCGTCGACCGTGGCCTCCTTGAAGTGGCGCGCGAGGAGGACGGCGAGGCAGCCCGAGCCGGTGCAGACGTCGGCAACGCGGGTCACCTTCGCGAGGCTCCCGAGCCAGGGATCAACCTGGACAGGCAGGATCTCCACAAAATAGCTGCGCGGTATGAGAACCCGCTCGTCCACATAGAACTTCCGGCCGCCAAGCCATGCCTCGCGGGTGATGTAGGCGGCCGGCACGTGCTCCACGAGCCGGCGCCTGAGCACCTGGTCCACCGCCGCGTACTCCGTGGGCGAAAGCGCCCGGTTGAGCACCGACGCCTCGCTGTCCATGGGCAGGCCGAGCGTCCACAGGATCAGGTAGAGCGCCTCGTCCCGGGCCACGGTCGCGATCTGCCCAAGCGCCGCCTTTTTCTCGCCGTACATCCGCTCCGCGCGCTTGAGGCATTGTCCCAGGTTCACGATTGGAAGATGATCAAGAAGGCCGCGGGGCTGATGCGCCCGCAGAGCAGCGCATAGGGGACGCAGGCCTCGGAGACCATGAGCGCGATCAGGTGGCGGGTCACGCCAAGGTTGAGCACCACCAGGATGATGAGCCAGCTCCACCGGGAGACGGCCAGGTAGGTGTCCTCGGACATGCCAACAACACGCCGGAAGATCGACGCGCCGTCGAGCGGGGGAACGGGCAATAGGTTGAACACCGCCAGGCCCACGTTCATCACCACGAGGTTCTTCACGAGTTCGCCAAATCGCGGCTGGGCCACCGCGATATAGGAGCCCGCGAGGATGGCGATCAGCGCCACGAGCAGGTTGGTCGCCGGCCCGGCCAGGGAGATCAGGATGTCGTCGCGCCAGCGGTTGCGGAAGTTCGAGGGGTTGGTGACGACCGGCCTTCCCCACGCGATGAACGGGAGGCCTCCCCCGAGCACGAAGATGTTCAGGAGCGGAAACACGATGCTCCCCATCAGATCCAAGTGCGACAGGGGGTTGAGCGTGACCCGGCCGTCGCCGCGCGGGGTGTCGTCACCCAGCAGGTCGGCAGCGATGGCGTGCCCCCATTCGTGCAAGGCGATGCTCGCGACAAGCAGGATGAAGACGATCAGGCCCTCGCGAATGAACTGGGGATCAAAGTCCATCGGAGCCTATTTGGCCGGGGCGGGCGCCAGGAGCGCCACGAGCTTCTGCTTCTGCGCGGCAAGGGCCGGGTCCGTGACCGTGTCGAGGACCTTCCCGGCGCGGGCGGAATCGCCCATGTTGAGGAGGACATTGGCCTGGTGGAGGCGCATGGTCTGGCGCTCGATGTCGGCCGTGGCCCGGGCCTCCATTCCCTCCCAGGCCTTCAGGGCCGCCGCCCAGTCGGGATCCTGCATGTCGTAGAACGACTCCGCATAACGGTAGGAGAATTCGATGCGGTCGGGCGCCAGTTCCGACGCGTTTCTAAAGGCCTCCTGCATGGAGTGGTCGATGGCAGCCCGGGTCCATTCGCCGCTCTTAAGGAAGTCATCGCGCGCCTCGTAGAGGAGGGTTCCGATTTGGTAGTGGTACAGCGGCTCCTTGGGTTCGAGCTTCACGGCCGAGAGATAGTAATTGAGGGCTTCCAGGGGTTTCCCCTCCTCGGCCAGGTAATTTCCCAGCTCGTTCTTAACCAATGGGATATCAGAATCCAACTGGTTGGCCTTCAGCAGGATCGCGACCGCCTGCTTCCGCAGGCTGATCTTCCAGAGCATGTATCCGTACGACGCGTAGCCCGCGGCAAAGTTCGGATTGTCCCGCAGCAACGACTCATATTCGCGCGTGAGCTGCTCCACCTGCGACTTGAACTGGGCCTCGTCCAGATCCTTGCCCTGGGCCGTGGCGTCGGCAAACAGAACCCGCTGATGCTCCGCGATGTCCTTAAGCTTGCGCTCGGCCATGGTCTCGGGGACCGGCTGGGCCGCAGGGGTCTCGGCCCCGACGGCGGCTACCGCGAGGAACATTAGGGCTGCTAGGAGGTGGGCTGGTCTGACGAGCATCTTGATCAAGGGGAGATCCGTGGACACCGGGGTGCCCCTCGCGTTCAAAAAATCTGCCCTCTCTTGGACTCCCTACGCGACAATAATTGCACTATTCGCTTTCGAAGCATTGCGGTGGCCTATATAAGGGGGGACATGGGTCAGGCTCCGAGTTCCATCCCCAACGACCTTTTCGGTACAACGCTTCCCTCCGAAGTCCTCGGGGCGGCCCTTGAGCAATTCAATGATATCGTGATGGTAACCGAGCCCCAGGTGGTGCACGGCAAGCTGCCCCGGGTGCTCTACGTGAACCCGGCCTTCGAGAAGATCACGGGGTACGCGGCAGAGGAGATCCTGGGCCTCTCTCCCGACTTTCTCCGGGGTCCGGGCACCTCCCTTAAGGAGGTCCAGCGCATCGAGGAGGCGCTTTCCCTGCACAAGCCGATCCGCGCCGAGCTTCTGAACTACAGGAAGGACGGCACCGCTTTCTGGATCGAGATCGAGGGCTCCACCACGAGGAGCCCCTCAACAGGCACCGAGTACGCCGTGTTCATCCAGCGGGATGTGACCGAACGCAAGAAGCTGGAAGCCGAGCGGCAGGAACAGGAGCGCGCTTCGGTAGCCCTGTTCGCCAACCTGCCTGGGATGGCCTACCGCTGCGTGAACGATGGCCACTGGACCATGGAGTTCGTGAGTGCGGGGTGCCTCGAGCTGACCGGATATGAGCCGGATGCGCTGGTCGGAAACCGGGTGACAAGCTACGAGGCCGTCATTGACCCGGAGGACAGGAAGGCCGTGCGCGACGTGGTCGCGCGCGCCATCGGGCGCGGCGAGGCCTTCGAGATCACCTACAGGATCCGCACACGAAAGAACCAGCTGAAATGGGTCTGGGAGCGCGGCCGCGCGGTGCCGGGGCCCGACGGACCGGCCCGGCTGCTCGAGGGGTTCATCACCGACATCACCGAGCGCAAGCTGCTCGAGTCCCAGCTGCTGCAGAACCAGCGTCTTGAGAGCATAGGCACGCTGGCCGGCGGCATCGCACACGACCTGAACAACGTCTTTGCGCCGATCATGATGGCAGGCGACCTCCTGGCGGACAAGGAACCCGACAAGGACTCGAGCCAGCTCCTGGACGTGATAGCGGCGAGCGCGCGCCGGGGCGCCGAGCTCGTGCGCCAGATCCTTCTCTTCGCCCGCGGCATGGAGGGCCCGCGGGTGGCCGTCCAGCCGGCCGCCCTCTTCGCGGACATAAGGACCTTCCTCGACAGCACGCTTCCGAAATCCATCCGCGTCAGCTTCCAGATTTCCCCGGACGTGCTCCCTATCTCGGGGGACCCCGTGCAGCTTCACCAGGTGCTCCTGAGCCTCTCCGTGAACGCGCGGGACGCAATGCCGACAGGCGGAAGGCTGGCGATTTCCGCATCCAATGCCGAGGTCCCCGCCACGGCCCCCCGGCCTCATCCCGACGCCGTCCCGGGCATGTTCGTCAGGATCGATGTCACGGACACGGGCAGCGGCATCCCCGACATCCTCAAGGGCCAGATCTTCGACCCGTTCTTCACGACGAAGGGCGTCGGGCGCGGCAGCGGCCTCGGTCTGTCCACGGCGCGGTCGATCGTGAAGTCCCACTGCGGTTTCATCACGTTCGTATCGGCTGAATCCGTCGGCACCACCTTCTCCATATTCCTGCCTACAGCCGAGGTCGCCCAGATACCCCCCGTACTCGGCACGGCAGCGCGGCCCAGCTCGGGCTCCCTGCCCAGGGGCAAGGGCGAGACCATCCTCGTCGTGGACGATGAGGAGACGGTGCGCCACATCATGCGGAGCACCCTCGAAAACTTCGGGTACCGGACCGTCGGCGCGGCGGACGGGGCCGAGGCCGTGACTCTCATGCGGGACACCCCGGCACAATTTAGCGCGGCACTGGTCGATATGCAGATGCCCGGCCTCGACGGCGGAAGAACCATAATCGCCCTGCGCCACCTTCGGCCTGACTTGCCCATCGTCGCGGCAAGCGGGCTTGCCACCCAGGAGATCAAGGAGGCCGTGGCGGCGAACGGCGTCCGCCACTTCTTGGACAAGCCCTTCAGCGTCGAGACCTTGATCCGCACGGTGCACGCCGCGATGGCCAGGGCCTCCGCTTGAACATCCTGGACCGGCATATCTTCCGGAGCATCCTCACGACGGCTTTGGCCGCCGTGGCGCTGTTTGCGTTCGTGCTGGCGGCCGGCAACATCATCCGCGACCTGCTCGGCCCCCTGCTCTCGGGCCAGCTCCCGGTAATGTCCTTTGGGCGGCTTGTCCTGCTCCTGATCCCGTTCGTGGCGTACTACGCCCTGCCGCTCGGGATGCTCACCGGCGTGCTCCTGACCCTGGGACGCCTCTCGGCCGACAGCGAAATCACCGCCATGCGCGCGGCGGGCATGAGCCTGCCCCGGATCGCCCGGCCCGCCCTCGTCCTGGCCGTCCTCGGGACCGCGCTGGCCTTGTGGGTGAACTTCCAGTCGATGCCCTGGGCACGCGTCCAGTACCACAAGGAGCTGGCCATCGCCATCCGCGCGAACCCGCTCAGCTACCTGAGACCAAAGACGTTCATCCGCGAATTCCCGGGATATGTGGTCTATGTCGGCTCGATGGACGCCGACTCCCGGGACGGCTCCAACGTCCGAGACTTCTGGATGTGGCAGCTCGATTCGGAGCGCCGGGTTGTCCGGTTCATCCGCGCCGAGTCCGGCCGTGTCGAGTACGACGAGGCCACCAACGACTTCATCGTGACGCTCGCCAACGCACGCGTGGACGAGCACGACCACAGGGCCCTGGACGACTTCACGCAGCCGATGCGGATCAATACCTTCGGGCAGATCGACCCGGTGCGCCTCTCGCTCTCGAAGTACTTTGGAAGCGAGAGCGTGCACCAGAAGCCGGACTGGATGACCTACGGCGAGCTCGTTGCGCTGAAGGACAAGGTCGAGCACGAGGCCGTCCCCGCCGGGGGAGAGAAGCAGCACCTTCGTTCCCTCCTGAAGATCGCGCTTACCTTCCAGGGCAAGATCAACATGGCGCTCGCCGTGTTCGCGTTTGCGTTCGTGGGCGTGCCGCTCGGCATCAAGGTCTCGAGGCGGGAGACCAGCGCGAACCTCGGGGTGGCGGTGATCCTTGCCCTGGCGTACTACTTCCTGATCGTCGTCGTCGGGTGGCTCGACCAGCACCCCGAATACAGGCCCGACCTCCTGCTCTGGGCCCCCAACCTGATCTTCCTCTCAATCGGGGCGTGGCTTCTAAGGCGCCTGGACCGGGCCTCCTAGGATCTCCTTTTCCATCCGGACGACGGCCAGCGTGAGGCCCCCGGGCATGCCCACCTCGCAGCGCTCGACGGCCTGGTACCCAAACGAGGCGTAGAGGGCCTCTCCCGGCAGCGTGGCCATGATGATGACGCGATGAAACCCGGCCCGGACAATCTCGAGTTCGCAGCGGGCCAAGATCGCGCTGCCCACGCCCATCCTCACCCAAGACGGGTCGACGAAAAAGGCGCGGACGCGCGCGGG
>Ga0302320_10007041_pt1 | contig 24827 bp, 9 predicted proteins | sample Bog_T0_3_FD_202130 | JGI IMG/M metagenome (GOLD analysis project Ga0302320, IMG submission 202130) | Peat permafrost microbial communities from Stordalen Mire near Abisko, Sweden - Bog_T0_3 | ecosystem: Environmental > Terrestrial > Soil > Wetlands > Peat | place: Sweden: Abisko, Stordalen Mire...
GACTACGCCGCGCCATCACCGATAAAATCTCGCTCCACGACTCCTGGAGACAACTCACCCCATCCAAACAGTCCTTCGCCCCCTGGAACTGCAGGCTCTCTGACTAAGTGTGAGAAATGCGGGCTAGTTCCCCGAGAGCGAAACCATCTGCGTGCCGGCCTGGGTGTTATCGGTGACAGTCAGATTGGCGGACGCTGCCTTGCCGCTGGAATTGAATGTGACCGAAATAGTGCAACTTCTGCCCGCCGCGAGCGAACTCGACGAACTCGGACAATTGCTGGTTTGCGAGTAGTTACTCGGGTTTGTGCCCGTGAAGCTGATGCTGCCGATGATCAATGGCGTTGTTCCTGTGTTGCTGAGGGTCGCGGTTTGTGCGGTGCTGCTTCTGCCGGAACTTACCGTCCCGAAACTCATACTCGTTGGCGTTAGGGTCGCCAGTGAATAAGTCGCGGTTACGGACGACGTAACCTGCGGCGCTGCCGAGTAGTTAGAGTTACCCGCCTGATTGGCGATCACCGAGCATGTTCCCGAGCCGCTGTTCATCGTATAGGTCGCACCTGAATTGCTGCACGCTCCGGAACTTGTGAAAGTCACCGCGTTCCCGCTGGCGCCGCCCGTAGCTGTCACGGTAAAGCTGGTCTTGTAAGCCGCTGTCGCTGGAGGGCTGGTGGTGAATGCGATCGTCTGCGTAGCCTGGGTCGGGGTGACTGACTTTGTAACCTGCGGCGCCGCCGAGTAGTTCGAGTTGCCCGCCTGGTTGGCAATCACCGAGCACGTGCCTGTGCCGCTGGTCACCGTATAGGTTGCGCCGGAGTTGCTGCACGCACCGGAACTGGTGAAGGTGACCGCGTTTCCGCTGGCACCGCCCGTAGCCGCCACGGTAAAGCTGGTCTTGTAAGCCGCTGTTGCCGGAGGGCTGGTGGTAAATACGATGGTCTGCGGAGCCTGAGTCGCGGTTACTGACTTTGTAAGTTGCGCCGCTGCCGAGTAGTTAGAGTTCCCTGCCTGGTTGGCAATCACCGAGCATGTTCCCGTGGCGCCGGTCATCGTGTAGGTTGCGCCGGAATTGCTGCATGCTCCGGAACTGGTGAATGTCACCGCGAGCCCGCTAGAGGCCGAGGCCGCCACCGTGAAGCTGCTCTTGTAGGCGGCGCCCGCCGGAGGGCTGGTGGTGAATGTGATGGTCTGCGTGGCAAGAATGGTGGCGCTCAGTGCAACCAACTGTGGATTGCCCGGCGCATTGTCCATGATCTTCAGGGTCGCGGTTTGCGGTGTGTTGTAGTATGCAAGCGCGACGAAGGTGACCGAAATCGTGCAGGAGTTCCCCGCAGCCAACGACGGCGGGCAGAGATTGAGCACAACAAACTCGTCAAAGTTCCCTGCCTGCAAAAGAGAAATGAGAGGCGTGCTGATGTTGGCAGCCGCGTTTCCAGTGTTGCTCACCGTCACGGTCTTCGTCGTGATGCTTCCCAGAGTTACCGCACCGAAATTGATACTCGACGGAGACACAGCGATCACCGGTCCGGACGCAGTTACAGTTTTTGTAAGCGACGCCGCAGCGTAGTTAGTGCTGGCTGCCTGGTTGGCAATCGCCGAGCATGTTCCCGTACTGCTGTTCATGGTGTAGGTTGCTGTGCCCGGCGTTGTACCTGCCGTTACGCTGCACGCGCCGGAACTGGCGAAGGTCACCGGGTTCCCACTGGCGCCGCCTGTGGCCGCCACTGTGAAGCTCGTGTTGTAGGCGGCTGCGGCCGGAGGCGGTGCGGTAAACGTGATGGTCTGGCTCGCCGGCAGGAGGCTGACCGTGACCGAGTTACTACTTACCGAGTTGTAATTATTATTGCCGGGCATGGTCGCCGACACGGTGCAACTGCCCGTACCGCTGGTGGCAGTAAGCTGACCGCTGCCGACAGAGCAGGAGCCGCCGGAGTTTCCGGTCACCGTGTAAGTGACCGCGAGTCCAGTGTTGCCGCCGGAGACGCTCAGGATTTCGCTCTGGTTGTAGGTCAGCGACGTACCCGCGTTCAGCGTCAGCGCCGCCTGACTGGCCGGCTGAATGGTCAACGTGCCGGGCACGAAGAGGAAGGAATAATTCGTTGCGGCCAACGTGCCAGTCGATACCGTGATCGGGTAACTGCCGCCGGTGCTTGTGGCAGTAGCCGTCGTGGACAATGCCGCTGTGCCGCTCACCACCGAAGTGGGATCATTATTCACGAAACCACTCAACGTATAAGTCAATGTTGGAATCTGTGCACCATACGCAATCGTCGGGCTGGCTGCCGTCACCTTGATGACCGCCGGGAGAACGCTGAACGATTGCGTGACCGAGGCGGCACTATAAGTGCTGGTTGCCGGAGCCGACGCGGTGATCGTGCATAAGCCGACCCCGGTCGTGGTCCCGCTGGTTGTGCATGGCCCGGAGGCTGCGAATGTGACCATCTGCCCGGAGGAGGCCGTCGCGCTCAACGAGAATGTGCCGCCATACTGCACATTCTGCAATTGCGGGAAGTTGATGGTTTGCGATTGGATGTTGGAACCTTGCGGCAGGATCGAGAATGTTCCTGAATCGGAATCGGCCGCGTTATAGGAACTGGAGCCGGCCTGCGACGCGGTGATGGTGCAGCTTCCCGTGCTGGTGAGAGTGACGCTGGCCGAGGAAACACCATTCGCGTCGATCGACTGGCCGGCGATCGCACAGTTTCCTGAAGCGCTGAAGCTCACCTGCAACCCGTTTGCCGCGCCATTGGTTTCGGCCGTCGCGGTGACCGTGAGCGGCGAATTTGTAATCACGACCGAACTCGGCAGGGAACCAAGGACAATCGTCTGATTATTCTTGAGCACCGCAGGCGGAGAGGGTGGACTCTGGCGTTGATTGCCAGTTGAGTCCGGAACGAGGGTGGTCGCGATGGTGTAGACCACGGTATGCGAAGTCAGATCGGGATTGGTGTCGGTAAATGTGGTGGCCGGGGGATTTCCATTCACGCCGCTGACGCTGCCAATCAAAACCGGGGTTGCTCCATCGGAACTGCGATAGATGGAGTAGGTGGAAACCACGCCGAATGCCGGCGCAGTCCAATTGACCACTACCTGCTGCCCCGCGGGCATTGTCATCGGAGTTTCGCTGGGCGATACCGGAGGACGAACGATCGAGTTGGCAGTATCGTAATCCAACTCGTTGGTGGATGCGCCGCCGCTGCCCAGCGTCACGGTGCCGCCGCTGCCGAGTGCAATGGTGCCGCCGCTACCCAGGGCCACGGTGCCGCCGCTGCCGAGGGCGACGACGCCGCCACTGCCGAGAGTCACCGTGCCGCCGCTGCCCAGCGCAACTGTGCCGCCGCTGCCCATGGTGATGGTCCCACCGCTGCCCAGCGTGACGGTGCCGCCGCTACCTAATGCCACAGTGCCGCCGCCGCTGGGGAGCGTGATGGTCCCGCCGCTACTGGGGATGGTGTAAGTTCCTCCCGCGCCAAGCGTGACCGTACTACCGCCGCTCCCGAGTGCGATGGTTCCGCCACTGCCGAGAGTTACGGTGCCGCCGCTGCCCAGCGCTACCGTGCCGCCGCTGCCCAAAGCAATTGTCCCGCCGCTGCTGAGCGTGACACTACCGCCGCTACCCAGTGCGACCGTGCCGCCACTACCCAGTGCGACCGTGCCGCCGCTGCCCAGCGTAACCGTGCCGCCGCTGCCGACAGAAACGTTGCCGCCGCTGCCCAGCGTGACGGTTCCACCGCTGCCCAGTGCGACGGTGCCGCCGCTGCCCAGGGCAATCGTGCCGCCGCTGCCCAACGCGATGGTGCCGCCGCTGCTCAGCGTAACGTTGCCGCCGCTGCCCAACGCAATGGTGCCGCCACTGCCCAGCGTAACTGTTCCACCGCTGCCCAGTGCGACCGTGCCACCGCTGCCCAGTGCAACGGTGCCGCCGCTCCCTAAAGCAATCGTCCCGCCGGTGCCCAGAGTTACCGTGCCGCCGCTGCCCAGTGCGACGGTGCCGCCGCTGCCCAGCGTGATGGTTCCGCCGCCAGCGGGCAGTGTGTAACTGCCACCCGATGAGGGAATCGTTACTGTGCCGCCGCTGCCCAGTGCGATGGTACCGCCGCTGCCCAGCGTGACTGTGCCACCGCTGCCGAGCGCAACCGTGCCGCCGCTGCCTAAAGCAATCGTTCCACCGCTGCCGAGCGTGACCGTGCCGCCGCTGCCCAGAGCGACCGTGCCGCCGCTCCCTAAAGCAATCGTCCCTCCGCTCGCGGGCAACGTCACGTTGCCGCCGTTGTTGAGCGTCACACTTCCGCCGCTGCCCAGGGCGATGGTGCCGGCGCTGCCCAGGGTCACGTTTCCGCCGCTACCCAGGGTCACCGTGCCGCCGCTACCCAGAGTGACCGTGCCACCAGCGCCCACAGACACACTTCCGCCCGCGGCGATCTGCAACGGCGATGAAGAGGAACCGAACGAAAGCACGCTGGCCAGGGACGCGAACTCACCGCCCGTGGCGCCAACCTGACGCAGGTCAATGTTGGAGACGTCGTTGTATCCCCGCAACTGCGTATACGGCATGCCCTCGATTTCCTGCACGCCATCGTTATTCGTGATGCTATCGAAGGTGATGTTCTGCCCACTCGACCACGCATCTACTGCGGGGATGGGTGCAATCGAAGCATTGATGCGATATCCGGTATCGCCGGTGAGCGGAGTGCCGTCGCAATGCATCGAGGCCGCGCTCTCCCCATTGCCGGGCGCGACGGACGTGTACCAGGATGAAGTTGGGAACGTGGCGGGATTGCGCGAGCCGTCTAATAGCTGCGTAACCGATCCCAGCGAGCCGGGGAGCAACGTGGCCAGCTTCTGATTCGAGAAAGCTATGGTTGCGCTCGGTCCCACTCCATCCAGTTGGAACAGATAGTTCATGATGCTCTGGTAATTCGGCTTGCAATTGGGATCGAAGGTCGGGATGTAACTTCCGGGCGTGTCATAGTAGATGCCGCCATGGCTCAAACCGACCGTGTGTCCGACCTCATGGAACGTGGTGCCGGCTATTACAGTGGCGCGCTTGCTCATGTTCTGGTTAGGAGCCGTCTCCCAAAGGCCCAGAGTCACGGCGGAATCTGCGCCGCCCAGATCGGAGTAGCCGGAGATGCTGGTCACCGTTCCGGAAGTGAGCCCGATGACTGGTTCAGGCAATGTGCTGTTGGGATAATTCCAGTTGGGGACGCCGGGAGTCGCCACGATGATGGTTTTCGTATCGGGGCACGACGCCGTGTTGTACACCCCGTTTAGGGTGGGGTTCCCAAGCACACCGGAGATCGTAATGCGGCTTGGGCATGCGTTGATTCCCGTGCCGCGATCGGTGGTGACGAGGGTTGTAGTACCGCTCAAAACCTGGATCGACGTCAAGCTTCCAAAGCGCGAGTTCCACGCCGGTATCGCCAGGGAATGACCGAACAGAAGATAGTGATAGCTGTCTTTTTGCCCGTAGGGGAAACGCGGCGAGCAATCGCCACCCGCGGCGCAGGAAGCGAGATTGCGCGGCCACAGCTTGGAGAATTCCAAACTATTTTTCCAGCCGATCACTCCCGGCTGGCTGGGGAACTGGCAAAGTTGCGGCGGGTTGGTTGCAGTGTTATCCGTGCAGGTGCTTTCAGGCACTGCGTTGCCAATTTCAAGATGAAGCACGATTCCAATCGCTGCGAATGAGTTTCTGACAATCGCCATCGGATCGTTGCCCTGGGAATCTGGCGCGGGGAACAGGTTCTCCTGATTGGGATCGCACGAGCCGTTTGCGAGCACAGCGCCGCACATGTAATCGAGTTGAACGAAGAGATCCTTTTGGCCGTGGTGGGCGCCCGGCAACGGCACATACGCGCCGGTCTTCACGTCGTAGTAACCCGGCGACCCGGCATAGAAATCGCCCGCCGCGGGGCCGGACTTCCAGGCGTCAAGGATTCCGTCATTATCGCTATTGGTTACAGGCGCGGAGAAAATCACTGCGCCAAAAGCGCTGCCACTATTCAGCGGCGCATTGTACTGATTGGCGTGGGCTGCGAGCGAAACGGAACTGAAGCTGTTGCTCCAGCTTCCGGCGGCGTAGGAGAGAGTCGTGCTTTCTGCGCTCGATCCGCCCACAGCATCATAGAATCCCTGCACGTTCTGCGACGTGGACGCGGTCGGTGTCGTCGATCCGTCGTAAATAATGACGGCCTTCAACGGGAAGTTCTGCGATAAGACGCGATAAATAACCACCAGGCTCGCGCCTCCGGTCACCGGAAATCCGTTGCCTCCGCTGTCAGGCAGAGATACTGTGAAGGCACCCGATCCGAAACGCACGCCGTTCGCGCCCAACGGGAAATAAGCATTCACATCGGCGCGGTAGACACGCAGCGTGCCGCTCAACGCACCGTCGGTAAAGGGCAGGTCGCTTCCGATCTGCTGTCCGGAGATGGGATAACCGAGGAAAGTTCCGGTATTTCCCGAGGGCGACGACGTATTCTCGAGCGTTTCCCAGTAGAGGAAACCATCCACAATGTCGGCTCCGTCGGGAACGCCCTGACTAACTGTTGGGTTCGTCGTGCTATCGGGAATGTTGATGGTTCCTGTGGCCATGCCGCTGTGGCCGGTGCCACGCAGAGTGACACCCGCTGCTGCATAGTCGCCAGTGACGAAGTAGTTATTCAGCAGCGAGAGCGGATTGGGCGCTGGCGGCGACGCCTGGCCCGTCGAGACGAGCAGCCGGACCGCAGATCCGGGAGTGGCTTGCGTTCCGGCAGCGGGATTTTCGTCGGTCACACTGCCTTGCGGTACGGCGCTGCTGGATGCAGTGCTCACGGTCCCCACGGTGAAACCTGCGGTGGTGAGAGCCGTGGTCGCAGCGGCTTGCGTCAGCCCAACTACGTTGGGTACGGCCACTCCGACAGGTTGGCCATTCAGGCCACCGTTGCCGCTGAGGTTGATGGTCTGGAGCACTACAAGCGGAGAAAGGTTAAACGTATTGTCACTGAAAGCCGCTGTGCCCGTTTGATAGCCGGTACTTTGTGGCGTGAAGCTGAAACTCTCAGAACAGGATGCGCCCGGATTCAGCGAGAAACCGCTGCCGCAGGTGGAGCTTGCGATTTGCGCGAAGTTTGTGCCAAGGGTTAAGGCCAGCGAGCCCGTCAGCGGCTGGTTGCCGATGTTTTGAATCGTGGCCATTTGCGGGCTGTCCGCGCTCGTACTGCTTACATTGGTGAGGGCAAAGCTCAAGGATGGCGGCAAGGCCTGGCTGATCTCGACGATCTGGTTGTTGCCTTCGTTGGAAATGAAAACGTCGCCCAACGTATCGACCGTAGCCGCGACGGTCTGGATTCCACCGGCCATCATGATCTGGCAGGCGCTCGACGTGCACCCGGCCGGGACCTCTACTACTTCGCTCAGTCCATGGTCGGCGACAAATACATCGCCAGCCGCATCTACCGACACGCTGTCAGGCTCTTGCCATCCCGTGCCGATGGTTTTCCAGCAACTGCTGCTGCTGCACCCGGCGGGTACTTCTGCGACAGTCTTAAGGCCAAAGTCACCGATGAACAAGTCGCCCGCTGCATCCGTTCCCAGGTCGACCGGATGCGAACCTGCGGGGTTGTACACCACGGTTGGCGCGCCACCATTGGCCGGAACTTCCGCGACCTGTCCGTCAGTGAAGTCGCCGATGAAGAGATCGCCGTGGCCATCGACTGCCACTCCCAACTGGCTTTGCAGATTGAGCGGGTTTGGCACGATCTGTTGACAGGCGCTGTTGGAGCAGCCTGCTGGAACTTCCAACACCTGGTTCAGATTGTTGTCTGCGATGAAGAGATCTCCAGCTCCATCTACGGCCAGACCTTGCGGATATTGAAGTCCAAAGCCGGCCGTCGTCTGGGCGCCATTGGCCCCGACCTTGATCACGCGCTGGTTAAGAGTGTCGGCAACGAAGAGATCGCCCGCCGCGTCCAGCGCCAATCCCTTGGCCTGGTTCAGAGCGTAGTTGCCGGTGCCGACTGTGTGTTGCGTGCCGGGGCTGAATGCCGCCTCCGGCGCCTGGCCGATGCCGTAGACGGGCGAGGTCGCCAGCAGGTTGCCGCCGTTGTCAAAGAGATTCACTGCGCCCAGACGCAATCCCGGCGCGTGCGGAGCGAAATTGACGTTCACATTGCATGAATTGCCTGCGGCGATAGCGCCGGTACAGGTGTTGCCGCTCGCGAGCGTGAAGTCGAGGCCTGTGACTCCCTGTGTGACGACCTGGACTACTCCAATCGTCGTGGTCGTCGGGATATTAAATGTCACCGCGAGAGTACTGTTGCACGGCGAGGGTGTGGTTTGCCCGGAGGCGCAAACGTTGACGTTGCCAAAGGCCTGCGAAAAGCTACCCGTAACATTCATCGCCGAGTTCATTGAGACATTGCAGGTCGGATTCGTCCCGGAGCATGCGCCGCCCCAGCCCAGGAAGATCGAGGTCCCGGCCGGCGCCGCTGTCAGCGTCACAACGGTGCCGCTCACATAACTCTGCGAACACGTTCCCGTGAAATTTCCGTTCGCGTAGCTGCAATTGATCGATCCGTCGCCGGACGTCACCGCGCCGGGGCCCGAGCCTGTTTCTGTCAGCGTGAGCGTGTAGTTGGGAGGCGCCACAGCCACGCCCGTGCCGTTGAGAGCGACCGATTGCGAAGAGAGCGGATTATTCAGAGCGTTGTCGAAGAACTGAGCGACAGCCTGAATCGCGCCGCTGCTCTGAGGATCGAAGTTGACGCTCAGATTGCAGGCTGCGCCGGGCACAAGCGAGAAGGCGGCGCTGCAATCGGCCAGTGTGCCCGAGCCGGGAACCTGAACGAAATCGGGCGCAGGATTGGCATAGGTATCGTCGATATACAACCCCATGCCGTTCGCGCTCAGCGTCTGGTTGCCAATGTTCTGCAATGCAATGGATTGCGGACTGTCGCCGCTGACGTCGCCGACATTCGACGCAGAGAAGCTTAAAGAATTGAATGCCTGGAGGATCGCGTCCACCCTGCTGATACCAAAGTCCGCAATGTAGACATTGCCCTGCGCATCCACCGCCGCGCCAAAGGGCTGGAACCCGCCACCCAATGAGACTTGGGACCTGCTGGCCAATGTGATCTGGCAACTGCCGCTGGTGCAGCCGGCCGGAACTTCGACGACCGCGTTGAGGCCGGCATCCGCTACGATCACGTCGCCCGCCGCATCCACCGCAACGCTTTCCGGTTCAGACCATCCGCTGCCCACTTTGGTCTGGCAGGCATTGCTGGTGCAACCCGCCGGAACCTCCACAACTTCCTGAAGGCCAAAATCAGCCACGAATAGATTGCCCGCGCCATCCACCGCCACGCCGACCGGATGAGAACCGGAAACTGGATTCGCGCCGGTCCCCGGACTGTATACGACAGTCTGGGCGCCTCCATTGGCTGGAACCTCGGCGACTTCTCCATCGTTGAAATCTCCGATGAAAACATCGCCGGTTCCGTCCACGGCCACACCCAACTGGCTTCTCAGGCCGGTGCCTACGGTTTGTTGGCAGCCGCTGCTGGTGCAACCTGCCGGGACCTCGACCACCTCATTCAGATTGTTGTCCGCAATGAAGAGATCGCCTGCTCCATCCAGCGCCAGCCCTTGCGGGAATTCGAGTCCAGTGCCCACAGTCTGAGTGCCATGCGATCCAACCTCCAGCACGCGGCCGCTCGCGGAGTCGGAGATGAAGATATCGCCCCCCGCGTCAACCGCTACGCCCTTCGGTCCGCTCAAAGTGTAGGTCGCAGTGCTCTGCACGAAGGTGGTGAGAGGGCTGAAGGCGACCGCCGGTCCCTGGCCAACTCCGTAGATTTGCTGCGTTGCCACCGTGTTGCCGAGGCTGTCGAAGAGTTCCACCGCACCCATGCGCAATCCGGGCGCGATGGGGGCGAAGGTGACATTGACCGCGCAGGAATTGCCCGCGGCGAGGGCGCCGGTGCAGGTGCCGCTGCTGGCCTGCTGAAAGTCGAGGCCGGTAATGCCCTGCGTGACCACCTTGACCGAGCCGATGGTCGTACTCGAAGCCATGGTGAAGGTCACCGGAAGCGTAGCGCTGCACGGCGCTGGAGTCGCCGGTCCCGACGGGCACACATTCGCGCTGCCGAAACCGTGCGGCGTGAAGGTGAAGCCCATGAGCTCATGTTGCTCATAACTTCCACCGGTCGCAGCGGTGAAGCCAATGGAGGCAGTCCCATTGTTCAGGTTGACGTACTGCGTGATATCGAACGGCCCAGAGAAAAGAGGCACCGATCCTGCGACAGGCGTATGCGTCCCCTGGTTGAATGCGGGATCGAGATAGACGTAGATGTAATTCGCCGGCGAATCGTTGGGCCCGTTGTAGACGATGACGACCTGATGCGGATTGCCGTCCGCAATGTAGACTCCGCCGGCGCCCGCTGAAGAGTTCGGATTGGAAGCGATCGCATACTGGCCGTTCAGATTGACGAGGCAACTGGTTGGCACCAGGGGACTGACGGAGTTGGAAGCATAGTGGGCAGGCGAGTTGGCGAGTCCGGCCCCGCAAGCCTGCAGCGCGAAGTGGTTGTCGTCGTAGTAGTAATATCCGCGATCCCACGGATCAAAGCTGTCGGGGAACGTGTCCGCCTCAATCGCGATGCTATTGTCGATTCCGCCGTAGCCCAGGCAGCCGCCGGCGCCGCCAAGGGCTGTCAGACCCGAGCCGCTTTCGGCACAATGTGTCAAAAGGTCCGTTCCGTTGCCTGCGGCGTTTTGGATGACAAAGGCGAATCCATCGCCGGTAGGCGAAGATGCGTTTGAGATTTTGAAGGCATACCAGGCGGTGAAGCCGCCTTTGACATTCTGCGGAATCGAGTACCACACGCTCGAGGCCTGAGATCCTGTGGGCCCAGTCAACTGTAGCGTGTAATTCGCGCTGCCCATGCCTCCGTCGGTGCTCGCGTTGGGATCGATGAGCGGCGGATAGAAATCCTGAGAATAGCTCAGGCCACCGCCCGAGTTGTTCAGACAGAAACGGACGCCGTTTGCGGCGGGTCCGCCGGCGATGGAGTTGCAGGCAGTTGATGATTGGCCAGGCGTGGCTTGAGGACCGTTGAAATCGTAGTAGCTGAGCTGCTGCGCCCGGCTCCCCCGCGGGGAAAGACCCGCGAAAGCCACTGCGCACAGAGCCGCGACCAGCAGTTGCTGGATTCCTGCGAAACGCACGTTGCGCGCCGAACCTGCCAACTGCTTCGTCATATTGCCTGATCTCCTAAGGATCGGGGCCCACCTTGAATAAGCTATGGAGGCCCTTGAGCGCAGATTGCCTCGAAGTGGATCTGCACCAGCTAAGCCATTGGATTTTGAGTTAACTTACCGGGGAAGTTCGCAGTTCAGCCAGGATCTCCGTCTTTTACCGGGCAAGCGCCCAGCCGCTCGGCATAGTACTGCCAATCACCGAGAAAAACCTGCAAACTGCCATTCGGGGAATGGCACATTTTCGCGGCTGTTCATGTCGCATCGGTGAGCCAGGATAGTCCGGCACTATGGGGAAGGGCCAACTTCAGGGCCGATGAGTGTTCAAGTTATTGAAGATGGAGGCAATTGTCAAGATATTATCGTGTTAAAAAACTCAGTTCGCGAGAAAGACCGGGTCTGTCGTTCCGACTTGAAGGCCGTGGACTTGCACATCGACTTAGGAGCGGAACTCGAAAGGTTCAGAACTTCGCGCCACGTTCTCCGATCGCGGGGGATAAAAGGTGTAGGAAAGCGTGTATCGCTGTCCGTGCAGGACTGGCGTCACGGAGTGGAATGAGCGTTCGGAAATCTCGAAGGCGAAGCCTGAACGGTGAATGGGCGGCACGGACTTTCGCAGAGATTCCTGATTTGCGTTCGGGTTTCCGCCGTGAAGACAGAGCAGGCCCCCGCATTCGGGGCTCCATCCGCGATTGAGCTGCACGAGCAGGCGATGGGTGAAGCGGATATGGGAGACATCGGTATGCGGGCTGAGACCGCCGCCGGCCAAAATCCTGTGCGCGGTGGCGCGTACAGGGCCGCTGCTGTCGATTGCGAAGAACTGCGCCATGAGCTGCCGGAGCTGAATCAGAAAACCCGGTGCGACCATGCCGCTCAGAGCTTCGGGGAGATTCGAAGCGTTCAAAGGCGCGTCGCAGTAGCCGTCGTATCCCTCCAGCCCGACCGGACGCCATGGCCGAGCGTCGAGCCACGCGAGCAGCGCATCCGCGGTGGTGGCATCGAGAAACTCCGGGCAAAAGAAGTGGGGAAATGGCTCGGAGAACCACTCGGTGCGGCGAGAGTCCGTGACGGGCAAAGGCGGCGGGCATGCAGTCATTGCGTCCATGATCGGCTCCTCATCGCGCGGCTGGCGAAGCGGTTTCAATGCCCGCGATCTTCGCCCGCTCGCCCGGCCTCTCATCCGCGTAGAGAAGCTTGATATAAATCACGTCGAGAATAAAGATGGTGACAAACAGGTATACCAGGAAGGAGCTCTGAAGCCAGTTGGTAATCGTGAAGCAACTGCCCACTGAGAGAATGCCGGTACCCAGCATTTTGCACCAGGCGGTGCCCAGCGACTGACCGTTTGAGCCACCGCGGCTGAAAAACATCCAGATAAATAACATGCTCATTACCAGGTTGATGAGGTAGGCGTCCGACATGCCCCAGGTATCGCCAAAGGTATAGTGGAACGTCAGTTGACCGACAAAAGTTGAAACAAACGTAATCACGGCAACGGGGTAAAAGTATTTGTTCATGAGCGGCGTTGTCTGCCAATTGCGGCCGTAGCGAAACAACTGGTACGCGATGACAAGGTCGGCGAGGAGCCATGCCCAGCGTAAGTAAGCGATGATGTCGTTCGGGAAGCGGAAGATGGCCGCGTAAATCAATTCCCAGCTCAGGTTCAAGGCGATGCACATCATGGGAATTCCGTATGTCTTTTCCTGGAATCCTTTGCGGATCGCCAGAATGTAGGCGATGATCCACAGCACATCGCCGATCACATTCACCGCTCCAAGCCATAGCGGCACCTGAGCCATTTGGACTAAATGATGGGACATCGTCGTGATCTCCAAAAAGCAGACAGTCCCGCTACGCCGGATCGCTAACTCCCGCGCGCGGGGAATTGCAAAAAGCCGTCACCTCAGCAAAAGCGACGGCTCACATCGTTTGAAACTTTCTGCCTGAACCTTCGATCCGGTCTAACACATCGGTGCGGTGGTCGGATCGCAGGCACGAAAAACCTTGCGAATAGCGTTGTAATCGAGATTCTTCAGAGAGGCGATCACCATCGGCGTCGCCTCATAGCCGGCCTGGGTGATGGCTTGAGCCGGGTTGTCCTGCAACTCGTGGAAGAAACCCGGATTGTTCAGACAAGCGTTTACAAGTTCGCCGAAGGTGATGGGAGTACCGGCCATACATTCTCCTTTTGAGTCGGTTTTTACATCGTGATGGTTTCTTGAGCGCTGGCTCAGGTGATTTGCGCGCCTGCGCTACAGGACGTTTCGGTCCGCGTTGCCTGGCCGAGAATGCCGGCAAGGCGAGCCAGCTCGGCCAGTCCATTGCGAAGCGCCGAGTGTTGCTCGGCGGCCCAGGCCTTGCGTCCGGCAAGGTATTCCATCAGGCCGTAGCTGCCAAGTTGGGCGGCGGATTCCTGCAATCGATCCATCCATTCGTTCAGCAGATCGAATCCCCAATCGCAGCCTTCGCGCAGAATCCATTCCTCCACGGACTCCTCGCGCCGCCTTTGCCGCTCTCCCTCGCTCAGAAAATAAGTAGCGGCATCGACGCTCCTGTCGCCATGCCAGTCGAGGATATCGTCGACCATCTGCGACCATCGCCCCAGGCCGTGGACAAGATCGAGCCACGCGGGAACGAGTTCGGCGCAGCCGTAATGGTGGCATGTGGCGGCGACCGGGATGCCGGCAGCGGAGAACTTGCGCGAACTGACGCGTTCGAATTCAATAAAACCGACCGACCGCAGCATGGCGTCTTCCGCGGACGATGTCGCGGAAGCAGTCCATAACCGGCGAAACACTTTCCAGAATTCGTGCTCCGCCGGAAAGTAATTCTGGTATCCAAGCCGGAACTCGCTCAAAAAACAGCCGGAGATGGGGAGGATCTTGCGTTCCAGCTCCAGATCGCGGTCCCCGTCAACGATGTCGTCAATTAGCCGGATGTAGTAATAGCCATGGACGGTTGACGAGATCAGCGATCGGTGGAACGCCTCATCGGGCACCACGGCAAGCGGCTCCAGAACAAAATCGGGCAACTCGAGAATGGGGAACATGCGCACGTTGAGGAAGTGCGCAGCGGGTTCGCCGCCCGGAGAGATGCGGCGGATCCAGCGCAGAACCTGGTTGGCGAGAAATGGGGAGGACGCCCCGAGATCTGCTCCGATGCGGTCAACAACCGCATCGATCTGCGATGCGAGTTTGCGCTTGCTCATGCTCATCGGACTTTGTCCGCGGACGCAACTGGTTTTTGATTCTGAAGGGAAGCCACAACAACGAGGTCTTCTTCTGATTAGCAGAGCAAAATGGGGAAGTCAATTGATTTCGGTGATTTTCGATTCCCTTCGCAAGCGCGCAAGGTCCCGGGCTGCGCCTAAACTACTGAAGATCGACTCAGCTTCGTGCAGATGCCGATTGCGGACTGGGTCGTCCTTGTTGATGTAGATCGCCAGGTCGCGGTGCGCCAACGCCTCATAGTATTCCGACTTCAGGCTGCGTGCAGCTGCGAGAGCCATTTCGCACTGCTTGATGGCCGATGCGCCGTTTCCCTTGATCCACTCATATTCCCCCTGGCGCAAATGCAACAGCGGCCTGCCGATCGGAAATACCCGGCAAAAGCTGCGCAGCCTCTTCAAGGATCCACGGACCGCCGCATTCGCTGCGGGCGCGCTCAACTGCGTTGTGGAATTACCCGGCGAGCCATTTCGTGTAATTCGCAGCAGCCGGAGTTGCACTTCGAGGATTGCCGATTGAATGAGCACGTCGTTGGGTTGGTGGCCGCCGTGGCTGGCCGCCAGCGCCTTGCCGGCATGTTCGGCGGCCTGGGCAAACTCACCGTGCGAAGCCTCGAGAAGCGCATAGAGCGAATAAACGTCCTGCTTGCGATGCCATCCGCCAATCTTCATCTGCGCGGAACGCAGCTGATCCAACTCTTGAATGCATGCGGGAAGCTCCTGCGACCGGCCCAGCGAAAGCAGGCTCCAGGCTTTGCCATAGAGGGCTTCGGCCTGAATGCGGATATCGAGCCGCTCCTTTGCGGATTTGTAAAGCAATTCGGCGCTGCGGAGGCTTTCAGAAAACTTTGCCTGGTAGAGCTGAACCAGGGTGAGGATGATGCGCGCGTCGTCTCCGCGACGGCGGTCCCCGATGCTGTCGCTCACAGCAATCGACTGTTCCAGCAGTGTCGCGGCAACGTCCCATTGTCCCAGTCCAGTGAGATACACTGCCCGGCCGAGCGCCACCCATGCGTTCGAGGCCGGGTCGGCAATACCCTGCGAGACACGAGCGGAGAGATCGAAGTAGAAGCCGGCAACGCGGTGCATCGTCATGAATCCAAGCAGCGAGGCAACGGAAGAATAGCCCCACGCAAGTTCCGGCGACGGCCCCGCCGCTTCAGCCAGGTTCAACGAGCGGAACACTGCGTGCAGGCAGCGCAGAGGTTCGTCCTGGACAAAATAGATTTCGGTAAGGGCCTCGAATGTCCGTGAAAATTCGAGGAGCCTCTCGCGCCGGGCCTCAGCGGAGGAGGGCCTGAGCCGTCGGGGCATGAGACGATGGACAACCTGGACGGCCGCTTCCTTGAGCAGCGCCGCTACTGTGCCCGCGGCATGCGAAGGAACATTCTGTCTTTGCAGGGAGAGGCCGCGTTCGAGGTGAGCCCGGCCTTCGACGTACTTCGACCAGTTCACATACGCTTTGCCGAGACCAAGCTCCCATTCGCCGCGGCGTTGCATTTGCGCATGCGGCCGCGCGCCGCCCACCGCACGTTCGTCCAACCGCAGGGCTTCGCTGAAGAGACGCGCCGCTTCCGGGTTGGCGTGATTGCGCAAGGACTGCTTGCCGGCTTCCGAACAATAGTGGATCGCCTTCTCCAACGACTCGGCCTGGGTCCAGTGGTGCGCCAGCAGGGCAAGATGCGGTGCAAGGTTGCTCTCGAATTCGTTCTCGTACCACTCCGCGACCGACCGGTGAAGCTGCCGCCGCCGGGCGAAGGGAACGGAATTGTATGCGGCGTCGCAAACCACCGCGTGGCTGAACGCATAGAGCGGGTTGTCCGCGCCAGAGCGCCGCAACAGATTGAGCTTCTCAAGCCGATCGAGATGGCCGGGAAGGTCGGAGCGAGAGTCCTCGCCCGGATAGAGGCTCGTCAACAGCTCAAGACGGAAGCTTTGCCCGATGACGCTCGCGATCTTTACGGTCAACTGTTCTCCGGGCGTGATTCGGTCGAGACGGCTGGTGACCACGCCTTCGACGGTGGATGGGAATCGCATGCCGGTCAGCGCCGCATCCAGCGAGGCGCCGGGGACGGACTCCGTAATCCAGCACTGGCCGTCGGTGATCGCGATCAATCCGCTATCCCGGAGCGCATACGCGAGCTGCTCGGAGAACAGCGGATTGCCGGCGGCACGCGCCTCGATGACGCGCTCCACCTCTGGCGGAAGCCCGCTTACGCCGAGGCTCCGGCAAACCATTTGCAGTGCGTGCTCCGGATTCAAGGCATCGAGCACCACGCGGCGCGTTACCGGGAGCGCGATCATTTCAGCGAACTCGGGCGCCGTGGCCTCGGGCTGGGGACGGCTCGACAGGACGAGCACGATCTCTGGGATCTGCTGAAGCACAAGCAGCGCGAAACGCAGGGACGACGCGTCAAACCAATGCGCGTCTTCAAGGATGACGACGACCGGCGAACGCATGGCTGCGTGCTTCAGGATTCCCAGCAGCAGTTGCTCCGTATTTTGAGCGCGCGCGTGGCCCTCGAGCGCGGCGGTAGCGGCGGTTTCAGGAAAATCCAGCGACAGCAGGACGTTGAGCAGCGGAGCCAACGGGACGAGATTTTCATCGCCATCGAGTGCGGCCAGGACCCTGTAGCGCTGCTCTCGAACTGGAGCGCCGGAAAGTCCCAGAACCTCCCGGAAAATGGCACGCCATACGTGGTACGGCGTCGACTGCTGGATCGGATCGGCAGCGGAGGACCAGCAGGCAATCGGGTTTCCATTGCGGCCGAACTGCTCCACCTGCCACGAAAAATAGCTCAGCAGGCACGACTTTCCGGACCCCGCTTCCCCTTCAAGAAGGATGCATCCACCCTCACCGTGGCGCGCGAGCCTTAAGAGAGCGTGGGCCAGAACATCCAGCTCCACTTCGCGCCCGATGGGAACCGGCGTTCGACTGTGAGTAAGTTCGGCGGCGGAATCGGATCCGCGGACGGGCGCGAAGACGGCAACCGGCGAGGAGCGGCCCTTGAGAGCGACTTCGCCCATGCGTTCAAATTGGAGAGATGGCGCGGAGGCGGCCCGGCAAGTCGCCTCGTCGCACCAGAGCGAACCATTCGCCGCCTGCATGAGGCGGGCGGCCAGGTTTACGGTGTTTCCCAACACCGTGTACTGGCGGCGCGTCTCACTGCCGTAGATCCCGCAAAAAACCGTGCCGGTGGCAATACCCACAGAGGTCGAGACGTTTCGGAAGTTCAATCTCTGCCTGAGCTCGATCGTCGCTTCAATCGCGCGCCGCGCATCGTTTTCATGCGCCAAAGGCGGAAGTCCAAAACTGCAAACAGCCGTCAGCCCCTTGTCGTCCATCAGAAGTTGGTAGAGCGTTCCCTCGAATCGCTCCAGCACCTCCTGAACGCATCCTACTGTCTGGTGCAGAGAGGCGATTTCGCTGGAACTGCCGGACGGATTCTTCCCCAGGTTGACAAAGAGCATAGTCAAATTGCGATATTCGGCGATCCAATCCTCCTGGCCCGACTGGAGCCGTTCGACCACCACTCTTGCGACATACGGTTCGAAGGCTGAGAGAATTTTTCCCTCCGCGACGCGTCCTTCGTCATGGTCGCGCTGCGCCGGACCGCGCGAAATCGACGCCGTCGAGCCTTTCCGCACGGCCGTTACCCGCGCAGCTCCGTTCCCCGGATCATGAACCTCGACGAAATCTCTCACCAGGTCCCATGCGAACGGCGAAAGCACGACTTCCCCAGCTTTGGCCTCGAACTGAGCGCTGGCAGCGTTGACCAGCGGCTCGCCCGTCACAACAAACTGCCAGCGCCCACCCACGCCGCCCAGCTCCATGATGTGGAGCGTCCCGCAGGCCACGCCCGCGCGCTGTCTCAGCGTGACACCGGGATGCGGTTCGGATCCGTCGAGTTCCGATTGAATCTGTAACGCCGCTTGGACGGCAAGGGTCAAGTTCGCCATCAGAAGCGATTCCTCGCCCGGCCACATTGCAATCGCCGAGTCCCCGGCAAAGGCGACGATGTCGCCGTCATGCGACTCGGTAATCTCTGCGATGCGCCCGAAATGCCGGTTGAGAATGCCGGAAAGCTGCTCTGCCCCCGCTGCGCCCTGCTTCGCCAGGCGCTCGGTGAGCGCCGTGAAGCCGGAGATGTCCACCATCAGGACTGCTGCATGGCAGCGCTCGGCAAAGACATTCTGACCCGGCCTGCGGCCTTCCACAATCAGCCGGCGTTGGTAGCGGGAAAGATAAGATGCCAGAGTCAGTGAGGATCGCATGCAGCGTTCGCTCCGGGAACTGAATTCATCGGTTTGAAATCCATGCACGTCGGCATCGAGACTGGAGTAAGATGCCGAATCTGGTTGGGAATGCCAGGATCGCCGTACCGGCGGGCACGGTGTGGTCCCTGCTGCGATGACTCCGAGCTGCCTTCGCGTCAGATAGCTATATTGTAAGGACATGGGCGAGATTCCCCCCAAAGAGGTCACAACAAGCCCTGCGCACGCGAGCGAACGGCCCGAGCCGCGGCCTGAGGGCTATTCCGCTCCGACGGCCGGAGAGGAAACGACAACCTGCTCCGAGGGGCATCCTCTGGCTTCCCAAGAAAGTACCGGCATTTCATCCGATCCGATCCATCGCGGCGGCGAAGAAGGAATTTCCTTTGCGCCTGGATCACTTGTGGGGCCTTACCGGGTCGAGGCCCCGATCGGCGCCGGAGGCATGGGCGTCGTATTCAAAGCGCGGGATACGCGTCTCAACCGCGACGTCGCCCTCAAGATCATTCATCCCACGTCCTCGAATCAACAGCTCCAGGCCGCATTCCTGCGCGAGGCACGGCTGGCGTCGTCACTCAATCATCCGGGAATCGTCACCATTTACGACATCCTCTTCATCCGCGGCCTGACCTGCATTGTGATGGAGTATGTCTCCGGCTCGCCTCTTCACCACCTGATCCCGCCGGGTGGACTTTCCATCGATCGCGCTCTCGCGATTGGCTGTGCGATCGGAAACGCCGTCGCCGCGGCGCACGCGGCAGGCGTCGTCCATCGCGACCTCAAGCCCGCAAACGTTTTGGTGCGAAGCGACGACAGCATCAAAATCCTCGATTTTGGCCTGGCGAAGATGATGGCAACGGCATCTCCCGATGCCGACACCGAGCCGCTCAGTATCTTCCATGGCTCCGCAGTGGGCACGGTCGGCTACATGCCGCCCGAGCAGGCGGGTGGCGCGCAGGCCGATACGCGTGCCGACATATTCTCCTTCGGCGTCATTCTTTATCGCATGCTCACCGGCGCCATGCCCTTTTCCGGACCTTCGTCCGTCGATGTGCTGCACGCGATACACCGAAAGGATCCCCCGTCCATGCGCAGTATCCGGCCGGAGATTCCGCAATCGTTAGAGAAGGCCGTCCGCCGGGCGTTGGCGCCGAACGCGGCAGATCGTTTTCAGACCATAGGCGAATTACTGGAACAGTTGAGCCAGGAATCCGCCAGGCCATCCGCCGCATCGCGGCAGCCCCCTGCATCGCCACAGTATTCTGAGCGCAGCATCGTGGTCTTGCCGTTTACCAACAGCAGCCCGGAACCCGAGAACGAGTACCTTTGTGACGGGTTGGCCGAGGAGTTGATTGACGGGCTCACCCGCATCGGCGGATTGCGCGTGGTGTCGCGCAGTTCGTCGTTCCAGTTCAAAGGCACAAACCCCGATGTGCGCGAGATCGGCCAGCGCCTCGGAGTCCGGCTGGTGGTGAATGGAAGTCTGCGCCGCTCCGCCGCGAACATTCGCCTCGCGGTTCAACTCACACAGACCTCCGACGGCTTCCAGGTGTGGTCAAAGCGGTTTGATGCCAAGGCGCAGGATCTTTTTGCCCTGCAAGATGAGCTTACGTCCGCGGTTCTAGAGGAACTCCGCCAGCAGCTCGGCGCAAGGTTCTCCGCGCTCCATACCATGCACGATTCGCCCGCCCCTGAATCCTACGACCTGTTTCTGCGCGCACGCTACGCATTCAATCGCGAGACGCCCATGGGGTTTCAGGAGGCGCGCGACCTGTTTCGCAGCGCCGCCGCGGCGGATCCAAGCTTCGCTCCGGCATGGATCGGCATTGCCGAAACTCACATGCGGCTTGAATGGTACGGGCTTGAACCTGCATCGGAAGCGGCGCCTGCCGCCAAGTCGGCGCTTGACGCGGCGTTGCGTCTTCGGCCCGATTCCGCAACGGGTTTGTGCAACCTGGCCATTACCCAGGCCGGATGGGATTGGGACTGGGCTGCCGCCGGCGAAACCTTTCAACGCGCACTCCATGCCGGATCGGATCTGGCCATGGTCCATTTTCACTACGGCCTGGATTTCCTCACTCCCCACGGCCGGCTCCAGGAAGCACTCGAAGAGATGCGTCTTGCCGGACAGCTCGAACCATTGTCCGCTATCGTCGACACCGCAATCGGGGGAAGTCTCTATCGCATGCAACGCTACGCGGAAGCAGCAAAGACTCTCGAAGCCACGCTCGAGACAGCGCCGGGATTCGGCCACGCACACTGGTCTCTTGGCCGTGTCCGCGTCGAACAGGGACTGTGGGACGAAGCCGTTCGGCATTTCACTCTTGCGGCCGAAATCATGGGTCACCCGCCCGCCGCGCTTGCCGAGAGCGCGTACTGCCATGCACGCATGGGAAGTCGCGACGTGGCCCAGGCCGCAATCCGGGAGTTGCAGCGCCGCTCAGAAAATGAGCCGGTTTCGCCGCTCAACGAAGCCCTGGTCTACGCCGGACTCGGGGAAGATGATGCTGCAATGGAGCGTCTGGAACTTGCATTCCGCAGGCGTATGCGTCAGTTGATCTGGGTGAATGTCGATCCGCGTTTCGCTCCACTGCGCAACAATCCCGGCTTCCGGGACCTGATCTCCCGCATGGGATTGCCGCCGCTCCTCTGAACCTGAGCGTTTTGGAGAAGTTCGCGGTCTATGGCATGCGCCATGGAGCCATGTCGTTCTACGGCTTTGACAGCGTGGATGCGCAAGAGGGAAACTCCTCGCTGCGATGCAGTATTGCGCCATGCTCGTGAAGCTTGCGTTGCAGGTCGGGAATCGAAATCTCCTGAACTGGAACGTGTTTGTCGACCGCGAGAGCCGCAGCGATTCCAGCGGCCTGGCCAATGATCATGTATTGCGGCTCCATGCGAATCGATGCGAAGGCAACGTGCGTGGATGAAAGACAAACAGGCACCAGCAGATTCTGCACTTCCGATGCTTTCGGCGTGATGGTGCGGTATGGAATCTCATAAGGCTCAACCGGGACCTGAATGTCTCCTTCGTTTTGTACGGTCCCATCAGGCATGGCAACGCGCTCGGCGTTGTGAGAGTCGCTGTTGTAGGAGCCCATTCCGATGGAGTCCGGCTTGGTGCGCCCTGTTTGCAGGTCCGACTGCCGCATGACATACTCTCCGACCATGCGCCGCCCCTCGCGTACATACAACTGGTTTGGCCAGTGTCCGGTGTCGGCAAACTCGTCTTTGGGGAGACCCCACCGAGCCAGCTCGGCTCGCAAACTGGCAGGAACGCTCGCATCGTGAGAAAGAAAATAGATAAGCGACTGGGTGTAGAGCAGGTGGTCCCGCCAGATCACCTCCCTGTCAGCATAGGAGGCCTCCGGGTAGTTCCAGCTATGGCCGATGTAATCCGTCGAGATGGGCCCGTTATTGTTGAAGTCCGCTTTGTGGTTGGGAATGACAGTCGGAAGGAAGAAGTCGTCGACCGTGGGCGGCCGGTGAAAGTGCCCCTCGAATCCATCCAGATAATGTTCAAGCAGAACAAAACGCGAGCGGTCATATCCGTCGGGCCGAGGAAATGGAAGCCGGTTCAATGGATCGTCAGTGAGGATCAAGCGGAAGTTGTAGGCCTGCACTTTTTTGTCGCCGGAACCTGCGGCCGCCAGCGGACCCAAGATGATCTCAGGGAATAGTTGGTGATGTTCATCGTAGGCGGCCAGCGGCCAGGCGAACTGGTGTTTCGGCGTGTGGCTGCGAACTCCGGCTAGATCCTCGCCGTATTCGCCAGAGCTTTCGCGTCCCCACGTGTAGCTGACGTTGGACTGCGCCATCAGGTCGCCTTCATAGGTGCAGTCGGCGAAAATCTTTGCCCGCCACTGCTGGCCATCCGAGGTCGTGATGGCGACAATGGTGCGATTTTCCAGGGTGACGCCGCGCGGCTCGCGAAGCCGCGTGTGGTAGTAGACCTTGACGCCGGAATCTCTCAGCATGTCGCGAAAGATCGCCTCGCCGACATGGGGCTCCGAGAGCCAATCCTCGCGGCGATCCAGGCGATGCACTCCGTAGTGCGCTGCCGCCTTGCGATAAAAGTCGCGGGCATATCCACCAATAACAGTGAAGGTGCCAGTGTCTGTGGCGGAAAGGCCGCCTGTGACCATACCGCCCAGATGCGCTCCGGGCTCGAGAAGAACAACGTGAAGGCCTTCCTGCGCGGCGGAATATGCGGTCATCACTCCGGAAGCGGTTCCGCCGTAAACCAGCAGATCCGCGGTTTGGATGCGATCTGCGCCCTGAAGTGGCGGCGCGAACAACGCTCCGGCGAGAAGAAGCAGGGTAGAAACATTGCGCCAATTCATGCAGGGGCTTTCCTTCCTCATGCCGGATCACGCACATCGGGGCAGCGAGAAACTGCAACTGGTCCGCCCCAAGTGGCTTCGCACTCATCTGCTTGCGTCTAAAGCGACGAGCGGCTTGCGCCGCTCGTCCATGAAGGAGAGAGGATGGTGCTAGAAGTGCAGTTTCGCGGCCAATTGGATGTTGCGAGGTGAATTATACATTGCGGTAATGTTGCCGAACGACGAACCGCCGAATTGAGCATTAGGTTGATTGAAGTCAACTTTGTTGAGGACGTTGAAGGCCTCGCAGCGGAACTCAAGCATCACGTCTTCGTGAATCGGGAAGTTCTTGATGAGCGAAGCGTTTTCGTCGAATGAGATGGGGCTGCGCATTGTGGAGGACGAGCGAGGGACCGTGCCCAGCTCGAACGATTGCGGGAGGCGGAAGCCTGCGGTGTTGAAGTAGTTTTGCGTTTGGCCGGCGCCGCCGAGGCGATGATGAACCGAGCCGGAGGTGAGCGGAGCCGATCCCGTAAACACCGGGCGCGTACCGGCAAAAGCCGGCGCCCCCGTGACGGTTAGCCCAAGCGGGAATCCGCTGTAAGCATCGATGATCGTCGTGACTGTCCAGCCGCCCACGAATTCATTGGCCCACGTGGGCAAGCTGTTGGCATACTGCCTGCCTTTGCCGATGGGCAGCGGGTAGGACGCGGTGCCTGCGATGCGCTGCGGAATATCTGTTGATAGATGGGAGTGCTCGTTCTGCATGAAATAGTAATTCTGAATGTTCGGGTTGCCGGTTGGATTCAGGGAGCCGTTGATTAGGTCGGTAACATTGCCCAGAAGTTTCGAGTAGATGTACGAAACCGATCCGGTGAGACCGCTGGGGCGATTGACGAGCCACATTGCCTGCATCGCGTTGTAGGTGGCTGAGCCGAAGGCTATGGGTTGGATTGTCACCGAGCTGTTCTGGATGCTGGAGCTGGCGCCGCTGGTGTATTCGGGGTATTTGGTCAGCAATTGCAAGCGCTGTACCGTGGCATTGGTCAGCGTACCGCTGGCTACTCCGGTGGCCCCGTAGAAGGGGTTTGCGACCTGCGCCTGGAGATAGGTGACCTGGCTGGTCTGGCCGGGAGTGCCCCAGTATGCGGGTTGCAAATCGTTGGCGCGGAGGTTCATGGGCAGATCGACGCCATGACTGCCGACGTAGTTGAGGGATGCTGACATTCCGCGGCCAAGGCTGCGCTCCAGGCCGAAGTTCCATTGCTGCTGATAGCTGAGCGGAATCTTGCTAGGCAGGCCGGAGATAGAGGTGCCAACGCTTACACCCACTCCTGCCGTCGGACCTGCGGGCAATAAGACGCCGCTGGGAAATGGATTATCGCTGGTTACAGCGGGCGTAAATCCGGTGGCAGATGTAGCAAGATTGGTGCGCTGCGTGAACCCTATGTTCGAGGTTTGGTTGCTATATTGGCGCGAGGAAAGCGGCAGATAGAGAATGCCGTATCCGCCACGGGCCACAGTCCTGGGGGCAAATTCGTAGGAGAAGCCAAAGCGTGGGCCGACCGCGTGGTAGAGGGTTTGCCAATCGCGAGTGGGATTGCCGTTGGAACCCAGGAAGTTGGCGCCGCCAGATACCTGGAAGTCTTAGTGCTGTATCTGGAGCGCCCCGCCACGCAACAGTACGCAGTTGCATGCTCTCGCTCGGGGCGCTTCGGATACAGCGACTTGAAGGAAGCCGCCCTCCGCGGAAGCCTATGTACTTTGAA
>Ga0302320_10007042_pt1 | contig 24826 bp, 15 predicted proteins | sample Bog_T0_3_FD_202130 | JGI IMG/M metagenome (GOLD analysis project Ga0302320, IMG submission 202130) | Peat permafrost microbial communities from Stordalen Mire near Abisko, Sweden - Bog_T0_3 | ecosystem: Environmental > Terrestrial > Soil > Wetlands > Peat | place: Sweden: Abisko, Stordalen Mire...
ACCGCGCGGTGGTCGAAGATCCGGCCCTTCAACCAACCGTGCGATACGGCGGAGCCGCATCCCACCAGGCGCAGGCGCCCCTCTTCGAGGACGCACACCACCAGACGGGTCTGGCCGCTGCCCATATCAAGTCCCGCTGCGTAAATCGGCTTTTCTGCCATGGCCCTTCAAGTCCTATTCCTTTGCTGTAATGCGGTCGTCCAACCGCAGATCGAATACTCTGACTTCCGGCGAGCGTTTGCGGATTTCCGCATAGTGGTTGAGAAAGTTTTCGTAACGCTGCGCCCGGTTGTCGTCGCCCAGTATCAACTCCGCCACACGGCCTTCCAACTGCGCCAGGATGCGTATATTGGAGGGGTCCGCGGCATTCACCTCGGAAACGTCCTTCATCCGGGGCCCCAGTTCGTCCTCCACCGTCAACAACGCGCGCACCGCCTCCATGCGCCGGGCCTGGGAATCGTCGTCGCGAATGCCGCTTAGAACCGGAAACGAAAACTGCGCCTGCGGGGGAGGCTCCAGCAGCATTCCCTGGGTGTCGATCAACATCACCGACGACTGAACGTCGACGAATGCCACCGGTTGGCGCTCGCGAATTCGCACCACCAGCCTGTCCGGCCAGACACGCGAAACGGCGGCATCGTCCACCCAGTCGATGGCCAGGAGCCTGCGCCGGCGCTCGTCCAGCGGCACGGAAAAGACGCTGCGGCCCACATCCTGGGCAAAAACGCGCAGCACCTTGGCGCGCGACCCATAGTGCAGGCCATCCAGGGTGAGCCAGTCGCGGCGCTCGTGGGAAAGGAGGAACTGCGGATCGTGGATGGCATAGCGATGCAGACAATAGACCGCGATGCCGCCGATCAGGGCCACGCCGCAGAGAGACAGGCCGATCCGCCGCAACTGCCCGCGGAACTCCGTCGTCTCTTTTTTCTTTTCCCGAGCCATCTCAGTCCCCTGCCCGCACGGCGTCCTTCTGCAACTTCTCCAGCAGTTTTTCGCCGGCTTGCCAGACATTGCCGGCCCCCAGCGTCACCACCGCGTCGCCTTCCCGGGCCACGCCCGCCAGAGCCTCCACGCCGCGATCGAGGGTGCCCACATATTCCACGTTGCGGTGGCCGAACTGCCGAATCCGTTCCACCAGGGATTCCGCCGTCACTCCTTCGATGGGCTTTTCCGAAGCGGCATAGATATCCATCACAAACAGGCTGTCGGCCTGGTGGAACGCTCCCGCGAACTCCTCCAGCAGATGGAATGTGCGCGTGTAACGGTGCGGTTGAAACAGAACGTGGATGCGCCGGAAGCCGCACACCCGGGCGGCGTCCAGGGTGGCGCGGATTTCGGTGGGATGGTGGCCGTAGTCGTCGATGACGGTAACGCCGCCCGCGATGCCGCGCGTCTGGAAACGACGCTCCACTCCCTGATAGCCAGCCAGCGCTTCGCGGATGGCATCCGGACTCACTTCCAACTCCATGGCGGCTACCGCCGCGGCGGTGGCATTCAACACGTTATGCCGCCCGGGAACCGGCAGGTGGAACAGCCCCAGATCGCGGGTCCGGTAGCGCAGGCGGAAATCGCTGGCGAACGGACCGCAGGCGATCTCGGCGGCCTCCACATCGGCCTGCGCGCTGGCGCCGTAGGTGATGGTGCGCCGCTTGATGGCGGGCAGAATGCTCTGCACATTGGCGTCGTCCAGACAGACGATGGCGGCGCCGTAGAACGGCACCTTATTGACGAATTCGACGAACGCGGCGCGGATCGCGTCCAGAGACGAATAGTGGTCCAGGTGTTCGCGATCGATGTTGGTGACTACCGCGATAATAGGCGCCAGCTTGAGAAACGACCCGTCGCTCTCGTCGGACTCCACCACCAGGAAATCGCTGTGTCCCACGCGCGCATTGGAGCCGCCCATGGTGCCCACGCGCCCGCCCACCACCACGGTGGGATCGAGGCCGGCGGAATTCAGAATGGTGGCGGCCATCGAGGTAGTAGTGGTCTTGCCGTGGCTGCCGGCGATCGCGATGCCATACTTCAGGCGCATCAACTCCGCCAGCAGTTCGCCGCGAGGGATGACGGGGATCTGCAGGCGGCGCGCCTCCTGCACTTCGGGATTCTGTTCGTCCACCGCGGAACTCACCACCAGCGCGCGCGCACCGGCGACATTCGAGGGGGCGTGCCCCTCGAAGACCCGCGCGCCCAGGCTTTCCAGACGCTGGGTAATGGGGGAAAGGCGCACATCGGACCCGCTGATCTGGTACCCCAGATTGAGCAGCACTTCGGCAATGCCGCTCATACCGATTCCCCCGATCCCCGTAAAATGCAAATGCTGAGGGCGAAAAAACATTTCCTTTATGTATTGTTCCGGCTCAAAGCGTAACTGTCAATGGAAATCGTCAGTCTCAGCCTTGCGCCACCTCCTCTAAAATCTCCGCCGCCCGCCGCGCGGCCCCCGGCTTGGCGAACCCCCGGGCGGCTTGCGACATCTGTTCCAAACCTGCCGCCGAGCCGGCCATCTCGCGAATCGCGGTGAAAAGCCGCTCGCCGTTCAAATCCCCATCGCGAATCAGCATAGCCGCGCCGGCGCCCGCCATGGCTGCCGCGTTGCGCGTCTGGTGATCGTCCGCGGCGAATGGGAACGGCGCCAGAATGGACGGCTTTCCCGCCGCCGCCAACTCCGATACCGCGCCGGCGCCCGAGCGGCAGACTACCAGGTCGGCCGCTTCAAAAGCGGCGGGCATATCGGTAATAAACGGAACAATTTCGCCTTCCAGGCCCGATTTCTCAAAAACATCGCGCAGTTCTTCCGCGGCGGCGGCTCCGCACTGGTGAACCAGGCGCACGGGGTAGCCGGCGTCGCGAAACAGGGGCCAACTCTGCCGCGCCGCCTGGTTCAGCGTGCGCGACCCCTGGCTGCCGCCGGTGATCAGAATGTGGAGCACGCTCCCGCGCGGCCGATAGGGGATGCGGAAGAACTCGTCCCGCACGGGCAATCCGGTGGTTTCGGTCCTCCCGGGCGGAAAGTACGCCTGGGTGGCGGCGAAGGAAATCAGGGCGCGGGTAATAAACCGGCTGATGATGCGGTTGGTGAAACCCGGCATGGCATTGGGCTCCATCACCACCACCGGCTTACGCCGCAGCAGAGCAGCCATAACCGGCGGGCCGGCCACATATCCCCCCATGCTGAAAACGGCGGACGACCGGCGGACGAACTTGCCGCAGGCCAGGGTGGCGAGCGGCAGTTTGGCCAAGGTGGTTACCTTCTGCCGCGCCGTCACCCGGTTGAGCCCGCCAATATCGATCCGTTGCAATTCAAATCCTTCCGCCGGAACCAGCTTCGTCTCCATGCCGCGTTCCGTCCCTACAAAGAAAACCTCGTGGCCCCGTTGCCGCAACTCCCGGGCAACCGCCAGCGCCGGAATTACGTGGCCCCCAGTGCCGCCTCCGGCCATGAGGAAACGCTTAGGCTGCATTCGTCACTCGACACCTGGCCCCGAACCGCCCTTCATCCCGCCTGCTCCGACACATTCATCAGGATCCCCAACAGCATGAGGGTGCTCAGCAGCGAGCTTCCGCCGTAGCTGATCATGGGCAGCGGAATCCCTTTCGTGGGCATCATGCCCAACACCACGCTGATGTTGATCAGCCCCTGCACCACGATCACCACCGTCACCCCCAAAGCCAGATAGCGTCCGAAATCGTCACCCATCCGCATAGTGGCGCGCAGCCCGCGCCAGAAGATCAAGCCGAAACCGATTAACAGACCGATGGTCCCAATCAATCCCATTTCTTCGCCCACTACGGCGTAAATGAAATCGGTGTGCGCTTCCGGCAGGTACAACAGCTTCTGCCTGCTGTTGGTCAGGCCGACTCCCATGGGCCCGCCGGCGCCCACCGCGATTTGCGATTGCAACAACTGGTAATTGGTGTCGCGGGTCGCCAGAGATTTTGCCATTTGCGCCTTGATGGTCCCGTGCTTATCGAACTTGTCGATCACCTTGGCCAAGGGAGGGTAGAATTTAACCACGCGGGCCAGCCGGTAGGGCGAGAGGACAATGCACAACACCACTCCCACCGCGGCCACGGCGGCGGCGCTCAAAACATAACGCCACTCCAGCCCGGCCACGAAAAACACTACCGCGGCCACCGCCCCCAGCACTACCGCGGTTCCCAGATCGGGCACTACAACGAGCAGGATCACCACTCCCACAGCTAACGCCGCGGGCACCAGCGTGTACCGCCCGCTGTTGATGGCCCGCCTCCGCAAAGTCACGAAGAATGCCAGGAAAATAACCAGCGCCGGTTTCGCCATTTCCGAGGGCTGCATCCCGATCCCACCCTTGAGACGCAGCCAGCGGTGACTCTGGCTATCCAGAAAATACACGGCGATCAGCAGGGTCATGGCGATACCGATGGCGCCGAAGGCCACCGCCGGGTCGTGGAATTTCTTGTAGTCGGTCCGCTTGAGCACCATCATGACGAGCACCCCCACCAGCGCCCAGGCGGCTTGCAGCGACACAAAATGCCACGTCGACCCAAACCGCGGATCCATCCTGGCGGCGATGGAGGAAGCGCTATAGAGAATCAGCAACCCGAACGAGAGCATCGTCAGAACGGTTCCAAACAGAGTCCAATCGGTCCTTTGTTGTTGCATATCAATCTTTCGGTGCGAGTTGACGAACCAGGCCCTTGAACACTTCCCCGCGGTGTTCGTAACTCTGGAATTGATCGAAGCTGGCACAGGCCGGCGCCAGCAAAACCGTGTCTCCCGGATGTCCGTGGGTGTACGCGTAAGTTACCGCGGCCTCTAATGTTCCGCAATCCAGCAGCGGCAGCGCACCTTCCAGAGCGCCCGCGATCTTCGCCGCCGCGGCTCCGATCAGCAGCACGGCGTGCGCCCGGGCCGCCAGCGGATCGCGCAGCACGGCATAGTCCAGCCCCTTGTCCTTCCCCCCCAGGATGACCCACAAGCCGCCCGCAAAGGCGTCCACGGCCTTGAGAGTGGCGTCCACGCTGGTGGCTTTCGAATCGTTGTAGAAATCGATGCCGCTCACGCGGCGCACGAACTCCAGACGGTGCTCCACTGCCTGGAAGGTGCGGACGGCGGCCGCGATGACGGCCCGATCCACACCCACACGCGCCGCGGCCACGGATGCCGCCAGCACATTTTCCACGTTGTGGCGGCCGCGGATCGGAATCTCGCCGGCTTGCATCAGCAATTTGCCATCCAGGATCAACTTGTCGCCGCACAAACTGGCTCCCGCCGCGACCTTGCGCCGGCCGCTGAACCATTCCACGCGCGCGGCCGTGCCGGCGGCATAGCCCACGCACACGGGATCCTCGGCATTGAGGATGGCGATATCTTCCGCTTGCATGGTTTCAAACAGACGGCCCTTGGCCGCGGAGTAACGTTCGAAAGTGTGATGGCGATCGAGGTGATTCTGCGTCACGTTGAGCGCGAGACCGATGTGCGCGCGGAATTCGACGATGGTCTCCAATTGGAAACTGGAGAGTTCCAGCACGTTCCAGCCATCGGCGCGCGAAGTCTCCACCATAGCCGTCACCGGCGTCCCAATGTTGCCGCCTACCTGCACCGTAACCCCGGCATGACGCAGGATGTGGCCGATCAGGCTGGTGGTGGTGGTTTTCCCGTTGGAGCCTGTAATGCCGATGGTCCGTCCCTGGAGGAATTTCGCCGCCAGTTCCACTTCGCCGATCACCCGCACGCCGCGCTCGCGAGCGGCTTGCAACTGCGGCAAGTCCGCCGGGACGTCCGGTGAGAGCACGATGAGGTCGTAGCCTTCGAACGTTTCGGCGTTTTGCATGCGGAAGGGAAGATCCAGCCGGCTGACGAATTGATATCCGCCGGGAAGCGTTTCCAGCCCCTTCAAATCGGTGATCGACACGCCGGCGCCGTGGCGCACCAGTAGCTCCGCCGACGCCATGCCGGATTTCTTGAGCCCCACGACCAGTGCTTTTACGCCTTTCATCGAATTAACCTTCGCTGCCGTCGGAAGTGGGGCGGACCCCCTGGTCCGCACGGGTCCCCCTGGACCCGTCTTGCAAAGAACCGAGCGCCTGCATACCTCGGCAGGCCGACGGGGGCGTCGGCCGCGGACCAGGGGGTCCGCTCCACTGAAGCACGAGAAATATGTGGCTGTCTCATTCTCATCGCAACTTCAACGTGGTCAGTGCGAACAGCGCCAGCACCAGGCCGGCGATCCAGAAGCGCACGATGATTTTCGATTCCGTCCAGCCCTTGGCTTCGAAATGATGATGCAGGGGCGCCATTTTGAAAATTCGTTTGCCGTGGCGCAGCCGGTAGCTCCCTACCTGGAGAATCACCGAAACGGCCTCCAGCACGAATACCCCGCCGATGAACACCAGCAGGATCTCCTGCTTGATGAGCACGGCCACTACGGCCATCGCTCCGCCCAGTCCGAGGGCCCCGACATCTCCCATGAAAATTTCCGCCGGGTGCGCGTTGTACCACAGGAAACCCAGGCTGGCCCCGGTCATCGAACCGCAGAAGATGGTCAGCTCGGAAGTGCGCGGGTTGCGCGCCAATTGCAGATATTCGGCCAACTGCGCGTGGCCGCCGGCATAGGTCAGCACCGTGAGCGCCCCGGCGGCAATCACCATCAGGCCGATGGCCAGGCCGTCCAGGCCATCCGTCAGGTTGACCGCATTGGAACTGAAAACCACCACCAACGCCACGAAGACACAGAAGGGCGCCGCGCCCAGCACGTAGGTCCACGGATTCAGCAGCAGCGGCTGGATGAGCAGCGACGGCTTGAATTGCTTCACGAAGGGAATGTTCATGGCCGTATTGAAATCGCCCTGCGCGCGCATCACCAGCAGGATCACTCCAAATGCGAACCCCAGCGCAAACTGATAGACCAGTTTGGCCCGGCCGGAAAGACCTAGATTGCGGCGCTTGGTCACTTTGGCGTAATCGTCGAGAAAGCCAATCCAGCCGTACCCCAGCAGCGCGGCGATGGCGATCCACACATAGGGATAACGCAAATCCGCCCACAGCAAGGTGGGGATGACGATCGAGATGATGATCAGAACTCCGCCCATGGTGGGCGTGCCGGCCTTCTTCTGGTGGGATTTCGGCCCTTCCTCGCGGATATATTGCCCGATTTGAAATTCGCGCAGCTTCTGGATCAGCCAGGGGCCGAGCGCGACGCACAGAAACAGAGCCGTGAGGCTGGCAAAGGCCGTGCGGAAGGTGGTGTAGCGGAAGACGCGCAAGGGGCTGGCGTAGCGGTAAAGCTGTTCGTAGAGTAAGAAATAGAGCATGGGAATTTAGGCTAAGAACCTCTCCAGGGCCCTCTCCACGTGTACTCCGCGCGAACCTTTGAACAGAATGGCATCGCCCGCCTGGGCTGCCTGCCGCGCGAAATCGCCGGCCTCGCCCGCCTCCGGGAAATAGTGCCCGGCGCTCTCCGGAAGCCCAGCGGCCACCGCCGCATCCACCATGGCGCGCGCACTGCCGCGTACGCCGATCAGCAGATCCACGCCATGTTCCGCGGCATATCTTCCCACCTGCCGGTGCAGCGGCTCGGCCGCGCGGCCCAGCTCCAACATTTCACCCAGCACCGCGATACGGCGCGCCGCGGGGGATTCGCGCAGCACGTCGATCATGGATTCCACGGCTTCGGGATTCGAATTGTAGCAATCGTTCCAGACCAGAATTCCGTGGTGTACCAGCCGCTCGCCGCGCATGTTGCCCACGGAGAAGCTACGGACCTGCTCGCGCATGCGTTCGGCGGCAATCCCAAACTCGCCCGCCACGGCGATGGCCGCCAGCAGGTTCATCACCGCGTGACGTCCCACCAGACCCGTCTCATAGTCCACCCCGGCCACGCGAAAATGCGTCCCATCGGCGCGGAATTCGGCTGCTTCCGCGCGCACGTCGGCATCCGCCGCAAAGCCGAATGTCACCGAGCGTCCCGGATGCGCCTCGCGAAAGCGCAGCACGCGCGGGTCGTCGGCGTTGAGCACGGCCACTCCGTCGCGCGGCAAGCCTTCGATCAACTCGCGTTTGGCGGCCGCCACACCTTCGATGGAATCGAAGAACTCCACGTGGGCGTATCCCACGTTGGTCACCACCCCGATCCGCGGACCTGCCATGGCCGTCAATTGGCGGATTTCTCCCGCATGATTCATTCCCATTTCCAGGACGGCAACCTGCGCTTCGCCGGGCAAGCGCAAGATGGAAAGCGGCACTCCGACGTTGTTATTGAAATTCCCCACGGTCTTTCCCACTGGCATCGATGCCGCCAACACGTGGGCGATCGCGTCCTTGGTAGTGGTCTTGCCCGCGCTCCCCGTCACGCCTACCACGGCGCCGCCCCATTGGCGCCGCGCCCACATACCCAGATCCCCCAACGCCTTCAGCGTGTCCGCAACCACCAACTCGCCGCGCCGCGCCTCCATCGGCCTCTCTACCACCACCGCCGCCGCGCCCTTCCGCCACGCCTCCGCCACAAAACTATGTCCGTCATAGGTGGGCCCGCGCAGCGCGAAATAGACGCCGCCCACGTTCTGTGTCCGCGTGTCCACGCTCCAATCCGAAACGGGAATCGCGGGGGCTTCTCCCTGCGCCTCGATCGCCTGCGCAACTTGATGTAAATCCAGGGTCATGGTTTAAGGCGTCTTGCCGTACCCATAGCCCTTTAGCACTTCTCTTGCCACCGCCCGATCGTCGAACGGGATGGTCCGGTCCTTCAGCACCTGATAGGTCTCATGTCCCTTCCCCGCCAAGATCACCACATCGCCTTCCCGAGCCTCTTTCAGCGCGCGCGCAATCGCCGTCGCGCGGTCCGGTTCGATCACCAGAGGTACGTCCACCCGCCGGATCCCCACCAAGGCATCGTTCATGATGGCCAGCGGATCTTCCGACCGCGGGTTATCGCTGGTGAGAACCACGAAATCGCTGGCTTCCGCCGCCGCCCGCCCCATCAAGGGCCGCTTGGAACGGTCACGATCTCCTCCGCAGCCGAACAGCGTGATGATGCGTTTCGGATTCAAGCCGCGGGCCACGGCGATGGTATTGCGTAAGGCATCGTCGGTATGCGCATAGTCCACCGCGACCACGAAGGGCTGCCCCTCATCGACGCGTTCGAACCGTCCCGGCACGGCCTGCAGACCGGCGATCCCGCGCGCCACCGTCTCCGGCGCAATGCCGTAAGAGAGCCCCGCGCCGCATGCCGCCAGAATGTTATAGACATTGATTTTTCCCAGCAGGGGCGACTCCACGGCGAACCGCAGCTTGCCGAACTGCACGTCGAAGCGCAGCCCCTGGAAGGTGGAAGCGATATGCCGCGCCCGCAGATCCGGCTCGGCGCCCAGGCCGTACCAGAGGACCTCCGTGTTGCGGTGAAGCTTGATCTGCCGCGCATAGCCGTCGTCGCGATTCAGCACCGCGAACTTGGGCGGCGGCCCGCCGGCGCCCTGGAACAATAGTTGTTTGGCGCCGAAGTACTCTTCCATGGTGCCGTGGAAGTCCAGATGATCGCGCGTCAGATTGGTGAACACCACGGTGTGGAACGCGAGGCCGTACACGCGGCCCAGCGCCAAAGCGTGGGAGGAGACTTCCATGGTGGCATGAGTTCCACCGGCCTCTCGCAGGTCGGTGAAAAGGCGCATCAGGTCCAGCGATTCGGGGGTGGTATTCACCGCGGGAAATACGCCCCCCGCCACGTGGTACTCGATGGTGCCGATCATTGCCGTCGTGTAGCCGGCGGCGCGCAAAACGGAATCGATCAAAAAGGCGGTGGTCGTCTTCCCGTTGGTGCCTGAAATTCCCGTGAGCCCCAACCGCTCATCCGGCTTGCCATAGAAATTGCGCGCGGCAATCGCCAGCGTCTTTCGTCCATGATCCACTTGCAACCAGCGCCCTGTGAAATCCGCGGGCGCGGGCGATTCGCCGACCACTGCCAGGGCGCCGCGCGCCAGCGCATCCTGCGCGAACTGGCGCCCATCGGCGCGGCTTCCCGGAAACGCGAAGAACAGATCGCCGGCCTTCACGCGCCGCGAGTCGTAGGCCAATCCGCCGACTGGTGCGGCGGCGAGTTCCGGCGTCAGGGGCTCGGCGAGCCGTTCACCCGGGAGTATCTGACCTAAAATCATTTCGTAAACTGGACGCGAATGCGCTCCCCCTGATGCAATGCCGAACCGGGCGCGGGATTCTGCACGCGGGCTACGCCGCTGCCGTCCGGTTGTACGACGATGCCCCTGGCCCACGCTTCCGTCAATACCGCGCGCAATGTCATCCCCTTGAAGTTGGGTACGGTGCCCGCCTCGGAAGGTTGGGCAGCCGCGTGGTTCGCAGCCGGAGTGGGGGCCTGCGCGCTGGCATCTTCGTCATCCCGATCTTCCAGGATGTTGGGCTGCCCGGAGCCCAGATCGGCGAGGGACACATCGTCGAGCAACTGATTTTTCGCCACCAGCTTGGGCGGGGGCTGGTTGTCGGGCAGATCCTTGGGAACCTCGAGAATGCGCAGCGCCTCGGTGGCTACGGCCTTGAAGACCGGCGCGGCGGCGGCGCCGCCGAAGCCCGCCGTCCCGTGAGTGCCGTTCAACGTCACCACCACCACCACGGCCGGATTCGTCAGGGGCGCCATTCCCATGAAAGAACCGTTATACGTGTTGTGGCTGTAGCGCCGCGTGGCGTAGTCGTAGATTTGCGCCGAGCCGGTCTTGCCGCCGGTGGTGTAACCCTGCAGCCGCGCTTCTTTGCCCGTTCCCACAAGCACTACGCCTTCCATCATCTGCCGCATGGTGATGGCTGTATCCGCGCGAATGGCGCGCACCGGCGCCTCCACGGGGAGAGTTTGCTCGCCCTCTTTCAGGATAATCCGCGGCTTCACCAGCAATCCGCCATTGGCGATCACTGCCGCCGCGCGCGCCAGTTGCAGCGTGGTTACGCTCACTTCCTGACCCATGGAGATGGACGCCAGGGACGTGCTGCCCCACTTTGTGAGCGGCCGCAACCGCCCGCGCGACTCGCCCGGCAGCGGCAGGCCCGTCTTTTGTCCGAACCCGAAGCGGCGCACGTAATCGTACATGGCTTCGCGCCCCACCTGCAGACCGATTTCGATGGCGCCCACGTTGCTGGAGTGTGCCAGCACCATGTCCATGGGCAGCCACCCGTTGCCCCCGTGCGAATCGTGTATGGTGCGGCCGAACAGGGTGATCACGCCGCCGTGACAGTTGATCGGGGTGTCGGGCTTGAGCTTGGTGGTTTCGAGAGCCGCGGAAAGAGTGATTACTTTAAAGACCGAGCCCGGCTCGAAGGGCACGCCCACGGCATGATTGCTTCGCGCGGCGACATCGTTCTCGTCCCCCGGCGGTTGGTTGGGGTCGTAGGTGGGATAACTCGCCAGCGCCAGAATCTGTCCGTCGTAGGGATTCATCACTACCACGCTGCCGCTAGCCGCGCCGTGCTGCTCCACCGCGGCGGCGATCTCGCGCTCGGCGACAAATTGCAAACGCTCGTCGATGGTCAGGGTGATCGCGGCTCCCGCGTGAGCTTCGGTGCTTACCAGTTCGTCCACGCCGCGGCCGCGGACGTCCCTGAGGATGTCCGCCTTGCCAGGGGCTCCGCGCAGGTCGGAGTCGAGCGCTTTCTCGATGCCGGCATTGCCCTTCTCTTCGAAATCGACCCCGCCCAGAGCGTGAGCCAGCAGCATACCGTTAGGGTAATGACGCTGGCTGCCGCCATCGAGGTGGATCCAATCCAGCTTCAGGTTCCGAAGATCGTCCGCTTCCTGCGGGGTGATGCCGCGCTTCACCCACAGGTATCCACGGTGATGGTCGTGCGCCGACTGGATGCGCTCCAGCAACTCCGCGCGATCCAGATGCAGTTCACGAGCCAGCAGGTCGGCGTCGACTTCCAGGTTCGGCAGCTTGAGCGGATCGACCAGGACGGATTCCGTCGGCACGCTCATCGCCAGCCGGTGACCCATACGGTCGAGGATGACTCCTCGGGGAGCGCGGATCTCCACCATCTGTTCCTGGCGCGCCCGCGCTTTGCGAACATAATTCTGATGATCGACCACCTGCAGCGTGATCAGTTTTCCGAAAATGGCCGCGCCCCAGACGAGGACGAAGCCGGCGAGACATACTAGGCGTCGCTCGACCATGTTGCGTAGCGTCCTCCCATCACGCTCTTGGGCCGCCTACTGCCGGCCCACTACTTCTTCACCATGGCGACTTTGCTTTCGCCCTTCGTCTCCAGACGGGAAACCTGATTGGGCGTGGGCGTAGCGAGGTTTTGCTTCTGCGCCAGTTGTTGCAAACGCGCGGGACTGAGCAACTGCGCTTCCTGGAGTTCCAGGGTGCGCCGCTCGTCCGCCAGGTTTTGCGCTTCCACGCGAAGCGCTTCCAACTGGTATCCCGCAACCCGGTTGGCCACGCTGGGTGCCAGCACGCCGAGCAGCAAGGCCAGAATGACTCCGGCCGTGGCGATGACGTTCCAGCAGGGTCTGCCGCCGCGCGGATCGGTTTGGCGCACCAGGTGCGAATTGTCGATCTTCTTTCCCCAGAAGATCACATCGTCGTGGGGCAGGTTGCGCAACAGATAAGGGTCGCGCTCGGCCGGTACGGCCGCCAACCGGACGGCAGGGGCCTCCGCGCCCGCCGGCGTTTCAGTCCTTCGGAAAAAAGCTGGTAGTGTCGCCATCGTCGTGTACCTCACTCGTTCATCATGACCGCGCGGAGCTTGGCGCTTCGCGAGGGGGGGTTGTGGCTAATCTCCTCGTCGCTGGGCTGTAGAGGGTGTTTGGTGAGGATCACCGCGCGCTCCTCCCGTCCCAGTTCCTTAAATCTCTCTTTTACTTTCCGGTCTTCGCCCGACATGAAGCTGATGACCACCATGCGGCCTCCGCTCCCCAGGATGCCGGGACCGAGCGAGAGTAACCGGTCCAACTCTCGCGGCTCGTCGTTCACCGCCATTCGCAGCGCCATAAAAGTTTTCGTGGCGGGATGCAAACGGCCCGTCCTGGGCACGGCCCGCAACACCACATCGGCCAGATGGAGTGTGCTCCGTATGGGCCGTGCTCGGACGATTGCTCTGGCTATCTTCCGCGCCCTCCTTTCCTCGCCTAACTGGTAGATCAGATCGGCGATCGCCTTTTCGGCTGTGTAATTGACTAATTCCGCCGCCGTCATGCCGCTTTCCTGGTTCATGCGCATGTCCAGCGGCCCCTCGGTCAAAAATGAAAAGCCCCGGTGCGGAGTCTCGACCAACTGATAACGGCTTACGCCCAGGTCGGCCAAAATTCCGTCCACCTTTTGAAATCCCGCCGTCTCGATGGCGGTATCGAGATCCCCGAAAGTCCCCTGGTGAAAGCGGATCCGGTCCGCCCACTGCGCCGTGTTGGCGCGCGCCAGTTCCAGCGACTCCCCGTCGCGGTCGTTGGCTATGACCAGGCCCGTCGTCAAGCGTTGCGCGATCAGCCCCGTGTGGCCACCCATGCCGGCCGTCGCATCGAGATACACTCCTTCGGGACGGATCGACATCAGCGCAAGGGACTCTTCGGCCATGACGGGAAAATGCATATGCCATCAGTTCAGCCCCGCGGCCTCCAGCTTGTCCAAATCGTCCTGGCTCAAGGTCGCGGCTTCGCCCTTCAGTTTTTCGTAGGTCGCCTCGGTCAGAATCTCGATTCGGCCGCGATAGGCGAACAGCCGCACCGGCTGGTTTTCGATGCCCAGCGCGCGCCGCAATTCAGGGGAAAACAGAATGCGTCCCTGCGCATCCATCTCGCTCTCCGAACCCAGATCGGAAGCGTTAAAAGCGGCTTTGCGCGCCGCGTTGCCTTCCCCACGATACTCCTGGAGAATTTTTACGTTGTCCCGCCAGGCCTTGATCGGGTATACTTGCGCCGTGCAACGGTCCAGCGACGTGACGAACAACTTCCTCTCCGGCAGAGCGGCGAAATACTGCTGGAAGGCCGCAGGCAATTTGAGACGGCCCTTATCGTCCAACCGGGCGGGATACATGCCATACGGCGGTTCGATGTACTGGACTATCGCTTCCACTTATTAGCCTGGTTTTGGCCACTTTTAGTCCACGCGGCCACAACCAATGGTGCCACAGCATCTAAGGTTTTGCAATAATATTTTCTACGATCTTATTGAAGAATCATGATGTTAGTGACACACAATCACATCTACACTAATTGCGCAACACACAACATATGGATATGGAGGCGAAGAGAATGCGAAGAAGGGGCCGAGTGCGCAATGCCGCTTGGTTTTCGTTCAAGCTGTATGCTGCACAAATTGTGGGGCGGACCCCCTGGTCCGCGGCCGACCCCCCGGTCGGCCTGCTGACGATTACAGCCGCCCGATTCTTCCAGAGAAGAGCGGGTCCGGGGGGACCCGCGCGGACCAGGGGGTCCGCCCCACAAATTGTGCAGCCACCCCAAAACTGGGAAAACCAAGCAACCGCGCAGTTATTCCCGCGCTGGCCCTTACTGGATGGGGATCAGGGCCGCGGTGCTGTATACCGGCGAGCTGGCGCCAGCCGGGGTGATATGAACCTCAATCTGCACGTTGTTCCCGGTGGGGGCATCGCCGGGGAGGGCGACCTGAATCTCGTAGACTCCGATCAGGTCCGGCGCCAACCGCGCGGAGATTACCTGTAGTCCGCCGTACCCCACGATGGCCGCCTGCACGCCGCTCAAACTGGCGTCCGAGCCTACCAGGTCCGCGTTGGGATCCTGAATATTGTTGGTATCCACGAAGGGATTGGTGGGCCCCATACCGGTCACGTAAACACGCACATACTCATTGCGCCGCGCCGGGTTGTTGACCGCGCCGCCGACGTCGGCGAACTGTCCGTTGCTGCGCACCACTACCGCGCGGCTGATTCCATCGGACATTTTCGTCTGGAAAATGCCGGGGCTCACGGCGAGCACCGAGGTGTTGATGGTGGCGTTGCCCCCGCCGCCCGCGGTGACCGTCACCGGCACCTGGCTGCCCGGAGTGACTTCACAGGGCACTTGTACCGTGACCTGCGGGTTCACGCTACCCATGGCTACATTCACGATGGGCGCCGGCAAACCTGCAAAGTTGACGCTCAATCCGTTCACCGAGTAAGGCAGGCTGCCGAAGATCGGGGCGGGGCTCAAGGCGCTGATTCCGGCGGGCGTGAGTCCGGGCGCGCTGATTGTAGCCAGTCCGCAGGGAGAGATATAGCCCACCTGGCCGCTGGCCGCATTGAGGAAACTATTGGCGCTGAGAGTAGGCCCGGGCGGGAGCACGGTAAGGGTGAAAATCGAGGTGAAACCGCCGGGAACCGAAGCGGTGACCGTGTCCGTTCCCGGAGTGGAACCGGCCTGCACGGTGATCTGCGCCTGGCCGTTGCTGCCCGTGGTCGCCGTGCTGGAAGACAGGATCAGAGAACCGTTGCCGGAGAAATTCACTACGTAATTCGCCAGCGCCCCGGCGGAGTTGTTGACCTGCACTACCAGAGGCTGAGTGAAACTGGTGTTGATGATGGCGCTCTGCGGGCTGCCGCCGACGAGGGTCATGGAACTGGGCGGCGGAACGGCCTGCGTAGTGGTGACGGTCAGCGTGAAGGTCTTGCTCAAAAGTCCTACGATGGCGGTAACGGTGCCGGTGCCCGCATTGCTTCCCGCCACCACGCTCACCGAGGCTTGCCCGTTGGCGCCGGTTTCAACCGTGGTTCCGAGTTGAGCCAGGCTGATGGGTCCGCTGACACTAAACTGCACCGGGAAATTGGCCACCGGCGCCGTGCCGTTCAACACCTGCACCGTGAGGGGCTGCGCGAAGTTCGTTCCCGTCTGCGCGCTTTGCCCGTTTCCGCCGACGATGTTTAAGGCGGTGACGCTCGTCGTCAAGGATTCCTGGAAGGTTACCGAGATACTGGGATTGCTTTGCAGCGCGACCACGATCTGCGCGCCCGTGGAGGCCGCCAGAAACAGCGCCACGCTGGAAGAAACCTCGCCATTGTTATCCGTCACCGTCGTCGTATTGGTCAGAGCCACCGCGCCGTAAGGCGAGACCGTCCAAGTCATGGTCTGGCCCTGAACGGCGTTTCCGTTGGCATCCACCAGCTTCGCCACTACCGGGTTGATCGCCTGGTCGACATTGGCGACCTGGTTATTTCCGCTGAAAGCCACCACCGCGGCCGGCGCTCCGGGAATGGAGGTGAAATTGAATGGGCCGAACGCCTGCAGGTATTCCGCGTCGGCAATGTTAGTATCGCTTCCCGGCACGCCGCCCACCAGAATATAGAACGTTCCGTTCCCGCTGCCGTTGAGGATGGGGTAGCAGGAAGTGATTCCTTGCGCGCCCGAGAGCACCGACCCTGGATCGGCGTAGCCGCCGTAATAGGCACAGGTAAGCGAGGGAGAGGTTTGATTGTTGAAGATGCGGACTGAGACGTTGGGCACGCCGCTGCTGGCGTTTTCCAGGCCGCCTACCATTACCTGAATGGGGTTAGGCAGCGTGGTCCCGACATTGCCGGAGAGGGTCTGCTCACCGAGATTCACTCCGCCGAAGGTGGGATTATTGGCCGCGATGACAGACGCTCCCGATGTGGTGATCAGCGACTCCGTCTCGGTGAAGGTGGCGGACTGGCTGTTGGACGTAGCCTGGATGGTCTCCACCAGGTAAGGCAAGGCAATGGAGGTAAAGGTATTAAACGTGTTCAAAACGATGGTATTGGTGCTTGTTCCATCGACCAGCGTAGTGGTGGTGGGAAAACCCAGGATCATTTGCCCGAGCGTCACCGTCCAGTTGACGGTAGCACCGGAAACCGGGTTTCCGTGGACATCGGTGGCCTTGATCGTAATCGGCTGAAACTGATGCAGCGTGGCGCCTACGCAGGGACAAGCCACTTGACCGTTGCCCGACTGAATCGATATAAGAGCCACGTTTTGGGTTTGCGCCGACGCCAGACGCGCTCCCGATAAAGCCAGCAATACGCCGGCAAGAATGAGAACTTTGGATCGAGACAAAAACTACCTCCTGGTTCCTGGGGAACGAAATTGCTTTGGGATGGACGCGGAGAGAACCTCAGTGTACCACTTCTCACCAGTTCAGGCGTGTCTCCCGGGCAAAAAAAAAGAGGGGGGCCGAAGCCCCCCTCTGAATCAAGCGCAAACCAGGTTCTAGTGAATCAGCTGTTCGATGCCTTGCGGGCCACCGTTGGAACTGCCACGGTTGCTGCTGGCGCCGACGCCTTGGATGGGGATGATTTCCAGAGCCAGATAGCTCGAGAAGATGTTCCGCACGCCGGTGTCGGTGACCGCTGCATATCCATGAGCGTACTGGAAGTTGCAGACGGCGATCACATAACCCCAGAAGTTGGGCAGGAATCCCGAAGCGTTATAGGCGATAACCTGTCCCGCCGGGACCTGGGGCCAGCAGTTCGACCCGGGCGCCTGGGAGGCGGGCTGCATGGTATCGCAGCCGGCAACCGCAGCGCCGGTCCAAACCGTATTGGCGGCGCCACTCGCGCCGAGCGCAACACCGTAGGGATACATTTTGCAGGAACCAGTCTGGTTAACGGTTCCCCATGGATCCATGGAGGTGTTGGATACCGCGATACCCGTATCAAATCCGCCGCCGCCGATGACGTACGGATAGAGGAGGGTGGTCTGGCACAGGTTGATCGTCAGGAAGTTCGATTTCTCCAGTTTCACGGTCGGGTAGAACCGTGGAATGGGAGCGGTCAACCCGTAAGTGCCGTTCACGTAAGCGAAATCGGCCGGGTTATTCGCATCCGGCGTCATATTCATGATCGCGTCAATAACCGGCGCGCCCAAAGGCAGACCGGTGATCGGTGTACCGTAGGGGTTGGCGGTAGTGGGAGAAGCCGGCGCGTAAGCGATGTACACGCTGAATTTGAGGTTATCCTGCGCGGACGGGTTGGCATTGGTGACTTCCCAGACCGCGACGGCCGAATTGGCTGGCCCGCTCGATGTCGAGTTGGCGGTGATAGCCAGGGGATACGCAAACAAACCGTCGGTGCCGGTGACCGAAGAGCTGATCGGGAACGGATTGCCTGCGGTACTGCCCGCGCCGAACGCTGCGCCGCTGTTGCCGGTGGCGCTGTCGGGCGTATCGTCCGAGCCGCCGGTGCCAACCAGCACCGCGTACGGATTCACTGATGTGCCGCCGACAACGAAGCCTGAGGCGCCGCTCACGGCCTGCGACGAGGTGGAGACATACAGCGTCAAACCAGTCGGGATGTTGTAGAAGGTGGCTTTCAGGCGGGTGCCCATGTCAGCCAGTCCGGCGGTGTAGCCGATCGGATTGCTGGAAGAAATGGTGGTGCCCAATCCCGTGAAGATAAACCCGGATTCCGAGTTCGAGGCGAAGCCGCCGTAAAGCCCGCCGGGTGTATTTTGGTTGGTGAGGTTGGTTCCTTCAGCCGCATACGCGGTGTTAGACATCGGGACAACACGAGTCTTGAAGCCAGTGGCGAAGCCTTCGGTAAAGACTACATAAGCTGCCAATTGCGGGGTCTTGCCGCTGGTGCCTACGTTCGGAGTGCACTGTTGGAAGGGGGAAATCGCGCCATTGCTACCGGTGCCGATGACCGTGGCGTTCATGGGGCTGCCAACTACGCCGATGTTAAGGGCCTGTTGGGTGAGCGGGAGAACCGTCGAGGGGCTGGTGGAAATGTAGGCCGAAACGGTCGCGCCCAAGCCCAGGCCAACAATCGGAACGCGAATGTTGGTGATGCGGAAGGTGCGCGAAACGCCGGTCGTGGCCGGGGGAAGAACCGGCACGGCGAAGAACGTCACCGAATTCTGACCGAGGCTGTTGCCATTGACTTGGCCCTGGTAGACATTGGCGGCGGAGACGGTGCTGGTGGGGCCGTTCACGGCAACGGCATAAGGACCGTTGGTATTACCAGAATCCTGTCCCACATATGCCAGGCAGGTGCTGCCACCGAGGGTCGTCTGGTTCGCGGTGCTGCAGCCAACCTGCGGAGCCTTGGGCCCGAAATTGCCGGCTACACCGGTCGGAATGTTGGAGCCCGCTTCATCGATGATCAGAAGCGCTTCGGAAGCGCCGGCGCCGGTGCCGCTGGTGGTGAGGAACCGGCTGGTGATGACTCCGGTCTGGGTTACGTATACGGTGATATTGGTGGTAGGAATCTGCGCGCCGATCGCGTAGTCCGGGCCGCCGGTGCAGCTGATGACGATGTCACCAACCAGTTCCGTAAGGCCTTCGGGCCGCAGTTCGGGTGTACCGGCGGCGTTCGCTACGCATGCGAGCAAGCTGTTCGCGCTACCGGTCGCCACACCAACCTGTGCGCTGGCTGCACCCGCCATCAGGGCGAGTACGGCTAACGCTAAAATCCATCTGCGAAAATCTGCCATTTGCTTCTCCTTGTAAAGTTGCGAAATTGAATTGGTCGAAATTCTCTTTCAACCTGAGCCTCAATTGGGTCTCAAAAACCGTTCTTTCACCTAGGGAATTCTCCGTGTCGGGCGGAGAATCTTTCCAACGGCCACCAAGCCGGACGCTGGAATTTACTGCCGGACCTTACCCGCGGCACGTGTTTTTATATCTTTCCGTGCTTCAACGAGTACGAATACAAGAATACACACTACAACCGGACGCGGTAAAAGATAGTGATACCTGATTGCGCACTCCGTGTCAAGGGAAATTCGTCTCCCTTCCCGGACGGCACGCTTGCCAACTTAAACCCATTAGCAACTATAATTGACTTCGCCCGATTTAAACACGCCCCGCCATGCTGCGTCAAGAGTTTCACACCGATTCGTCCCATTTTTTAATCATTGCAGAGCCACGGAAATTGGGTTACTGAGCAGCCCCCCCTGTTTGAGGGTCAGGGAAAGACCCAATCCAGGCGCCGTCGTGGTCGGAAACACCACGTTCACCTGGTAAAGACCGGGAAATCCCGGAGTCAGCCCGGCAAAAACTGTGGGCAGTTCCGTGCCGTTGAGGACCACCGTAACCGGAGCCGTGGCGACGGAATACGCTCCTTGTTTTGCCGTCGAACCCAGACCTGTTGCATAGATCACCAGCACCTGGCCGGCGGACAGCGGATTGCCCGGCCCATTGAGGCTGCCATCCTGGTTGGTCACCGCGCCGATCGGAGGCGTGCCGATGAGGAAAATCGCCGGCGCCACCGCCGCCACCGTTACTGCCTGCTGCGCGGTTCCATACGCCGAATGCACATGCAAGGTGTGGGCGCCCGCCGCTATGCCCGCCGGAACCTGCGCGTTCACCTGGAAGGCGGAAGCGAACAGCAGCGTGGCCACGATGCCATCGATATCCACCGTCGTGGCGATGCCCGGGCCCGACAGTCCCATCCCGAAGATCGACATCGCTCCGCCGGGAGCGATCCCGGCGGTAAAGGTAGCGCCGTTGACCACCGCGCCCGTGGACAGGCTGGCGGCGAGCGGCGCCAAAACCAGGGGGAGCAGCGGCCGGGTAGCCTGGTATGCCGCCGGGGCGGCGCCGGAGACATCGGTCACCCCGCCGCCCACAGCCAGGTCCGTCACCGACGCACTGAATTTCGCCGCCGCGCCCACTTGGATCTGGTAGGCGGGCTGGCTGCCATCGCAAGCCAACACGCGCGAAATCAGCGTGCCTGGCGCCGCGTTCCCGGAAGAATCCACCGCGTCCCATAAATCCAAAGGACTGCCGCAGGTGCCAGCCGCCGAGGTGGCACTGAGAGCCAGATTCTGCATTATGCTGGGTGACTGCGAGATGGCCTCCAGCAGGAAGCCGGTGCCGCTGGGGCTTTGGAGAGCCAGTTCCGCCACGCCGCGCAGGGTAGCTTGCCAGGCGCCACCCGTGGCGGAGAATCCGTTGAGGTAGTCGTTCAGATTGGTTCGCGCGAAGAAGGGATTGGGATCCTGAATCACGATCGATCCATCGGACGCCACCCCCATAGCCACCACGAAAGTGCCACCCATGGGTGTGCCGTTCAGCGTCAATCCCAAGGAGAGCAGCAACGGGGCGCCCAGCGCCACGCGATCGGCAATCTCCTGCGTGGTGGCCGTATCCACCACAATCGCGACCCCTCCCGTGAAGCCGGCCGCGCGCCACAGGTTCACCACCTGTTCGCCCGAGTTGGGATTGGCAAGGTAGCCGTCGCAAACGGCATTCCCTTTGGAATCCGTGACGCAGAACGATTGCAGAAACTGGTTGAGCGTGGCGGGGGTAGCCGGCCCGTTGGGAGCGGGCAGTTCCCCACGGTTCTGGTGATACTGCAAGATATTGGCTACCGCAGTCAGCAAGGCGCCCTTTTGGGCGATGGTAGCGGTTCCGTTGCCCAGCATCGCGCTCCCCGCCTGCATCGCTACCGGGAAGTTGGTGAGGCTGGAAGCCGCCGCCAGCAGCGAGAAGGTCACCGGGTTGAGCGCCACCGAGGGCGCGTTCGCGGTCACCAGCGCCACACCTACGCTGGAAGGCAGCCGCGCCAGCGTCTGCGCCTGTCCCGAAGAATTGGTGATTGCCGTGGCCGGGGAGAGCTGGACGCCGGTGGACCCTTGAAACGTCACCGCGACTCCCGCCACCGGCGCGCCCGAGGAATCGAGCAGCGCCACCGTGAGCGGAAGGGGCAGTTGCGCGCCCGGCGGACCGGTCTGCAGATCTCCGGTAGTCTTGGCGATGGATATGCGGTTCTGATCGAACCCCTTGATAATAAAGGAGCCGCTGGCCACCGCGGTGCTATTGGTATCGGCCGCCTGGATGCTCACCGTTCCGCTCGCCGTCGCCAGGGGAATGAACTGCTGCCAACTGTAGGACCCATTGGCCGTGTTCACCAGAAACGCCGGTTGTCCCGTAACGGAGACGCGAATGGTGCTGTTATTGGCGAAACCCACGATCGCCAGCAGGGCGGTGCCACCCGCGGAGATGGTGGCCGGCGCCGCGACCACCCCCGGAACCTTGGGCGCGGCCTGCGATTGCGCCGCAGTATCGCCCGGCGTATAAGTAATGACGCCGCCTTCGAAGTTCTGCTGATGGAGGCTTCCGGTGACGAATTCGTCGCTCACCGGCATGCCGAAATTGCCCGCCGCTCCCCCGAGCGTGTTATAGCGCGCCAGAATCAGGCCGCTCACGAAATAAGCCTGTCCCGCTCGCGGACCGGACGCCGCCGCGTAGATGGCGCCGGTGGCAAAGCTCTGCATCATGCCCGAATTAGCGTCGAAAGTGGAGAAGGCGGATGCCTCGGCGGTGGGAGGGCCGGCAGCGCCCGTTTCCAGGCCCAACACAGTCCATTTGGCCAGCACGCCGCCGCTCACCGTGCGCACCGGGGCGCCGGCCAGCGCCGCGCTATTCTGAAACAGTTGCGTACCGCCGGCGCTGGCATCGCCGCTGGGATACCCCAAAGGCCCCGCCGGACCGCCCGCCGTGAGGTAATACGCCAGCAATGCCCCAGAGACCAGGAACGCTGCGCCTACGCTGTCGCCCTGCGCCAGCATGTACGATACGGGCGCAGCGGGATTGGCCGACGCCACCATCTGCACATACCCGTTGCCCACCCTGATGGCCGGATCGTTTACCGGTACCTGGACCACGACCTGGTCGCGCAGCAGCGCCGTCTGGAACGATTGCGCCACCGTAGCCGGGGCGCCATCGCCCACCTGGCAGCAGGGAGAGACCACCAGCACACTCAACGGCGCGCTGGCCACGCCCTCGCTGACGGCGATCGCTTTCGCCGAGCCGCCACCGATGGCGCGCAGCACCGCCGTAGCGCCGTTCGCCTGAATGCTCAGCACCGCACCGTTATTCGTGGCCCAGGTGATCTCCCGGCCCGATAAAGCGGCTCCGGCCGAGGAGTAGGGCGTCGCCGTAATGGTGAGGGTGGCTCCGAGCGCCAGAGTGACACTGGCGCCGCCGGCGCCCGCCAGCGCTACCGAAGCCACTGGCGCCAGTTCCACCGGAGTGCCGCCGGGCGTGTATTCCAGCGCGCCGCCTTCGAAATTCTGGCGGTGGATTCCCGAAGACAGCACGAATTCGGCGCTGGTGGGGAGTCCGAGAGTTCCGGCGGGGCCGGAACTGGCGACGTACAAGCCGTAAATCGTCCCGAGCACGCCGAACACCTGCGCTTTGTTGGCGCCGGAGGTGATGCTGTAGAGCGTGCCGTTGACAAACGCCTGCTGCGTGGCCGTAGTCGCGGTCGACGCCGTAATGGCGGCGGCTACATCTATGGCTGCTCCCGGCCCGGCGATTCCGCCCAGGCCGGTCCACGTGGTGTATATGGTTCCGCTCACCGTGAAGTTCTGGCCGGTGGCGAGCGCCGTGGCATAGACGAACAGGCCATAGCCCTTATCGAAGAAATCGTAGGTGCAGGAGTTGCCGCCGGTTTGCGCGGGGCAGTTCTGCGTGTCCATCAAGGGGTAGCCCGCGCTGGTCACGCCCACCGTAGTGAAATACGCATACACACCGCTATACAACTGCACCACGGGCGGCGCCGGGAAACCACTGGCGAGGGGCGGCGCCAGGGGGCTCACCGTAACCAGGGCGTAAGTAATGCCCGCGTCCTTGTTGGCGTCGGAGAAGCGCTGATAGTAGCCCGCGGTTCCCAGCCGCGCCACCTGCGCCAGCGGCGGCAGCGAAACCAGGGCGCCAAAGCCGTTGCGATAGAACGCGTCCTGGAATTCCTGCTGCAACAAGGTGGTGGGCGCGCCCGTGCCGATGTCGATAAACGTGCTCAAGCTGATGGCTGCCGTAGCCGTCTTGGTGGAATCGGCCACGCTGGTGGCCGTCACGGTAACTTTCGGCGACCCGGCGATGATCTGCGGGGCGGTGTAGAGTCCGGTGTTATCGATAGTGCCGGTCTGCGGGCTGATGGACCAGTTGACGGTGGTATTGGCGCTTCCCACCACGGTGGCGATGAACTGCTGGGTCTGACTGTTCGTCAGCGAGGCGGTGGCCGGCGCCACGGTCACGGCCACGGCTTCGAGAGTGATGGTAGCGGTTCCGGTGACGGCGGGGTTCTCGAAGGTGCTGGTCGCCGTCACGGTGACCGTCTGGTTGGCGGTGATCGAGGAGGGGGCTGTATAGAGGCCGGACGGGGTAATTGTGCCGCTGGTAGGACTGATGCTCCAGGTCACGGTTTGCACGCTGGTGCCGTTCACCGCCGCGGTAAACTGCTGGCTGGCGCCGGCGGTCAGCGTCACCGGCGTGGGCGTCACCGTGACGGAAATCGCCACGGGATTGAGGGTGATGTTCACCGAGGCAACCTGCGAACCCTCCACGCTGGTGGCCATGATGGTGATCGTTTGCCTGGTGGTGATCAGGGCGGGCGCGGTATAACTATTTGTCGACTGCCCACCGCTCGTAGGTCCGGCGCCAGAACCCAGGGTACCCACACCTTGCGGGCTTGCTGCCCAGGTGACCGCCGCCGTGGTAGTATCGCCGGTCACCAATGCCTGCAGATTGGACGTGCCGCCACCCGACAGGCTGATCGAACTGGCGGACAGCGTGACGATCACCGTCGGGGAGGCAGCGGCGGCCGGCGCAGCGGCGAGGCAGCTAAGAAGCGCTATCCGGCAAAGCGAATTGAGCCAGCGGTTGAGGCGCACGAGTATCCCGCTATCTTAATATGCCGCGAACTGGAAGGTGTGGCGTTCTTGTTTGCTCTCCGGACGTGAGATAATCAATCTGGAGCGAGCACCATACTCCATGACCAATTTCCAGCTCTATTTCGCCGTCGGACTTCCGGTTATCGCCGTGCTGGCCTCCCTGGTGATAAGCCTGGTTCAGATCAGTGCCATCCGCGAGGACATGCGGACTAATATGCAGGGAATCCGCGAGGATATCCGCGAGATCCGTAGCGACATCAAACTGCTCA
>Ga0302320_10007043_pt1 | contig 24826 bp, 25 predicted proteins | sample Bog_T0_3_FD_202130 | JGI IMG/M metagenome (GOLD analysis project Ga0302320, IMG submission 202130) | Peat permafrost microbial communities from Stordalen Mire near Abisko, Sweden - Bog_T0_3 | ecosystem: Environmental > Terrestrial > Soil > Wetlands > Peat | place: Sweden: Abisko, Stordalen Mire...
CCGACTTGGAAGGCACCGCCCAGGAGGCGCTGGAGGCCTACGCGGAGGCCGAGCGTGCCAGTGGTTTCAACCCACGGGCCGGATGGGCAGGTAATCGCTAAATGGCGAAGAACTCTAGGAGAGATGAAGCCCGCACTTTCTTGATCTCAGTGGCCGCCGAACTGGCCGGCATGCACGCGCAGACCCTGCGTACCTACGACCGGCTCGGACTGGTCAGCCCGCAGCGCACTTCCGGCGGTGGGCGTCGCTATTCGCAGCATGATGTCGAATTGCTGCGTCAGGTGCAGCGACTCTCCCAGGACGAGGGGGTCAACCTCGCCGGCATCAAGCGCATCATCGAGCTGACCAATCAGGTCGAGGCGTTGCAGTCGCGGCTGCAGGAGATGGCGGTCGAGATCGAGGCGTTGCGCGCCAACCAGCGCCGCGACATCGCGGTGGTGCCCAAGAGCACTGCGCTGGTGGTTTGGCAACCACGCAAAGCCCGCTGAGAACCGTTCGCTCAGACGCGGATTGAAAACTGCGCGACCGCCGGTTGGCCAGGACGCGCGGATTCGTAACCACCGCGGCGTAGCGCGTCGGTCGGCGCGGTCATCGGCTCGAAACACACCAGGTCCTCGGCGGCCGGCGCGAAGATCTGCGCCGCCGGATACCCCTGTTCGAAGTGCACCTCGAGGCGGCGCCCGCCACCGGACACCGCGAACACCGCGCCGACGTCGACCTGGTCGTAAGCGTCATCAAAAGCCCTGTCGCCCAACGGCTCCACGTTCGCCGGCGGTGGCGAGGTTTGGCCGGTTGGCAGCCCCTGCCCATCAAGGCTGAGGTGCCGCAGGCGCGGTGTCTCGATGATCCACTCGCCGCGGGCCGCCTCGGGTATACGGAGGTACGGGTGGAAGCCGAAGCAGAGCGGGACCGGTGTGTCGCCGGTAGCCGTGATCGTGGTGCGCAACGTCAGCGTCCGTTCGGACAGTCGGACGGTAACCGCGAGCACATGCGGATACGGGAAGCTGGCCAGCAACCGAGGGCTGGCGCCGAAGTCCACCTCGGCGGTCAGCTCGTTCGCGGACTCGGCCGTCACTCGCCAGTCCGGATACGCGGCCAGCGTGCCGTGGATCGGCAAACCGTTGGGGTCCGGGCGGACACCGTTTTCGCCTGGCGTCAGGGTAACTGTCCTGTTCTCGGCGGTATAAGTGTTGCTGCCCAAGCGGTTTGCCCAGGGATACAAAATCGGTATCCCCATCGTCTTACCGGCTTCGAGGTAGGCGTCCAGTCCGCGCCGCTGACCGAGTAGCTCGACTCCCGAGTCCGTCAGCGAGGTGCCGATCATGCCCGCGCCGGGCACGAACTGCGCGGCTACCGACGAGGACGGGTCGCGCAGCGTTATGACATGCACGCGGCTAGCCTAGCGGGCAGACCCTAGCGAGACAGGGGATCGTGCTGAATACGTTCCGGCGGAGCGCCTTTAGCGATCAGAGCGGCCTTTGTGGCGCGGACCATCGCCGGGCCGCCGCAGATCAGGATCTGCCGATCGCCCCAGCCGCCGTACTTGGTCACCACGTCGGGCAGCCGGCCGGTTTGGCGCACATGCAGCCCGCGCGGCGGGGTGACATCGGGATAGTCGGCGGCCCACGACGGATCGCGGCTGTATTCCGAGACCGGTGTCACCGACAGCCACGGATTGTGGGCCGCAACCTGCCAGAGGGTGGGCAGGTCGTAGAGCTCGCACGAATACCGGCCGCCGAAGAACAGATGTACCCGTGGGTTCACCGCGTAGCGCGCGAGGTCCATGATCACTGCCCGTAGCGGCGCGAGGCCGGTGCTGCCGGCGACCATCAGCACGTCACCGCCCGCCCGATCGACTTGAAGTCCACCGTGCGGGCTGGAGAGCCGCCACCGGTCGCCGGGTCGCGTTTCGTTGATGATCGCGGTGCTTACCAAGCCGCCGGGAACGACGCGGACGTGGAACTCGATCCCGCCGTCCGGGTCGGCCGGGATGGCGGGGCTCAGATAGCGCCAGCGGCGCGGGCATTGCGGGACGTGGACGTTGACGTACTGCCCGGGGTGGTAGTGCATCGGGCGATCCAGGCGCAGCCGAACCACCGCGAGATCGCGCGACACCCGACTGTGCTCGATAACGGTGCCGTCCCACCAAGCGGGTGCCTCGTCGGCGTCGGCGGCGCCGCTCATCACCCCGGTGATCAGGTTCAGTGACTGACTGGCCGCGTCCTCGACGGCATCGGTCCAGGCGTCGCCCAGGTGAGCGCGCAGCGCGGTGTGCAGCGCCTGCCGCAATGTGTCGTAATGGGACGGCAGCACACCATATTTGCGGTGATCCTGGCCGAGCTGGGCAAGAAAGGCCACCGGCTCCTGCGCGCGCTGTGCCACCAATTCGCCGTACACCCAGTGCAGTGCGTGGGCGAAAGCGGCTCGTTGGCTGTCCATTTCAGGCGGGAAAAGGTCGCGTACCGAAATGTCGAGGGCAAACCAGTGGGCGTAGAGCCGGCGGACGAGTTCATTGCTGACGCCCGGGGCTTCCTGTTCGAAGGCGTCGCGCAGCACCAGCAGCGCGTCCCGGTCCTCTAAGCCCACGGGCCCCGATTCTAGGCTTGAAATTGCCGCCAGGGCTGTGGTCGCGGCCCACATCACGACCCTGACGGCAACCTCAGCGCCGGAGCCCGGCAAGATCCGCTAGACTTGAGCGGAATAGACTCAACCTTGACGGCGTTGAGGAACCCGAGAAGCATTTTCCCAAGTAACCGAACGGAGGTGTCGTGGACTCTTTCAACCCGACAACCAAGACGCAGGCGGCCCTGACATCTGCCCTACAGGCGGCAACAGCTGCCGGTAATCCCGAGATCAGGCCTGCCCATCTTCTGTTGGCGTTGCTGACGCAGAACGACGGGATCGCCGCGCCGCTGTTGCAGGCTGTCGGCGTTGACCCTGCCGCCGTCCGCGCTGAAGCGCAGCGCATCATGGACCGGCTGCCGCAGGCCAGCGGCGCCAACGCGACGCCGCAGCTGTCCCGCGAATCGTTGGCTGCGGTCACCGCCGCTCAGCAGCTGGCCACCGAGATGGACGATGAATACGTTTCGACCGAGCATCTGCTGGTCGGGCTGGCTACCGGCGACTCCGACGTAGCCAAGCTCCTCGCCGGCCAGGGCGCGTCCCCGGAGGCATTGCGCGACGCTTTCGTCAAAGTGCGCGGCAGTGCCCGGGTGACCAGCGCCGACCCCGAGGCCACCTACCAGGCGCTGGAGAAGTACTCCACCGACCTGACCGAGCGCGCTCGTGAGGGCAAGCTCGACCCAGTCATCGGACGGGATAACGAGATTCGCCGCGTCGTACAGGTGCTATCCCGTCGTACCAAGAACAATCCGGTGCTCATCGGCGAGCCCGGTGTCGGCAAGACCGCGATTGTCGAGGGCCTGGCCCAACGCATCATCGCCGGCGACGTGCCGGAGAGCCTGCGCGACAAGACCGTGGTCTCCCTGGACCTCGGCTCGATGGTGGCAGGCGCCAAGTACCGCGGCGAGTTCGAGGAACGGCTCAAGGCCGTGCTCGACGACATCAAAAACTCTGCGGGGCAGATCATTACGTTCATCGACGAGTTGCACACCATCGTCGGGGCCGGCGCGAGCGGTGACTCGGCGATGGACGCCGGCAACATGATCAAGCCAATGCTGGCCCGTGGCGAGTTGCGACTGGTCGGCGCAACCACGCTCGACGAGTACCGCAAGTACATCGAAAAGGACGCCGCACTGGAGCGCCGCTTCCAGCAGGTGTTCGTCGGTGAGCCGTCGGTGGAAGACACCATCGGGATCCTGCGCGGGCTGAAGGACCGCTACGAGGTGCATCACGGCGTGCGCATCACCGACTCCGCGCTGGTGGCCGCGGCCACATTGTCCGACCGCTACATCACCGCCCGATTCCTGCCGGACAAGGCGATCGACCTGGTCGACGAGTCCGCCAGCCGGCTACGGATGGAAATCGACTCGCGGCCCGTCGAGGTCGACGAAGTCGAACGGATGGTGCGCCGACTCGAGATCGAAGAGATGGCGCTGGCCAAAGAAGAAGACGCGGCATCCAAGGAGCGCTTGGAGAAGTTGCGCGCAGAACTGGCCGACTACAAAGAGCAACTCGCCGAGCTGACCACGCGCTGGCACAACGAGAAGAACGCCATCGACGTTGTCCGCGAACTCAAGGAACAGCTCGACACGTTGCGCGGCGAGTCCGAGCGTGCCGAGCGCGACGGCGACCTGGCCAAGGCCGCCGAGCTGCGTTACGGCCGCATCCCGGAGGTGGAAAAGAAACTCGACGCAGCGCTGCCGACGGCTGACGCCCGGACCGACGTGATGCTCAAGGAAGAGGTCGGTCCCGACGACATCGCCGATGTGGTGTCGGCATGGACGGGCATCCCGGCCGGCCGGCTGCTGGAGGGCGAGACCGCCAAGCTGCTGCGGATGGAAGACGAGCTGGGCCAGCGCGTCGTCGGGCAGAAGAGGGCCGTGCAGGCCGTCTCTGACGCGGTGCGTCGCACTCGGGCGGGAGTCGCCGACCCCAACAGGCCGACCGGATCGTTTCTGTTCCTCGGCCCCACCGGTGTCGGTAAGACCGAGCTGGCCAAGGCACTGGCCGACTTCTTGTTCGACGATGAGCGGGCGATGGTCCGCATCGACATGAGCGAGTATGGCGAGAAGCACTCGGTGGCCCGCATGGTGGGTGCTCCTCCCGGCTACATCGGTTATGACCAGGGTGGTCAACTGACCGAGGCGGTGCGCCGGCGTCCCTACACGGTGGTGCTCTTCGACGAGGTGGAAAAGGCCCACCCGGATGTGTTCGACGTCTTGCTGCAGGTGCTCGACGAGGGCCGGCTCACGGATGGGCAGGGCCGCACGGTGGACTTCCGCAACACGATCCTCATCCTGACGTCCAACCTCGGGTCGGGCGGCAGTGAGGAGCAGGTGATGGCGGCGGTGCGCGCCGCGTTCAAGCCGGAGTTCATCAACCGCCTCGACGATGTGCTGATTTTCGACGGGCTTAACCCCGATGAGTTGGTGCGGATCGTCGACATCCAGCTCGACCAGCTGGACAGGCGGCTCGCCCAGCGGCGGCTGCAGCTCGAGGTGTCGTTGCCGGCCAAGACGTGGCTGGCGCACCGTGGATTCGACCCGGTGTACGGCGCCCGGCCGTTACGCCGGTTGGTGCAGCACGCCATCGGCGATCAGTTGGCCAAGATGCTGCTTGCCGGCGACGTGCACGACGGGGACACCGTTCCCGTCAACGTCAGCCCCGACGGCGACGCGCTGATACTCGGCTGAGCCCGATTGCCCGACTCCTCAGCGGCCCATGCTGGCCCGCATCGTCGTCGGGCGGCGCCTGTGGCGGGTGTTGCATCCCGTGATTGTGTTGTGACCCGGCGGGAATCTGTGTTCCGGGCGAACAGCAGATACGCTACGTGGGATGGTCCCGCTATGGTTCACGCTCTCCGCGCTGTGCTTCGTCGGTGCGGTGGTGCTGCTGTATGTCGATATCGACCGGCGCCGCGGCCGCAGCAGGCGCCGTAAGTCGTGGGCGCGGTCGCATGGATTCGACTTTGAGCGCGAGTCAACCGACATCTTGAAACGCTGGAAGCGTGGCGTCATGTCGACGGTGGGCGACGTCCCGGCCCACAACGTCGTGCTGGGCCAAATCCGCGGTGAGGCCGTATACATCTTCGACCTCGACGAAGTCGCCACGGTGATCGCGCTGCACCGCAAGGTGGGCACCAACGTCGTCGTCGACCTGCGGCTCAAAGGGCTGAAAGAACCCAGGGAGAGTGACATCTGGCTGCTCGGCGCGATCGGGCCGCGGATGGTGTACTCCACCAATCTGGACGCGGCCCGGCGGGCCTGCGATCGGCGAATGGTCACCTTCGCGCACACCGCGCCCGACTGCGCCGAGATCATGTGGAACGAGCAGAACTGGACGCTGGTCTCATTGCCGGTCACCAGCACTCGCACCCAATGGGATGAGGGCCTGCGCACCGTGCGCCAATTCAACGACCTGCTGCGGGTTCTGCCACCGCTGCCTCAGGAGACCGCTCAGGAGGCGGGCGAGCCCGCTGCACTCCGCAACGCGGCACCGAGCCGTCCCCTGGCGCCGGCCGGGCGCGCGGAGTTGCCAACCAGGCGTGCCGAGCAGGACGTGGCCGGGCTGCTGGGCTCGGATGTTCAGGCGGCGCGCCGCAGCCCTGAGCCTGTTCGCCGGGACGAGAGTCGGCCGGAGGGTCGCTCCGAAACGGTCCGGCGCCCGCCGCCGGCGGGGCGTAATGGCAGTCAGGCCAGTAACTACCAGCACTGATAGCAGTACGCTATCGCCCATGGCTGCACCCGACCGCGCGGAGTTGGCTGATCTGGTGCGCCGGCTATCGGTCGTGCACGGTCGAGTCACGCTGTCGTCGGGCAAGGAGGCCGACTACTACGTCGACTTGCGCCGAGCCACCCTGCACCACCGGGCCTCTGCCCTGATCGGCCAGTTGATGCGCGAACTCACCCAGGACTGGGACTACGCGGTTGTCGGCGGCCTGACTCTGGGGGCCGACCCGGTCGCGACCGCCGTCATGCATGCGCCGGGGCGTCCGATAGATGCGTTCGTGGTGCGCAAGTCCGCGAAAACCCATGGCCTGCAACGCCTTATCGAGGGGTCCGAGGTTGCCGGTCGGCGCGCGTTGGTGGTGGAAGACACCAGCACCACGGGCGGTTCTGCGCTGACAGCGGTTCGCGCAGTCCAAGACGCGGGCGGCGAGGTGATCGGCGTCGCCACCGTGGTGGACCGCGCCACCGGCGCCGCCGAAGCCATCCAAGCCGAAGGGTTGCCGTACCGCAGCGTGCTGGGCCTTGCCGATCTCGGGCTGGGCTAGGCGGGCTTGCGCACTCTGCTTGCCCTAGCTGTGCTGGCCGCCTGCCTGGTGGCCTGCTCGAGCTCCAACCACTCCGTGTCCCCCTACGGCGCTCAGGGCGCCCGCTTCGGCGAATCACTCGCGCTGCTCGGCTGGAACATGTCGGTGTCGAACCTGCGCTGGGACGGCGACTATGTGCTGATCGACGTAGACGCGTCCCCGACCGACCCGAAGGCGCCGCACGCCAAACCCGAGGACATTCGCTTCGGGCTGTACGGCGCGCTGGCCCACCCGCTGGAGGCCGCCGGGCTGGGCAGCTGCGACACCGCGATGACCACCGTGCACGACATCAGCTCGCCGCTGTCGGCTCCGCCCGACCGGCTCACCGGCGCGGTCTGCCTGGGCCCGCTCAAAGAACGAAGCCAGGTCCGCGGGGTCTACGGCTACTCGCCGCGGGACCGGATCCCGAACACCTCGGCAGCGTATCCGGTGGCGTTTCCGGTGGGCTTGCTTCCCACGAACGCAAACGACACCGGCCTGGTCGTCAAAACCATCAACCTGTCGGCCTGGCGTGCCGACGGAACCCCGGTGACCAAGGCGCAGCTCGGCGACGCCGGGGCGTTCCACGGCAACGGCTACATGCTGCTGGGACTGGAAGCCATTGCCCTCACGGTCCGGTATCGCGACGAGTCCGCGAGCCGCGGTGGCCCGATGATGCTGCTGGCCTCGCCGACGCTTCCCGGCGCCGGACTGAACCCTGCCTGCGCTGTGTATGGTGCGTCGGTGCTGATCCTGCCCGATGCGTCGCTGGACGCGGTGCACGTCGACGCCTCGTTGTGCACCCAGGGCGAAATCAGCGAGGCATTGCTCTACGCGACAGTGGCAATCGTGGGCACCCACGCCGGCGTATGGACTGCCAAATGAGTGAGGCCGAACCGGGACCCACCGAGTGGGGAGCACCGGCCGCAGGCGTCGGGCCCTGGCCGGGAGATTTCCCCGCTGACCCGCGCTATGACCCAGTCCTACTGCGCGACGGCGATACTCGCAATGTCGTCGACGCCTACCGCTATTGGACGCGGGAGGCGATCATCGCCGATATCGATACCCGACGGCACCCGCTGCACATCGCGATCGAGAACTTCGGCTACGACGCCAACATCGGTTCGGTCGTGCGCACCGCCAACGCATTCGCCGTGGATACCGTGCACATCGTCGGGCGCCGGCGCTGGAACCGTCGCGGCGCCATGGTGACCGACCGCTATCAGCGGTTGTGTCATCACGACAGCACCGCCGAATTGCTGGACTTCGCGGTGGCCGCCGGTCTGAGTGTGGTCGCGGTGGACAACGTGCCGGGGGCCGCACGCCTCGAAGAGACCGCTCTGCCGCGCGAATGTCTATTGGTGTTTGGTCAGGAAGGTCCCGGCATCACCGGCGACACCCGTACAGGCGCGGCGATCACGGTGTCGATCGCCCAGTTCGGCTCGACGCGCAGCATCAACGCCGGCGTCGCCGCCGGGATCGCGATGCACGCCTGGATCAGGCAGCACGGGGACCTGACCCGCGCCTGGTGACCGCTTCAGTGTGTATTCAGGGCGTCGAGTGTGCCGTGGCGGTGGAATTTTGGCGGATTTCCCGCCCTGGACGCACACTTAGTGCGCAGTCCAGGCAGGATCTGCAGGCATGGATCAGCTATGGGCCAACCGTGCCGCCAGCGCCGAAGCTGCTGTTGAGCAACGACACCTGAAACGGCTCTGGGCACTGCCCGGAACGCAGCTGGGAGTGGTGGCCTGGCCGGCGGCGCGGCGCGACCGGCTGTTCGGCACCTGGCACTACTGGTGGCAGGCGCACCTGCTGGATTGTCTGGTCGACGCGCAAGTGCGTGACCCGCAGCCGGAACGTCGCATCAAGATCAACCGGCAGGTCCGCTCACACCGGCTGCGCAACAACGGGTCGTGGATCAACAGCTATTACGACGACATGGCGTGGCTGGCGCTGGCACTGGAACGTGCCGCGCGACTGGCCGGTGTCGAGCGCAAGCGCGCGCTGCCCAAGCTCACCGACCAGTTCGTCAAAGCGTGGGTGCCCGAGGACGGCGGCGGCATCCCGTGGCGCAAGCAGGACCAGTTCTTCAACGCCCCGGCCAACGGTCCCGTGGGAATCTTCCTGGCCCGCTACGGCGACCGGTTGCGGCGGGCCCAGCAGATGGCCGACTGGATCGACAGCACGCTGATCGACCCAGAGACGCACCTGGTGTTCGACGGCATCAAGGGCGGCTCCATGGTCCGCGCGCAATACACCTACTGCCAGGGCGTGGTACTCGGGCTGGAAACGGAGCTGGCGACACGCACCAGCGACACCCGCCACGCCGCCCGGGTGCATCGCCTGGTCGCGGCCGTCAGCGAGCAGATGGCGCCGTCTGGGGTGCTGAGTGGCGCCGGCGGCGGCGACGGCGGACTCTTCGCGGGCGTTACCGCCCGCTACCTTGCACTGGTCGCCACAACGCTGCCCGGTGACTCGGCCCCAGACGTCGCCGCCCGCGACGCTGCTCGCGCGGTGGTGTTGTCCTCTGCCCAATCGGCGTGGGACAACCGGCAAACCGTCAACGGATTGCCGCTATTCGGGGCGTTTTGGGATCGCGCGGCTGAGCTCCCCACCGACGGCGGCCAGGGGGCGCAATTCGTCGAAGGTGCGGTGGACGCTTCCGAGATTGCCGAGCGGGACCTTTCGGTGCAGGTTTCGGGGTGGATGCTGATGGAGGCCGCCTGTAACGTCACCGCAGTGAGCAAGTCATGAGCGAACTCGACGGGGGCTGGAGCCCTGACGAGGCGAGCCTGGCCGCGGCGAACCTCACCCACTTCATCGCCTGGCTGGCCGAGACCGGGCGCGGTCATTACGCCAATTACCAAGAGCTGTGGGCGAAGTCGGTAGATGACGTCGAATGGTTCTGGGACGCCGTCTGGAAGTACTACGACATTCAGGCGGCCAGCCCACCGACCGCGGTGCTGGCCAACCCGAACATGCCGGGCGCCGAATGGTTCCCCGGCGCCACGATCAATTACGCCACCGAGATATTTCGGCACGCCACTGACGAGCGCCCCGCGCTGATCGTCGCCGGCGAGGACGGCTCGACCGAGTGGTCGTGGGCCCGGCTGCAGGCCGAGACCGCCGCGTTCGCGGCCTACCTGCGGGGTCTCGGGGTCAAACCCGGCGACGGTGTCGTCGGGTATCTGCCCAACGTCGGCGAGGCCGTGGTCGCGGCGCTGGCCGCGGCGAGCGTGGGCGCGATCTGGGCGGTGTGCAACCAGGACGTGTCTGTCGACGGCGTGATAGCCAGGCTGGGCCAGGTGGAACCGAAGGTGCTGGTCGCCACCGACGGCTCGCTGTACGGCGGCAAGCGCATGGATCGGCGAACGGAGCTGGCCGCGATCCGGGAGGCGATGCCGACGCTGCGGGCCACCGTGGTGGTGCCCCGCCTTGGACTAAACCTGGAGGGCCTGGACGTCGACGATCAATTGGTCCCGTGGTCGGCGGCAGTCGGATCGGACGCCCCGCTGGAGATCCTGCCGGTCCCGTTCGCGCACCCGCTCTGGGTGATGTTCTCGTCGGGAACCACCGGCAAGCCAAAAGGCATCGTGCACGGTCACGGCGGTGCGCTGCTGGAGCACCTCAAATACCTGAGTCTGCAACTGGACCTGCATCCCGGCGAGCATTTCCTGTGGTACTCGTCCACCAGCTGGATGATGTGGAACCTGTTGGTGTCCGGGCTGCTCGTCGACACCACCATCGTGCTCTACGACGGCAGCCCGACCTACCCGACGACCGACGGCCTCTGGCGAGTGGCCGCCGATGCCGGCGTCACGGTGCTTGGCGCCGGGGCCGGCTACCTGCTGGGTTGCGCCAAACAGGGTCTGGCGCCGGGCAAGTCGTATCCGCTCGAGGGGCTGCGCACGGTGGGGTCGACCGGTTCACCGCTGCCGGCGTCCGCATTCCGCTGGGTGCAGGAGGGGCTGGGACGGCGGGTTCCGGTGATCTCGATGTCCGGTGGCACCGACGTCTGCACGGCCTTCATCGGCGGAAGTCCGATTGTGCCGGTGGTGGCCGGCGAACTGAACTGCATCTGCCTGGGCGCGGCCATCGAGGCCTGGGCCGGCCAGGGGACCCCGGTCATCGGGGAAGAGGGCGAACTGGTCCTGACCAAGCCCATGCCGTCGATGCCGGTGTTCTTCTGGAACGACGCCGATGGCAGCCGCTATCGCGCCGCCTACTTCGACAAGTACCCGGGTGCCTGGTGCCACGGTGACTGGCTCACTATCAGCGACCGGGGATCCGTTGTGGTGCATGGCCGTTCGGATGCCACCCTGAATCGGCTGGGTGTCCGGATGGGCAGCGCCGACATCTACGGCCCGGTGGAGCGCATGCCCGAGGTGCGCGACTGTGTGGTGGTCGGCATCGAGCAGGACGACGGCGGCTACTGGATGCCGCTGTTCGTGGACCTGGAGGACGGTGTCGAACTGGACGAGGAACTGCGTTCGAGGATCGTCACGGCAATCCGCAACGGGGCCTCCCCGAGGCATGTCCCGGACGACATCCTGGTAGTTCCCGGTATCCCGCGAACCTTGACCGGCAAGCGGCTTGAGATCCCGATCAAGCGCATTCTGCTCGGTACCGCGCCGGCCGACGCGGTGCAGAAGAGTTCGGTCGACAGACCCGAATTATTCGACGGTTTCGTCCAGTACCGCAGAACCGAAGTCTCCTGAAGTCGTCCTGCGACGGGCCAGGTAGCCACGCCCAGCCGCGATGAACGCCGGCAACATCGACACAAAAAGGATGACCAGGACGATCTTTTCCAGATTCTGGTGCACGAACGGCACGTTGCCGAGGAAATAGCCGGCGATCGTCACACCGCCACCCCAGACAACGCCGCCGACGATGTCGAATGCCAGAAACACCGGATAACGCATGTAGGACACCCCGGCGACGACCGGGGTGAACGTGCGCACGAACGGCATGAACCGCGCGAGGATGATGGCCGGCGGCCCGTATTTCTCGAAGAAGGCGTGCGAGTCGGTCACGTGGTGCTGCTTGAAGAAGCGCGAGTCTTCCTTCTTGAACAGCGCCGGCCCGATCCGGCGCCCGATGAAGTAGCCGGTCTGGTCGCCGAGGATGGCCACCACCGCGACGGCAGGGGCCAGCACCCAGATGTTGGGATTGCCATGGGCGGCCAGCAACCCGCCGGTGAACAGCAGCGACTCGCCTGGCAGCAGCGGGAACAGCAGCCCGGTCTCGACGAAGACGATGACGAGGATCGTCGGCAGGACTGCCGACCCGAACGGGCCGTCGCCGCCGAGCCAGAACATCGGGTCGAGGATGTTCCCCGAGGCCATCACGGCGGTGCTCACGATCTCACAACATACCGGCCCCGTCCTGGCTGCCCACATTCAACGGGATCTTGCGATACTGATTGGACCCAGTCTTTGGAGGAGGAAGTTTCATGCCGATCGCAACTCCCGAGGTCTACGCCGAGATGCTCGGACGCGCCAAGGAGAACTCGTACGCCTTCCCGGCCATCAACTGCACCTCTTCGGAGACCGTCAACGCCGCCATCAAAGGCTTCGCCGACGCGGGGAGTGACGGCATCATTCAATTCTCCACCGGTGGCGCGGAGTTCGCCTCCGGCCTGGGGGTCAAGGACATGGTGGCCGGCGCCGTGGCGCTGGCCAAATTCACCGGCAGCATCGCGGCCAGGTATCCGATCAACGTCGCTCTGCACACCGACCATTGCCCAAAAGACAAGCTCGACACCTACGTGCGCCCGCTGTTGGCGATCTCGGCCGGACGGGTGGCGGCCGGCAAGAACCCACTGTTTCAGTCGCACATGTGGGACGGCTCCGCGGTGCCGATACACGAGAACCTCGCCATCGCTCAGGAGCTGCTCAAGGAAGCGGCGGCCGCCAAGATCATCCTCGAGATCGAGATCGGCGTCGTCGGCGGCGAAGAGGACGGCGTCGAGGCCGAGATCAACGACAAGCTGTACACCAGCCCGGAGGACTTCGAGGAGACCATCGACGCGCTGGGGCACGGTGAACACGGCAAGTATCTGTTGGCCGCGACGTTCGGCAACGTGCACGGCGTCTACAAGCCCGGCAACGTCAAGCTACGTCCGGATATCCTCGACCAGGGCCAGAAGGTCGCGGCGGCCAAGCTCGGACTTGCGGCCGACGCAAGGCCGTTCGACTTCGTGTTCCACGGCGGGTCGGGTTCGCTGAAGTCGGAGATCGAGGAGGCGCTGCGCTACGGCGTGGTGAAGATGAACGTCGACACCGACGCCCAGTACGCGTTCACCCGCCCGATAGCCGGCCACATGTTCAGCAACTACGACGGCGTCCTCAAGGTCGACGGCGACGTTGGCTCCAAGAAGGTCTACGACCCGCGGAGTTACCTCAAGAAGGCCGAGGCCTCGATGACCGAGCGAGTCGTGGAGGCCTGCAACGACCTGCACTGCGCCGGTAAGTCAGTCACTTAACTCCATTCACCAGGCCTTCGAGAAGTCGTATGTTCGTCTCGATGCCTTGGTCGTGAGGCAGATACTGCCGGGCTGACTTATTGTGGTGGAGTGAGCGTTCATAATTGTTGATCCGGTAATAGCACAATCCGAGTTGCTTGTGCGGCAGCCAGGTCTTAAAAGGATAGTTTTCAATTGCCCTGTCGCTGACGTCTGATTGGTCTCGCAGTGCGAGTTCGTACCAGAAAATTGCTTGCCGAAATTGATTTTGTTGAAGAAAACGCTCGCCAAACCGGCAGCTGAACTCAGGACGCGGAACATCCAATTCAAGGGATTTGAGTGTACATTCCCATTCTTTTTCGAAATTTCCGGTCAGATGATAGCATTTGGCCAGTTCATGAAGGGCCAAAAGAACCGCGTCCACATTGATTTGACTGGTCTGCAGAAACTGGAGATAGTAAGGAATCGCTTCGTCGAATTCCTCATGCATGCGCAATTCTTGAGCGTAGTGGAACAGATCGGCGGGACGGAGGGCCCGCCCGTCCTCGATGTGCCTTTTGTACAGCAGCAGGTTTCGCTTGGAGGATCCGTGCCCACCTTGAGGCTTCAGATGAGTGACGACAATATCGCTGTTGTAATAATGGAATTTACTATCCGTCGTCAGGTCTTCGTGAACAATTCCGGACCACGTGAAATTCTTCGATCTCCGCATCAAACGAAGACGCCGATTGCTTTGTGTGACATTGTTTTCGCTGTCAAAGGCCGTGTGATAGATCATGGATACCGCGTCGACGTTGGGAGCCAGCGTATTTTTGAGCGTCAGAAATTTTGTTCGCTCTTCCGGAAGCAAGACGTCATCGGCATCCAGCCAAAGGATGTAGTCCATGGCCGCCCGCTCGAAAGAGTAGTTGCGCGCCGCGGAGAAATCGTCGACCCATTCGAAGTCGAATACCTGCGACGTGAAGTTACGGGCAATTGCTTTTGTGTTGTCTTCTGAGCCGGTATCGATGATGATGATTTCGTCTGGAATGCCTTCGACGGATCGCAAGCATCTTTCCAGCGATTTTTCTTCGTTCTTGACGATCATGCTCAGGCTTATCGCGCTCATGTTGCCTCTTTATTCACCGGGCGCTAGCCGCTGGAGGACTGGCAGATCTTCCACTGGTCGTCGCGGTACTGCAGGTCGAGGCTGCGTGTCGACCGTACCTGCGGGTCGTTGGCCATGAACGTGGTGACGTTGGCCTCGGCGTGTTGTCCGTTGACGACGACCTGGTCGATGTTCGCGATCACCGGGTATTGCTTTGCCGCTGAAACCCGCTGGTAGGTTTCCTGCCACGCGTGGTCGTCGTAGTCCACATAGCCGTCGCGGCTGGTGCCGCACGTCATGCTGCGCAGCGCGGAGAGATCGCCCCGCTGCACCGCGGCGTCGAAATTTTGGATGGTGCGCCGAACCTGGTCTTCCTGCGAGACTTTCGAGTTCTTACTCCGCGTCAACAACACGGTGAGCAAGATCGCGATCGCGGTCACCGCCAAAACAATCACCACAATCGCTAACACCCAGCCCCACTTGGATTGCTTTGCGCTCCGCGACTTTCCCTCTTCGCGGGGTCGGATTGCTTGTGGTGCAACATTTTTTGGAGACGCTGTCATTTGGGCTTGTGGTGCACCCGGCCCCGGGATCGGCGCGAAGACTTCCGTGGCGGGTTCCGGGGTGGTGGCGATGATGGTGGTTTCTTTCGCGTCGAAACCGGGTGCGGTGAAGCGACGTTCGGGTTCCGGATCCTCCGGATCGGCCCCGGCTTCGTCGTGCGGGCCGTTCTTGCTGATCACGACGGTCTCGGTCTCGGTGTCGTTGGGCACCAGGGGGTACTCCTCGGTGGCCCCTTCGTCGGGCGTGTCGCCGTGGTCGGGCTCGGGCGCATTGGGCATGACGGTTGCTGTTCTCCCGGAATCGAGTAGGTAGTTGGAGCTTAGCGACCCGGCCCGGGGTTGGGGCGTCGGCCGAGGTCCGGCACGATGTACCCATGGCGCCAATGGGTGATCTCCTGGGACCTGATCCGATCCTGCTTCCCGCCGACAGCGAGGTTGACGCGGAATTGCTCGCCAACGAGAACCCGGGCGCCGTCGCCGCCGCGCATCCGTCGGCGTCGGTGGCCTGGGCGGCGCTCGCCGAGGAGGCGCTGGCAGACGACAAGGCCATCACGGCCTACGCCTACGCCCGCACCGGGTATCACCGCGGGCTGGACCTGCTGCGCCGCAACGGCTGGAAGGGCTTCGGCCCGGTGCCGTACGCACATGAGCCCAACCGGGGCTTCCTACGGTGTGTGGCGGCGCTGGCACGGGCCGCTGATGCCATCGGCGAGACCCCGGAATACCTCCGTTGCCTGGATTTGCTCGACGATTGCGACCCCGCTGCCCGCCTGGCGCTCGGGCTTTAGAACGTCTCGTTGCATTTGCCGTCCGGGCATTCGATCTGAACGGTGGCGTGGTCCAGTCCACGCGCGGACAGCACCACGCGTGCGTCGTGCAACACCCTGGCCGAGTCGGCGCCGCTGGTCAGGTGCGCGGTGCACATGTCCTTGCCCGGCGACAGCGTCCACACGTGTAAGTCGTGCACCTCGGTAACACCGTCGACGGCGCCCAGAGCCGAACGCAATTCCTCCACGTCGATATGAGTCGGCGACGATTCGGAGAGGATTCGCAGCGCATCACGGGCCAGCGAGATGGCCCGCGGCAGCACCCACAGCGCGACCAACACGGCGACCACCACGTCGGCGTACGGCCAGCGCGTCGTCACGTTGACGATGCCGGCGATCAATACCCCCACGCTGCCAACGGTGTCGGCGACCACCTCCATGTAGGCGCCCTTGACGGCCAGGCTCTGCGACGCGTTCGAGCGAAGCAGTAGCGCCACCACGAAGTTGGCGGCCAGCCCCGCCAGCGCCACCACGATCATCGGCGCGCCTGGGACCGACGGCGCCGCACTGAGCCGCTCGACCGCCTCGTACAGGATGAACACCGCGACCCCGATGAGCAGCGCCGCGTTGGCCACCGCGGTGAACACCTCCGCGCGATGCCAGCCGTAGGTACGCGCCGGTGACGAGCTGCCGCGCCGGGCCAGCGTGACGGCGCCAAGCCCCATGAACACGGCGACGACGTCGGTCAGCATGTGCCCCGCATCGGCCAGCAGCGCGATCGAATTGATCAGTAACGAGGTGGTGAGCTCCACCAGGAAGAACGCCGCCAATATCCCCGCGGAGATGATCATGCGTGGAATCATCCGAGACGCATCAGCCTCGGCGGGGGTGTGACTGTGGCCGGCGCCCATGCCGATAATATATGCGTGTTAATGCATATATGGCAAGCGTTAGAACCACTGACTCCAGAAGCGGGTCAAGTTGTTGCCGAAGGTCGCCAGCTGACTGGGGACGCCGGAGAACTCGAAAAGCCAGTCCACGAACTCGAAGAGGTACCGGTTAGCCGCGAGGAGCAGGAACACCAGAGCAAAAACGCCCCACTGTTTGGCCGGCGCCACCGCGCGCTGCGTCTCCGGGCTGAGGTGTGGCTCCAGCGCGTCGTAGCCGTCCAGGCCCGGGATCGGCAGCAGGTTCAGCACCACCGCCATGATCTGAAGAAACCCCAGGAACGCCACGCCCGCCCAGAGCACCCAATGGTCCATGTCGAAGAACGACCGGGTGAGCGTAAGCAGCAGCACCGCCAGAACGAGGTTGGCCGCCGGGCCGGCCAGGCTGACCAGGGTGCGACGGGTGGGCGTCATGAACCAGGTCCGCAAATACACGGCGGCACCCGGCAGGCCGATCCCGCCCAGTGCGATGAAAACCATCGGCAGCAGGAGTGAGAGCGCGGGATTGCTGTAGTGTCGCGGATCCAGCGTCAGATACCCGCGCACCTCGGGGTCGTGGTCGCCGAATCGCCAGGCGGTCACCGCGTGCCCGAATTCATGCAGGCACAGCGACACCAGCCAGCCGGAAATGACGAATATGAACACCCCGGCGTAGGACAGTGGCCGTACGGTCGCGCCGGCCAGCCACGCCAGCACGCCCCCGATCGCAGTCAACCCGAGCAGGGCCAGAAAGATTGGGCTGGGCCGCACCGATTCGCGGGCGCCCGCATTCCTCATAAGGGTCTCACCGCTGGAAAACTACCGGACCAGCAGCCAGCCTTCGACATTGCGGTAGAACGTCGACCGGCGAGCCGAGCGCAGGGCCGGGACACCGTCGCGCACCACGGTCACGCCGGTGCTGCCCAGCTGGACCGCGCGGCCGGCGATCCAGCGGCGCCAGAATCTGGCTTGCACCCCTTGGCTCACTGAGGCTCGCAGGCCGGGCATGGCCAGCGTCGGCTCAATGGACACGGAGGTGACGTCTCCGTCGAACAGCCGGGTGTCGTCGACCACCGCCTCGCCGCGCAACGGCCGCTGGTTGTCGGCCGGCAGCCAGTGCGCACGGCCGACGATCACCGACCCGGTCTCGTCGCGTACCAGCGTCACCCGCCGGGCGGAGCCACGCTGGGCGCGCCGCGCCGCTCGACGCCCGGCCGGAAGCCGGTAGACCCGGGTTGCCGTCGTGTGCCGCCGCGGCACGTAAGCCACCTCGATGTCGAGCCGGTCGGCGCGCAACAACCGGCTCAGCACGGCGGCCAGATCCGCGTCGGCGCCGATCACCACGAGCCGCCCATAGCCCGCGATCGCGGCATCGATTTCGGCCGGACCGTCGACCGAGCGGATAGGCAGGCAGTTCAGCGGGCCCCGTTGCCGCCGTGGAAGGTCATCGCCGAACGCCAACACGGCGACGGTCATGGGCTCCTCGCAACCTGCTGGGATAGGGTAGGTCCCCGGCTGGACCACAATAAGCAGGGTTAATCAGGCGGGATTAGGTGGGAGCGAGTCATGCCGGCAATCGTCCTCATCGGCGCCCAATGGGGCGACGAGGGCAAAGGTAAGGCCACTGACTTGCTCGGCGGGCGCGTGCAGTGGGTTGTGCGCTATCAGGGTGGCAACAACGCCGGGCACACCGTGGTTTTGCCCACTGGCGAGAATTTCGCGCTGCATCTGATCCCCTCTGGAGTTCTGACGCCCGGAGTCACCAACGTCATCGGCAACGGCGTGGTGGTAGACCCGGGTGTCCTGCTCGACGAACTGCAAGGCCTCGAAGAACGCGGCGTGGACACGTCTAAGCTGCTGATCTCCGCCGATGCGCATCTGCTGCTGCCCTACCACGTCGCTATCGACAAGGTGACCGAGCGCTACATGGGCAGCAAGAAGATCGGCACCACCGGCCGCGGCATCGGACCCTGCTACCAGGACAAGATCGCCCGAATGGGGATTCGGGTCGCCGACGTACTCGACCCAGAGTTGCTGGCCCACAAGATCGAGGCCGCGCTGGAACTCAAGAACCAGATACTGGTCAAGATCTACAACCGCAAGGCGCTGGAGCCGGACCACGTGGTCGAGGCCCTGCTCGACCAGGCGGCGGGCTTCCGGCATCGCATCGCCGACACCCGGCTGCTGCTCAACAATGCGCTGGATGCCGGCGAAACGGTGTTGCTGGAAGGCTCGCAGGGCACCCTCCTCGATGTTGATCACGGCACCTATCCGTATGTGACGTCATCGAATCCGACTGCGGGCGGCGCGGCAGTCGGGTCCGGCATCGGGCCGACCCGGATCACCACCGTGCTGGGAATCCTGAAGGCGTACACGACCCGCGTGGGCTCCGGCCCGTTCCCCACCGAGCTGTTCGACGAGCACGGCGATTACCTGTCCAAGACCGGGAGCGAATTCGGCGTCACCACCGGACGGCGCCGGCGCTGTGGCTGGTTCGACGCCGTCATCGCCCGTTACGCGACCCGGGTCAACGGCATCACCGACTTCTTTTTGACCAAGCTCGACGTGCTCTCCAGCCTGGAGACGGTGCCGGTTTGCGTCGGCTATCAGATCGACGGGGCACGCCTTAGTGAAATGCCGATGACCCAGAGCGATCTTGCCCGTGCCGAACCGATCTACGAAGAACTGCCGGGCTGGTGGGAGGACATCTCGACCGCGCGCGACTTCGACGATCTGCCCGCCAAGGCGCGCGACTACGTGTTGCGACTGGAAGAGCTTGCCGGCGCACACGTTTCGTGTATCGGCGTCGGTCCGGGACGGGATCAGACCATCGTGCGCCGCGATGTCTTGCAGGCTCGCCCGTGACGGATGCTGCCGCGAGCGCCGGCCAGGACCCCAAAGACCTCGACCCCGAGTACGAACACCACGGCGGTTTTCCCGAATACGGTCCGGCCAGCCCCGGTCCTGGGTTCGGCCGGTTCGTGGCCACTATGCGGCGGCTGCAGGATCTTGCCGTGTCCGCCGACCCCGGAGACGACCTCTGGGACGACGCGGCCGACCGCGCCGCGGCGCTGGTGGAGCTACTGGCACCGTTTCAGTCCGATGAGCAGGGCAGGGCGCCGGCCGGCCGGTCGCCGGAACTGCCCGGCATGGGCAGCCTCTTGTTGCCGCCCTGGATGCTGACGCGATACGGCCCCGACGGCGTCGAAATGAGGGGGCATTTCACCCGGTTTCACGTCGGCGGCAACTGGGCGGTGCACGGCGGTGTGTTGCCGCTACTGTTTGACCACCTGTTCGGGATGATTTCGCACGCGGCGGGGCGGCCGATCAGCCGGACTGCCTTCCTGCACGTCGACTACCGCAAGATCACCCCCATCGACACGCCGCTGTTAATCCGCGGGCGCGTCACCAGTATCGAGGGGCGCAAGGCGTTTATTTCCGCGGAACTGGTCGACAGTGGCGACACCGTGTTGGCCGAGGGCAACGGGCTGATGGTGCGGTTGCTCGCTGGCCAGCCCTGAGACGCCGGATCGCCGACGGCTCGTAGCATGCAGGAATGACTGACGGCTTGACCGAGGGACGGCACGCGGCCACCGGCGCCGCCGGAGCCAGGCCTCGGGTGATGCTGCTGGGCTCGGATGAGTTCGCCCGGCAGCTGGCGGTCGCCTTGCAGCGTCTCGGCGCCGAGGTGATTGCCGTCGACGATCACCCGGGTGCGCCCGCGCACGGGGTGGCCGACCAGTCGCTGGTCGTCGCGATGACCGACACCGACGAGCTCTCGGCGTTGATTGGCGGATTGCGGCCGGATTTCGTGGTGAGCCTGGCCGACGGGATTTCCGTGAATGCCCTCGATGCGCTTGCCGCCGGCCCCAACATTCACGACCACAACCTCATCGAGCTGGTGCCCAGCGCACGGAGCGTCCGTATCACCGCCGACCGGGAGGGGCTGCGCAGGCTCGCCGCCGATCAGCTCGGCCTGCCAACCGCGCCGTTCTGGTTTGTCGGCTCGGTCGGCGAACTCAAGTCGGTCGCGGCCCATGCTGGGTATCCGCTGCTGGTGAAAGGGGTTGTCGGGGCGCCCGGCAGGGGCCAGTCGGTGGTCGCGGGCCCCGAGGACGTCGAGGCCGCCTGGCGGCGTGCGGTAGTGCCTCGCCCAGGTACAGCGGACCGCGTGTTGGCCGAAACGGTGGTTGAGGTCGAGTCGTTTGTCACCCTTCTCGCCGTACGCAGCGACGGCCCCAACGGGCCGCAGATCGAGTTTTGTACACCCATCGGTCATCGCGACGCCGACGGCGAGGTGCTGGAATCCTGGCAGCCGCAGAAAATGAGCGCGGCCGCGCTGGACGCCGCCAAGTCGATCGCCGCGCGCATCGTCAAAGCGCTGGGCGGACGCGGCGTCTTCGGCATCGAGTTGATGATCAACGGCGACGAGGTGTACTTCGACGGCGTTACGGCGGGCCCGCGCGACAGCGCCTGGGTCACCGCGTGCAGCCAGCGACTCTCGGTGTTCGAATTGCAGGCCCGCGCCATCCTGAGCCTGCCGGTGGACACCGTGATGATTTCACCGGGCGCTGCCCACATGATCAGTCCAGGCCATGCGCCCAGTGCTCCCGGTTCTGAAGCGCTGATTCGCGCGCTCAGTGTGCCGGAAAGCGATGTCCATGTGTTCGGGCCCCCTGGAGGAGCGGTGGCGCTGGCCACAGCGCCAGATCTGGACATTGCCCGCGACCGTGCCCGAGAGGTGGCGACCGCGCTCGAACTGCTCTAATCTGCGCAGGCCCGGTTAGTTGCGGCTACACCCCAAGGAGCCAGTCGTGATGAAGGTATCGATGATGGCAGCCGGCTTGGGGGCGAGCATTCTGGTAGTTGGTGTGGCGGTTACCGGGTGCGGTAGCAACAAGTCGCCGAGCCAACCGTCGACAACGTCATCGCCGACGTCGACGTCCTCCGCGTCGCCGTCCTCGGCGGCACCGACATCGAGCAGCGGTGCTGCCCAGCCTTCGGACTACAGCAATTTGCTGATCAAGCCCACCGACATCGTCGTGCCAGGGGACACCTTCACTCTGGCGTCATCGAAGCCAAGTACCGACCCGGCGGGGGTTACCGCTACCTTTGCCAGCGCCGCTGTCGACGTTAATGGCCCCACTCGTGAAATCGACGTCGTGATCCACGTCTATCCCGACGCCACCATGGCGGCAAAGGAACGCGATCAGATCACCCCATCCATTGCTGACCCGAACATGGGATTCACACTTGTCGGAGGAACGGCTACTCCGGCCGACGTGGGCACTGGCGGCGCGATGGCACTGGGGACCAACTCCGACGGCTCCAAGTCCCGAGCGAGGTTGGCGTTCAGCGAGGGCAAGGCTTTCGTTCAAATCGAGTTCTTCAACCCGGGCAACGATCCGCTGAAACCGGACTTCGTTCTCGATGTCGCACGCAAGCAGGATGCGGCCGTCAAGGCCGGATTGCCTGCCTGAGCGAGGCCGGAGCGGCCCCGCGGCCACTGGCAGTAAGCTGCTTAGCCGTGAGCTACGCAGGAGATATCACGCCACTGCAGGCATGGAAGCTACTCAGCGACAACCCCGAGGCGGTGTTGGTCGATGTGCGCACCGACGCCGAATGGCGGTTCGTCGGGGTACCCGACTTGTCAAGCCTCGGGCGCGAAGTCGTGTACATCGAGTGGAACACCACCGACGGGCGACGTAATGACAATTTTCTCGCCGAACTGCGGGACCAGATTCCATCGGTAGCTGCCGGTGCGGAACAGCGGCCGGTGGTGTTCTTATGTCGCTCGGGCAACCGTTCCATCGGCGCCGCCGAGGTCGCGACCGAAGCGGGCCTGACGCCGGCGTACAACGTGCTTGACGGCTTCGAAGGCCAGCTCGATGCCACCGGCCACCGCGGTGAAACCGGCTGGCGGGCAGTTGGATTGCCCTGGCGGCAGAGTTGATGCAGCGATGACCGACTCGGAGCGCTCGGTCCGCACGCCCAAGCAACTGCCCGACGGCGTCAGCCAGGCCACCATCGGCGTGCGCGGGGGACTGCTGCGTTCCGGTTTCGATGAGACCGCCGAGGCGATGTATTTGACGTCCGGCTACGTCTACGAGTCGGCAGCCGTTGCGGAGAAGTCGTTCACCGGCGAACTGGACCACTTCGTGTATTCGCGGTACGGCAACCCCACCGTGACCATGTTCGAGGAGCGACTGCGCCTGATCGAGGGAGCCCCCGCGGCGTTCGCCACCGCGAGCGGCATGGCCGCGGTGTTCACCTCACTGGGCGCGCTGCTGGCCGCCGGTGACCGGTTGGTGGCCTCGCGCAGCCTGTTTGGGTCCTGCTTTGTGGTGTGCAACGAGATCCTGCCGCGTTGGGGCGTGGAGACCGTCTTCGTCGACGGCGACGACCTTGCGCAATGGGAGCAAGCGCTGTCGGTACCGACGCAGGCGGTGTTCTTCGAGACGCCGTCAAATCCGATGCAGTCGCTGGTGGACATCGCCGCCGTGACCGAACTTGCCCACGCGGCGGGCGCCAAAGTTGTGCTGGACAACGTATTTGCCACACCACTGCTGCAGCAGGGCCTTCCGCTCGGGGTTGACGTGGTGGTGTACTCGGGCACCAAGCACATCGACGGTCAGGGCCGGGTGCTCGGTGGCGCCATCCTCGGCGACAAGGAGTACATCGACGGGCCGGTGCAGAAGTTGATGCGACACACCGGCCCGGCGCTGAGCGCCTTCAATGCCTGGGTGTTGCTGAAAGGCCTAGAGACGCTGGCGGTTCGGGTCGATTACAGCAACTCGTCTGCGCACCGGATCGCGGAATTCTTGGAGGGCCACCCCGCGGTGCGCTGGGTGCGCTACCCCTTTTTGGCATCGCACCCCCAACACGACCTCGCGAAACGCCAGATGACGGGCGGCGGCACGGTGATCACTTTTGAGCTCAACGCGCCGGAAGGCGGCGCCAAGCAACGTGCCTTCCAGCTGCTGGACAAGCTGCGGCTGATCGACATCTCCAACAACCTGGGCGACGCCAAATCGCTTGTCACACATCCCGCGACCACGACGCACCGGGCGATGGGCCCGGAGGGTCGCGCCGCGATCGGGCTCGGTGACGGCGTGGTCCGCATCTCTGTTGGGCTGGAAGGCACCGACGACCTGATCGCCGATATCGACCAGGCCCTGAGCTAGCCCCACCCGTTTTGCCCGTTGGTGCCGTAGAGGATCCCTCGGCTGCCGCCGGCGCCGTCCGGAGCGCCGCCGTTCCCGCCGTTGCCGAGCAGGATCGCCGAGCCGCCATGGCCGCCATGGATCCCGAGGCCTCCGTCGCCGCCATTGCCGTATAACAGCCCGCCGTGGCCGCCGTGGCCGCCGGAACCGCCCGTGCCGAATTCGCCAAGCGCTCCAGCCCCACCGTCGCCGAGCAACCAGGCGGATCCGCCTGAACCGCCCGATCCATCCGCGCTACCCCCCCGTTACCGCCGTTGCCGATCAGGAACCCGGCTCTGCCGGCCGCGCCGCCAGTGGCGTTGCTGTCGTTGCCACCGTTGCCGCCGTCGCCGATGAGCAAGCCGGCGGTGCCGCCGCTACCGCCGCCGCTACCGCCACCGCCACTGCCGCCGTTGCCGAAGAAGATCCCGCCGCCACCCCCGTTGCCGCCGAGGGCCGCGGTGCCACCCGCGCCACCGTGGCCGCCGTTGCCGAACAGGAGGCCGCCGGTCCCACCGTTCCCGCCGTTCTGGCCGAACCCCCCGGCGGCGCCGTTGCCGCCGTTTCCCACAGGATGCCGCCGTCTTGGCCGTTGGCGCCCGGTGTCGCGCCGTTGGCGCCGTTGCCGATCAGCGGGCGGTCGAAAATCGACTCGGCGGGAGCGTTGATCGCATTGAGCGCAGTCTGCTCGGCATTGGTGAACTCGGCGCTGGCATACTGTGTCCCATTGCCGGACAACAACTTCACAAACTCGTCGTGAAACGACGAGGCCTGAGCGGCGAGGGTTTGATACAGCTGCGCGTGCCCGGAAAACAACTCGGCAACAGCTGCCGATACATCGTCAGCGCCCGCGGCTAACACCTCTGTGGTGGGGCCGCTGCTGCGGCGTTGGCCGTGCCGAGCAC
>Ga0302320_10007046_pt1 | contig 24821 bp, 23 predicted proteins | sample Bog_T0_3_FD_202130 | JGI IMG/M metagenome (GOLD analysis project Ga0302320, IMG submission 202130) | Peat permafrost microbial communities from Stordalen Mire near Abisko, Sweden - Bog_T0_3 | ecosystem: Environmental > Terrestrial > Soil > Wetlands > Peat | place: Sweden: Abisko, Stordalen Mire...
GGGACCGGCGCCGGCCGGGAAGGGGTTGGCAGCAACATGAGTACGCCGAGTTGCATTCTATCGACCTGTGAGCAGCGTCTGGTACCAGTTTACAACTGGAGTTCCGAAGAAAACTACCAGCAGGGCGCCGGCTCCGAGAAACGTACCGAACGGCAGCTCATACTCCGCATCCTTGCGCTTCGCTGCGATGATTGCGATGCCCAGCACGCTGCCGAGTAGCGAGCCCGCCAAAATTGTTAGCAGTGTGCGCTTCGCGCCGAGGAAAGCGCCCGCCATCAGCATCATCTTCACGTCGCCCAGGCCCATGCCTTCGCGGCCGCGCAGCTTGAAATACGCTTCGGACACCAGCCACAGCAACCCGCTGCCGAGTGCCGCGCCGATCAGGGCATCGATCAGCGAAAGAACCGGCAGCGGTGGAGGGAAGTCGAACATACGATTCGCCAGCCACAGCGAGGTTCCGTCCATGGGCTTCGTGAACAGGCTGAAAAGCAAACCCAATCCGAATCCAGTGTAGTTCACCAGATCGGGCAGAATCCGTTCACGAATGTCGGTGAAAATCAGCACAACAAGAATCGCCGCGAAGACGCTCCATTTCAGCGTATCCACCGTGGCGCCAAACACTAAAAAGCAGCCCAGAAACAGGAGCCCAGTAAGAAATTCGACAAACGGATACATCGGCGAGATCGGCGTCTTGCACGAACGGCATTTCCCGCGAAGGATCAGCCAACTCAGCACCGGAATATTGTCGTACGGCTTTATTTCGGTGCCACATTTCGGGCACGCCGACGCCGGCAGCACGATCGATTTTCCGCCGGGAATGCGCAGGATGCAGACGTTCAGAAAACTGCCTATGACCAGGCCGAAGACGAACGCAAACGATCCGATGAGAGGCGCGGGGAGCACACTTTGATTGTGCGCCATCGGCAGCGGCGTCTCAAGGCAGGCAAGTTCAGGCCGTGCCCGACTGCTAACGCGCAGGCATCCGCGAGCGGCCGAGTTACGCTTGGCGGGGGAAAGTCGAGAACATGAAAAAAGACGGTTAAGGGTAAAAAGACGAAGGCACGAAGGCATCGCCTTCCTGGCGTCTCCGTGCCCTGCTGTTGCTGTTCTGAGGGTTCTTTGTGTTTCAATCTTTCAAGCCGCCCACGCGCGGCCTGCTCTGAGTCACTTCTTCTTCGCCGCCGCGATCTTCGCGATGTACACCGAATACGGCTCCATCGCCACATTCTGCAGGCTCTTGGTCTTCGGCGCGGTCGCACCCGAAGCAACCAGCAGGGTGGGAGTTCCTGACCCAAACCCCTGCGCCGTCAAATCGAAGCTCACCTTTTGCGGTTCCGCCGACATGTTCAACACTACGAGCACAGCCTGATTCTCGTATTTGCGGAGATACGAAAGCACATTCGGGTCGTCGTTGTTCAGCGCAATGTACTCGCCGTACTTGAGCGCATCCTCATCCTTGCGAAGCGCCAGCACGCGGCGATAAAAGTTCAGGATCGAATCCGGCGCCTTCAATTCCACCTGAACGTTCCGTGTTTTGTAATTGTCAGCAACCGGCAGCCACGGCGTCGCGGTGCTGAATCCCGCGTTCACGGACGAATTCCACTGCATCGGAGTCCGCTCGCCGTCGCGCCCCTTTTCCGCAGGCCAGCCGAGCTTCCCGATCGGATCCTTCACTTCCTCCCGCGTCTTCGGGTCGGTGTTCTGCATTCCGAGTTCTTCGCCGTAATACATGATCGGCGTAGCGCGCAGCGTCAAATACATTCCGGCCATCACTTTGGCGATTTGATCGTTGTGAACGCCGTCTCCGTAGCGATTGTAGGAGCGAAGAATGTCATGGTTGCTGATCACGAACACCGGCCACTCGCCGGTGCTCTCCGCGGATGCAATCTGCGTACGGAACGCGGGTGCCGACACTTTGTTGACCATGGCGAATAGAAAATCCATGGGCAGCTGGATTTCGTCGTTGTTCGCGCCGTAATACTTCTTCAACTCGGCAGTGTCCTTCGTCCAGGTCTCGCCAATGAGCACCGCATCGTACTTGTCGGACACAGCGCGTAGCCGCTGCAGCACGCCATGCAGCTCGGGCAACTCCGAGTTGTACTTGTTCTCCATGTTCGGATCGCCGTAGGAGTTTTTGCCCGGCAGAACGGGGTTGTCCGTCAGGTTCGGATCTTCAAACAGCGCATTCACTGCATCCAATCGAAATCCGGCGACGCCGCGCTTGTACCAAAACTGCGTCACATCGAACATCGCCTTTTCCACCGCCGGGTTGCGCCAATTCAAGTCCGGTTGCTGTGGATAGAAAAAATGGTAGTAATACTGTCCGGTCGCCGGATCGAGCGTCCATGCCGAGCCGCCGAAAATCGATTGCCAGTTATTCGGCGGAATACCCGGGCCCTTCCCGTCGCGCCAGATGTACCAATCACGATGCACGGAAGTCTTCGACGATTTCGAATCGAGGAACCATTTGTGCTGGTCGGAAGTGTGATTGATGACGAAATCAAGAATGATGCGGATGTTCCTTTTCTTTGCTTCCTTCACCAGGCGATCGAAATCCTTGAGCGTGCCATACATCGGATCAATCGCTTCGTAGTCTGACACGTCGTAGCCGAAATCGACCTGCGGTGATGGAAAGCAAGGTGTGATCCAGATCGCGTCGATTCCCAGATTTTGAAGGTAGTCGAGCTTTGAAGTGATGCCGTTCAAATCGCCGACGCCGTCGTTGTTCGCGTCGGCGAAACTCCGTGGATAGATTTCGTAGAAGACCGCGTGCTTCCACCACGGATCGACGGGAGCATCTAGTTTTTTCGCGGGTGCGCTCTTTCGCGAAGGAGACTTCGCCGCGGCAAGTCCAAAACAAAAACACAGTATGAGTGCGATGGATAAGGTCATAGTGGCTGAAAGGCGGCTGGTTTCCCCGTTGGAATGAACCCTCAATGCTCGAACCCCCTGCGGGATTTAGGATAACATTTTCGATTCCGCGCGCTATTCCAAATCATGCCTGAAATGTCCAGCTGCTTGCGGTCGCTGCGGCGTTTGATTGTAGCTACGCGTCTGCGATATATTTCTTCGTTTGCTCCTTATGAATTGGATCGCACAGAGAGTTCGCGCGTACGAAGAAATGCGCTTTGGCCAGGAGCCGAACCGCCGCATCCTCCCTTTTGAATGGGGCCTGGAGCACATCGGCGGCAGCACGAACGAGCCCGATCCCCGCGGGTTTCTGCACAACTTTGTCGAGGACAAGCTTGCCCACAGTGAGGAATGGTTCGCAACCACGCCCGCCAGAGACTACGCAGTTCGCGAGGACGTTTTGACGTTCACCAGCGCCGTTGTGTCGCCGTGGGCTGAAAACAATCGTGTCCACGCGCAGATCTTTCGCGGCCGTCGTAGAGGTCCCGCCGTCATCGTGCTGGCGCAATGGAATTCGCGATGGGAAGAGCAGCAAAACGTTTGCCGCTGGCTGAATACTCTGGGAATCACGGCCGTGAAGATGAGCCTGCCGTATCACGACCGCCGCGCGATTCCCGGCCATCCCCGCGCTGACCATTTAATCAGCCCGAGCATTGGACTCACGATTCAAGCGAATCATCAGGCCTTGCTCGACGTCCGCCGCACGGTGCGCTGGCTCGAACAGGATGGCTACGAGCGGCTCGGCGTGCTCGGCACCAGCATCGGTTCTTGTTTGGGATTTCTGACGCTGTGTCATGAGCCCGCCTTGCGCGCAGGCGCGTTCTTGCACGTCTCCACATATTTCGGCGATGTCGTCGCGAACGGATTGACGACCAGCAACGTGTGGCAGTCGCTGCGCGAAGGCGTCACCGCCGCGGAACTCCGTTATTTCTGGTCGCCAATCAGTCCGCGGCCTTTCATCGCCCGATTGAAAGGGACACGCAAAAAACTGCTGGCGATTGCGGGGAAGTACGATCCGACCTTTCCGTATTCGCTTACGCAGCAGTTCCTGGCCGCAGCCAAACAGGAAGCGGTTCCAGTTGAAAAACTGATTCTGCCATGTGGGCACTACTCGTTGGGAGTTGCACCGTTCAGCCATATGGCTGGCTACCGTTTCGGCACGTTTCTTTTCAAGTCGCTCACCTAGTTCGGCCCAACGGACGAAAACCAGCCTGATTCCGAAAGCTCGCGGCAAAGTCTGCCGATGGTTCGATCCGAGGGGAAATCCCGTATGGCAAACGACGTCAGCAATGTATTGCACGCCCCGCGGCACGAATCCCCAGCCGCGGAAACATCGAAACCGGCAAGACAGCCCGTGCTCCGAAGCAAACGACAGAAGATGCCGTGAATATGAGTTCGGCGGGAAAAGCAGCCAGTTCGGCCACGACCCCAAAGCCGTAGTCAGTTCGCGATCGCGGGAGACGGCTGACGCTAGGTCGCGATTTGCTGAAGCACGTCGGCGAACGAGCCCTTGGCGATGTGCCGCGCCACAGCCTCGATATCCGGCGAGAGCGATCGATCCGCAGTAACGATTGGCGAAACCGACCGGACGATGTCGTGCGCCTTCTGCGCGTCCGGCGCGGTCCTCAATGGCTCGAGCAAATCGATTCCCTGGCATGCCGCCAAAAGCTCGATCGCCAAAATATTCCGCAAGTTCGCGAGCATCGGTTGCAGCCGCCGCGCCCCGCTCATTCCCATCGAAACGTAGTCTTCCTGATTTGCCGACGTGGGGATCGAATCTACCGAATGCGGGGTGGATTGCGCCTTCATTTCGCTGGCGAGAGCGGCGGCGGCAACCTGCAATATCATGAAACCGGAATTCAGCCCGGCATCGCGCGTCAAAAACGCCGGTAGCAGGCTCGTCTGCGGATTGGCCATCTGCTCGATCCGGCGCTCGGAAATGCCCCCGAGCGTCGTTAGCGCGATGGCCAACTGGTCCGCCGCAATCGCCAACGGCTGGCCATGAAAATTCCCGCCGCTGATCACTTCGCCGCCGCCTTTCGAATCCGTCGCAAACACCAGCGGATTATCGGTTGCACTGTTCAGTTCCACTCTCAACGTCGCGTCCACTTGATCGAGTACATCGCGCACCGAACCGTGTACTTGCGGAGTGCAGCGCAAGCTGTACGCGTCCTGTACCCGCGGATCTTTGTCGGCAGCTTTGTGGGAATCGCGAATCGCGCTGCCGCGGTTCAACCTCTGAACGTTCCGCGCCGTTGTGGCGTGGCCCGCGTAGGGGCGTACGCGAGCGATGCGCTCATCAAAAGCCGCAGGGCTGCCGCGGAGTGCGTCCAGCGAAAGCGCGACGGCAACGTCGGCGGTGTCGGCCGCGATTTCCGCGTCACGTAAAGCGAGCGACAGCAGCGCGAGCATCGCTTGCGTTCCGTTGAGCATCGCGAGGCCTTCTTTCGCCTCCAACGCGAGCGGCGCGATTCCGGCATTTTTCATCGCGTCGCCGCCCGCCATTCGTTTGCCTCGATAGACCGCTTCGCCCTCGCCGATAGCGACTTGAGCGAGATGAGCGAGCGGCGCAAGATCTCCCGACGCTCCCACCGATCCCTGCGACGGAATCACCGGATGAACTCCGGCATTCAGCATGGCGCAAAGCGTCTCCGCCACGACCGGCCGCACGCCCGAATTTCCCTTCGCGATGGCGTTTGCGCGCAGTACCAGCATCGCCCGCGTTTCCGCTTCGCTCAGCGGCGCGCCCACTCCGCAAGCGTGGCTGCGAACCAGATTCACCTGCAGCTCGCCGATCTGCTCGCGTGAAATCCGAACGGAAGCCATTTTCCCGAAGCCTGTATTCACGCCGTACACAGCCTCGTTCGACGCGATCAACCGCTCGATCACGGCACGCGACGCCAGCATCCTTTCGCGCGCCATGGGCGCAATGGACAAGCCTTCGCCGTCAAACACAATCCGGTACAGGGCTTCGCGTGTGAGTGTTTCGCCGTCAATCACAATCGTAGTCATGGATTCGTCTCGATGAAGGGGGCGGCTCAGGTCGCCGGCTTTAAGTGCAAAAAGTATTTGTGATATTTCTCTGGTAACGATCGCGGGCGTCCCTGCCGGTCGCAGATCACGTGCCTAGTGTCGCCCGTTGCAATCGGCTCGCTCGCTGGTTGCCGAAAAATCTCGTAGCTGAATTGAATCATCCGGCGATTCGATTCCGCGATCCGAGTTCGGACGGTTAACTCGTCGTCGAACCGCGCCGGGCTTTTGTAGCGGCAGTGCGCGTCCACCACGACGATGAAACTGTCATCGTCGGATTCCATTTGCTTATATTCAAATCCGAGAGCGCGGCACAATTCCACGCGCCCCACCTCGAACCATGTGAAATAGTTGCCGTGATAGACCACGCCCATCTGGTCGGTCTCGGCATAGCGCACCCGGACCGTCGCTTCGGAATATTCAATCATGGGATTGAGCTTCGCCGAGGAGTTGCACAAAAGTCGTAAGAGCGGACACTAGCGGCCCGTCCATTTCGGTACGCGCTTTTCGAGGAACGAAGAAAGTCCTTCGCGAAAGTCCTCGGTGCTGCGAATCTGCGCATTTGCCTGCGTGGCCCACTCGATTTCCTCGCGAACGTGAGCATCGTCGTAGTGAAGCAGAAGTCGCTTGGTACGCTCAAGGCTTGTCGGACTCGCAGCCAAAAAGACTTCGGCCATTTCACGTGCGCGCGTCATCAGATTTTCGGCCGCAACGACTTCGTTCACCAGTCCCAGCCGGTAGCCCTCAGCCGCATCGAAGGTTCGTCCGGTGAGCAGAAGATCGCGCGATCGTTTCTCGCCGATCTGCCGGCGCAGCATTACGGATACCAGCGCGGGGATAAACCCGATCCGCACTTCCGTGTAACCAAACTTTGCTTCCGGCACTGCGAGCGTAATATCCGAAAACGTCGCCAGCCCGCAGCCGCCTGCAATTGCCGCGCCGTTTACCGCCGAGATCACTGGTTTCGGAAAACTGTACAGCCGGTGAAACAGCCGCGCCATGATGCGCGAATCACCCAGGTTTTCTTCGGCGTTTTGTTTGGCGATGGCGTGCAGTGCGTCCAGATCCATGCCCGAGCAGAAGGCTTTGCCCGCGCCGGTCAGAATCACAACGCGCACGGCGTGATCCCGGTCCGCGTTGTTCAGTGCCTGCAACAACTCGTCGACCATTTGGCTGGAGATGGCGTTGCGCTTCTCCGGTCTGTTCATCGTGATCGTGGCGACCGATCCGTCCGTCGTACACACAATCGTTTCGAATTCGCAGAAACTGTTATCGGCAGGTTTAGTCATGGTCAAAATATTCCCGGCGCCGTTGTGCGTCAATTCGGCTTTGATGTTTCAGGCACATATGTATATTTCTCGCGCAGCTCTCCGGCAAGTGTGCAGGCAATCGCCAGCGATTTCGTATCGATGCCCGTCGATACGCCGCGCGCCGCGAGCGTTGCAAGTACCGTCTCGGTGGGAATGTTGCCCACCAGTTCGTCGCTGGCAAAAGGGCAGCCGCCCATGCCGGTAAGCGCGCCATCGAATCTGCGGCAACCGGATTCGTACGCAGCGAGAACTTTTTCCGCCGCTCGCTCGGGCCGGCTGTGCAAATGAACTCCAATTTCTACGCCCGCGACGCAGCCCTTTACCGCGCTGTACAAATCGGCCACTTCTTCCGGCGACGCAGTTCCCACCGTATCGGCGAGTGAAACCGTGCGTACTCCGATGTCCTTCAGCCACACCAGCGTATCTTCGACAATTTCCGAGCCCCACGGCTCGTCGTACGGATTGCCAAACGCCATCGAGACATAGATCACCAAATTCTTGCCGCCGGCTTTGGTGTCTTTCTGAAGTTTCTCTACCAGGTCGCGCGATTCGGCTCGCGACATATTGGCGTTCGCGCGGCGGAAATAGGCAGACACCGAATACGGATACCCGACCGTCGTCACGCCCGGAGTCGCCAGCGCGCGCGCGAGTCCCTGCTCGTTTACTACGATTCCGATAATCTCCGGTGCTACGCCCGAAGGAGTTTTCGCCGCGTTCAAAATCTTCATCACAGCTTCGCTGTCGGCCATCTGAGGAACGTGTTTCGGCGAAACGAAGCTAACCGCGTCGATATGCGTGAAACCGAGCGAAATCAACCGCGCCAGATACTGCGCCTTTTCTTCCGCCGGAATGATTTGGCTCAGCCCCTGCCAGGCATCCCTCGGACATTCAATGATCGTCACTTCATTGGCCATAAAATTTCAGAACCAGGGACTCCTGAACACGTGAACTCCCAGCCACAACAGATAAACCGACAGGACCACGGTCGCAATCATCATCCACAAGGCGACTCGCGAAATACGCGCTTGAGCAAATTCGGCAACGCAAAGTCCCGCCGCAACGAGAATACCGACGACCGCCACATATTGCGATACCTGATAGATGAACCACATCGCTGATCGCGCATAATCGCTGTCCTGGCTGAATTGCAGCGATGTGCAAATACAAAACACCGAAGGCAGGGATAGTAGGACGACGAATCCAAGTTGCTTCCATCCACCGCTGCGCTTGGTGTCGGTCATAGTCAGCGAATCATGTTTGTAATACGCCGGTCTTAAAAGGCGCCACGTCCGGGTTCAGGCCGGCCGCATCGAGCGCCTGAATCAAAGCATCGCGCGTGTGCGCCGGATCGATGATCGCGTCCACCCATAGTCGAGCCGCCGCGTAGCGCGGATCGCTCTGCCGCTCGTAAGTAGCGCGAATCGATTCGTACAATTCCGTCTTTTCCGCGTCGGTCAGCTTCTTGCCTTCGCGCTCGAGCTGCTTGATTTTAATTTCCACCAGCGTGCCCGCCGCGGAATCGCCGCTCATCACCGCGTAGCGTGCCGTCGGCCAGGCGAATACAAAACGCGGATCGTATGCCTTGCCGCACATGGCGTAATGGCCCGCGCCAAAACTACCGCCGCAGATGACCGAGATCTTCGGCACCACGCTATTCGCTACGGCGTTCACCATTTTCGCCCCCGCGCGGATAATGCCGCTCCATTCTGCTTCCTTGCCGACCATAAACCCATTCACGTCTTGTAAAAAAACTAGCGGTATTAGGTTCTGATTACAGTCGAAAATGAACCGCGCGGCTTTGTCCGCCGATTCAGTGTAGATCACCCCGCCAAATTCCATTCGCTTCTCGCCGGTGCCCGGAGCGGCGACGCTCACATGTTTTTTCTGGTTTGCGACGATCCCGACGGCCCAGCCGCCAATCCGCGCATAGCCACACAGCAATGTCTGTCCGTATTCGGCGCGATATTCCTCGAACTCGCTCGCGTCCACGATCCGGGCGATCACTTCGCGCATATCGTACTGCTTCGCGGGGTTTGAGGAAAACACTCCGTAAATGCTCTCAGTGGAATACGCCGGAGGTTTCGCGGGCTTGTGATTAAACGGCGCGCCGGGGCGTTTGCCGATTTTATCCACCAGCGCGCGCAGCCGCTTGATGCAAGCTTCGTCGTCCGGCTCGCGAAAATCGATCGAGCCGCTGATCTGCGCGTGCATCTGAGCGCCGCCCAATTCTTCGGCGGAGGTCTTTTGCCCGATCGCGGCTTGCACCAGCGCAGGCCCGGCGAGAAACAACCCGCTGCCTTCGGTCATCAGAATCTTGTCGCACATCACCGGCAGATACGCGCCGCCCGCGACGCACATCCCCATGATCGCGGTAATTTGCGGAATGCCCATCGCGCTCATCACCGCGTTGTTGCGGAACACACGGCCAAAGTCGTCGGTGTCCGGAAACACGTCCTCTTGCAGTGGCAGAAAGACGCCTGCCGAATCGACCAGATAAATTGTCGGAATGTGATTGTCGATTGCAATGTTCTGTGCGCGGATCACTTTCTTCGCCGTCATCGGAAAAAAAGCGCCGGCTTTTACCGTCGCGTCGTTCGCAATGATCATCACTTGCAGCCCCGAAACATGCGCCAAACCAGTAACCGTTCCCGCGGAGGGAGCGCCGCCCCATTCTTCGTACATTTCAAACGCAGCGTACAATCCCAGCTCGAAAAACTCGGTTTTTGGGTCGATCAGTTTCGCGATTCGTTCGCGGGCCGTCAGGCGGCCTTTCTTGTGCTGCGATTCGATGGCCTTCGTGCCGCCACCCAGGCGAATCGTTTCTTCCTGATTCTTGATTTCCGTCAGGCGGTCCACCACCGAGCGGCTATTTCTGGCGAAGTCGGGCGACTTGGCGTTGATGTTCGATTCGATTTTCGTGCCGCTCACTGGAATCCTTTTGGGCCTTCAACTGCCCCGTATCGCCGTCGCGCACCCGGCTCGACGCGGGCTGAATTCTACCACCGCTGGTTTCATTTGACTTGCTTTCGAACTGCGCTAGAATCCCGTCAGCTACGGGTCGTTCGCCGTGGCAACTCTCTCTTCGGAGGCGCCTATGCGCTGCTGTTTGCAAGCGACGGATAGCTCTGTCTCCAGCCCTCGTTCTTAGTCGGTCGCCAGACTTGCTTCGCCGTCGTTTCCGATCTGTGCGACTCTGCTCGGTCGACTGAACAAACGCTTATAAACCCTTCGCGCCTTACGAGGACTACGTACTCAGGGAGAGACTCAAATGATTTTCCTCGATTCGGAATTAGCACGACGATTGGAAATCGCATCGCATCCGGCGATGCCCGAGCAGGGAACCGAAACCGACAACGGCCTCGGCAAAGTGGAACTGGGCATCGGCGGAGGCGTTGCTGTCTTCGCGGGCGTTGATTCGCCGATGACTCAAGCCGAAGGCCTCGGCCTTCACGGCGAAATGGGCTCGACCGAGATGGATCGCCTCGAAGATTTCTTTCACAGCCGCGGTTCAGCGGTCGTGGTCGAGCTGTGTCCTCTTGCGGACGCCTCGCTTCTCGGCGCCTTCGGCGAACGCGGCTACCGCATCGTCGAATTCTCAAACGTACTGATCCGCGCGCTTGCGCCTTCGGACATGCTCGCTCCGGAAGTAACGGGTATCGAAGTGCGGCCCATCGTCGAATCCGAACGCAGCGTATTCGTTGAGACGCTCGCGCAAGGTTGGGCCGAATTCCACGCCGTGACCGACGAGATGGTGGCGATGACCGAATCCTTCTCCTGTGGCGAGGGCAAAGTGATGTATCTCGCTCTCGCGGACGGCAAGCCAGCCGGAGCTGGCACGTTGCTGTTAAGCCGCGGCGTCGCCGGACTGTATGGCTCGAGCACGATGCCCGAATTCCGCAAACGCGGCATTCAAACCGCGCTGATCGCTCGCCGCATGGCGGACGCGCGCGCCACCGGATGCGACATCGCCATGGCCGTCACGCTACCGGGCAGCGGTTCTCAGCGCAACTTCGAGCGCCACGGCTTCCGCGTGGTGTACACCCGCACCAAGCTCATGTTGCCCGCGCCCGTCGGTGCCGAATAATAGTTGCAGCGCTGCGAGACGGCTGCTATATCAATCAACGACCGAGGTCGTCGGATGGCGTCTCAACCGCCGTTGCAGAGTGCCCCGGCGCGCAATACGTCGATGAGCCGCAACTGGAAATGGTTCGTTCCTGTCTCGATCGTTGCGGCGGTCTGCTTATTAGCAGGCGTTCTTGTTCTGGTCGTAATGGGCGCGACGCTGGCCGTAAAAGATACTGGTGCTTACCGAATCGCTGTACAGTGCGCGACGGCTTCACCAGTCGTGCAGAAGCGGCTTGGAACTCCGCCAAAGCTCGGCTGGTTCATAACTGGAAATTCCAGTTCGAATGGTCCTAGCGGCAGCGCCGATCTGAATATTTCGATTTCCGGACCGCTCGGCAACGGGCGAATTTGCGTCGCAGGAAGCGAGCGCGCAAATCGCTGGACGTTCGAGACAATGGAAGTGGACGTGGAAGGCAACCCGGAACGGATACCGCTTGTCGAGATCGGCGAGGCGCCCGCGCCACCGCCGCCCCCTGGCACGACTCCCGCAACATCTAACGAGTGAGCGCCCGGGGCCCGTCGCCGTCCGGTCTTGATTCTGTGCGCTATTCAACCCGCATCGTCAGCGACGTGAGTCCAAACTGCATCGCGCGCACATCCTCGATCTCAACAATTTTGTCAACCAATCCCCATGCCTGCGCCTCGGCAGCATCCACGCGCCGCCCAGAGACAAACATCTCCATCGCGCGCGCCTTGCCGATCAGCCGCGGCAGCCGTTGCGTACCGCCCCAACCCGTGATGATCCCAAGCGATCCACCCGGATGCGCAAACACCGCATCACGCGTCGCCGTCCGCGCATGGCACGCGAGCGCCAGATCAAGTCCGCCCCCTATGCAAAATCCCTGAATCGCCGCGACCACTCGCTTCCGGCTTCGTGCCACGTAATTCATCACCGCCTGAGCTTCGCGCGCAAATTGAAACGCCGCGGCTGGGCCCGCTCCGGCGAGTGTCGCGAGTTCGGCGATTTCCGCACCCGCAGCGAACGCCTTCTCGGTCCCAGTGATCACCGCCCCTACCAGCTTCGGCGAATGATTTAAATGCTCGATCGCGTTGGCAATCGAACTCAGCACCGAACGCTCCAGGCGCGGATACCCGTCGTTGCATTCAAGTTTAAGAATCAGACGATTGCGATCGATTCCAGTGGCGAGACGCGTGCCCACGAATGCATCACGCGGTGCGAGGAACGGCGGCCATCCGTCCGCGAATAAAATCGACGATGGCCTGTGTAGTCGTGCCGGGAAGGAAAATTTCAGCGATGCCGGATTTCTTCAGTGCGGGGATATCGGCCTCGGGAATAATGCCGCCGATCAGCACAGTTACGTCGGTCATCCCTTTTTCGCGGAGCAATTCCATCAACCGAGGGCAGAGCGTGTTGTGCGCGCCGGAAAGAATCGAAAGTCCGATCACGTCCACGTCTTCCTGTACGGCAGCGGACGCGATCATTTCCGGCGTCTGCCGCAATCCGGTGTAAATCACCTCCATGCCGGCATCGCGCAGCGCTCGCGCAATAATCTTCGCGCCGCGGTCGTGCCCGTCCAGGCCCGGCTTGGCGATCAACACTCGGATTCGCTTTTCGCTCATATGCGCAAAGAATACGCCAAATTGAAGGGCGCAGCCACACAGATGGACGCCCGACGTTCTTTTCCGGACGTGCCAAAATGTCTCACCACCACCGTAAGTTAGCCACTGCGGCCCCTCCGTGTGCTGTTTGCGGGGAGAATCCTGGCTGACATTTGGTCAGGCACTCGTGCCTGACCGGTTTAGATGAGGTTAGACAGAAACGTCTGACCCACTGGTACGATTACTGAAAATCCGTCGCGAACTCTTCGACGAGCACATTGAACTTCTCAGGGTCATCCACAAATAGCGCGTGACCGGCGCCTTCGAAAATCTCCAACTGCGCGTGCGGTATTTTCTTCTGCATGGCGGCTACGCGTCCGGCGTAAGGGCCGCTCGCCGCGCACAAAATCACCGGCTTATCGATCTTCGGCAACACCGCGCTGTAGTCCGCCTTGTACATCGCGTCTAGATCAGCGATGGCAGATTCGGTAGGCACACGCTCGGAAGCCGCAATCACCCTCACAATGAAATCCTCCGGCTGCGGCTTGTTGAACAACACGTGGCGCACGAACGCGTCGGTCTGCTGCGAGCGATTCGCGCGAATCCCATCGATGATCGCCTTGTGCTGAGCCGCTTCCTCCGCCGTAAATCCACCTGCATCGTTATCGACGAACACAAATCCCTCAACGCCGTTCGTTCCGAACTGATCGATATACGAAAGCGTTTCGGTGACAGCCATCGACCACGCCACAATCACCACCGGCGCCAGATGCAACTTGTCGATGACTTCGTGAATGTCGCGAGCGCGTGTCTGCGGATCGAGTCCCTGCGGCGTCATCGTCGACTCGCCCTGCGAACGCGGGTCGATCGCCACCACGCGAAACCGTCGCGAGAGAGCATCGATCTGCTTCTGCCAGATCCACGCGGGCATCGTCCAGCCGGGAATAAACAAAATCGTCGGTGAAGCCGTTGGCCCCGTAAGCGCGACATTTCCTTTCGTCGGCGTGGTGCCCGCGGGAAGGGGATTGCCCACCTCCGCCGTCGGCAGCGTGCGTTCCTTTCCCGCTTCGATGTAATGAATCTTCATTTTGTCCTGCACCTTAACGAATCCGCTGCGCTCTTTCGGCGTGCCCTCGTCCGCCCGTGCGGCCACCGACACACATAGTGACCCGACAGCCAGCAGCGATAGATAACGATTGAACGAACGAGCCAATTTCATCGACCAAGTCTCCCTACAACCGCGGTTCCTCGGTGAACTCTGTGTTCCGTTTTTGATTTGCTACTCTTCATTGATGAACCGCCGAACCCGTCCTTCTAAACGGCAGAATGAAAATGAATCAGCAATCCCAGCCTGCACCCCGAAAGCCGAAGGTAGGTGAGCATCACGGCTTCATGCACTGGCGCGAGAGCTTGGATCGCTTTTAACTCTACGACGATCTGGTTTCCGACCAATAAATCCACTCGATACTCCCAATCCAGTTTTTCCTGTTTCTACACAACCGGCATCGTCTTCCAACGCTCGAACGGAATTCCTCAAAGTGTCCGCTCTTGCGCCAGGCACGCCTCGGCAGCCGACTCGAGGAGGCCGGGCCCGAGCGTCCAGTGAACTTCAATCGCTGCGCCGATGATCAACACGCCGAGTGTGTTCGGGTCCATGAAGCTCTAACGCAAAGCGGAACACAGAGTTCACTGAGTTGCACAGAGACCCCGGAGGCCGAAATGCGAACTTACGTGAACGCCACTTCTTCGTACGTGCCGAAGACGTCGCGCAGCGCATCGCAAATCTCGCCGACCGTCGCATACGCCTTCACCGCGTCGTAGATGAACGGCATGGTGTTCTCCGTCCCTTCGGCGGCTTTGCGGAGCGCAGCGAGGGTTCGCACCACAGCGTCATTCGACCGTGAAGCGCGCAACGTGCGGAGCTGTTCGATTTGGCGGGCGCAGACCGTATCGTCGATCTGCAGAATTTCGATACCTTTGTCGTCGCCGACGTAGTCGTTCACGCCGACGATGATCTTTTCCTTGCGATCCACGGCCATTTGATAGTTGTACGAGGCCTCGGCGATTTCGCGCTGCGGATAAGCGCGTTCGATCGCCGCCACCATTCCGCCCAGCGCGTCGATCTTATGGATGTAATCCCACGCGCCGGCTTCGACTTCGTTGGTCAGCGCTTCGACGAAATACGAACCGCCCAGCGGATCGGCCGTATTCGTTACGCCGCTTTCGTGCGCGATGATTTGCTGTGTTCGCAGCGCCAGCGTCGCCGCAAATTCGGTCGGCAATGCCCACGCTTCATCGAGCGAATTCGTGTGCAAGGATTGCGTGCCGCCCAGCACCGCTGCCAACGCCTGCAGCGCCGTGCGCACCACGTTGTTCATCGGCTGCTGCGCCGTCAGCGAGCAGCCCGCCGTCTGCGTGTGGAAACGCAGCGCCCACGCGCGCGGATTTTTCGCGCCAAACCGTTCCACCATCGTCTCGTGCCAGATCCGGCGTGCGGCACGGTACTTGGCGATTTCTTCGAAAAAGTCACTGTGCGCATTGAAGAAAAACGAAAGCCGCGGCGCAAAATCGTCCACGTTCATCCCGCGGCGCACGCCCCAATCCACGTACTCGATTCCATCGCGCAGCGTGAACGCCAATTCCTGAATCGCCGTCGAGCCCGCTTCGCGAATGTGGTATCCGCTGATCGAAATCGGATTGAACTTCGGCGTGTGCTTCGCACCAAATTCAAATGTATCCACCACCAGGCGCATCGACGGTTCCGGCGGGTAGATGTATTCCTTCTGCGCGATGTATTCCTTCAGGATGTCGTTTTGCAGCGTGCCCGAAATTTTCTTCCAGTCGGCGCCCTGCTTTTCCGCGACCGCCAGATACATCGCCCAGACTACCGACGCCGGGGAATTAATCGTCATCGACGTCGTCACATCGGCCAGCGGAATCTGATCGAACAAAACTTCCATGTCGGCCAGCGAACTGATCGCCACGCCGCACTTGCCCACTTCGCCCTCGGAAAGCGCGTGATCGGCGTCGTAACCCATCAGCGTCGGCAAATCGAACGCGACCGAGAGTCCGGTCTGGCCTTGCGACAGCAAATAGCGAAACCGCGCGTTGGTGTCTTGCGCCGTGCCAAAGCCGGCGAACTGCCGCATGGTCCAAAGTTTTCCGCGATACATCGTCGAATGAATTCCGCGCGTGTACGGCGGTTCGCCAGGCAGTCCTAGGTCTTTTTCAGGACTCCAGTTCGGCAGATCGGCTTCGGTGTAAAGCCGGCGAATCGGATAGTTGGAAACCGTGGTGAATTCAGCGGCGCGTTCCGGGGATTTTGCGAGTGTTGGTTCGAGGGTGTTGCGTTCCCAGGCTAGCTCAGCAGCCGACGGCTTGCGCGTCGCTTCGATCGTCTCGACCGGGGCTGCCTTGCCCTTCGCGCCGCCAATGTCGGATGTCTTGTGGGCCATCGCTGCACCTCGCACCCGCCGCGCTAACGCACGCACGGATCGATGCTAACGCCCATTCTATGAGAACCTCACGAGGCCAGCAATGCCTGCTCGCGCGACCACGGCGTAATGAACAACCAATTTGGCTGAGAGCTGCGCGGGCAGTGCGTGCCGAACGCCGGTTACTTCGCTCCCTCTCGGTTGCTGCTGTTGTCGGGCGTACCTGGAATCAACGGAGCCTGCTGCACTTTGCCTCGCAGCGCGTCGGAGACGGTGATGTGGCTTACTTCGAGGGTGCGTCCCATGGCCTGGTTGAAGTTCACCAGAGCTTCTTCGAGGTTTGCCTGTGCGCGCAGCGCGGTACCTTGCGCCGACGTCAAGTCTCTGGATCGCAGCACGACGTTGTAGCTCGTCGATGACCCTAGCTGATATTTCTTCTGCTCCGCGTCGAGCGTTTGCTGCGCCAGGTCCCGAGCTTTCGAAGCCGCCGCCACCTGGGCACGATCCTGCTGCAGGGCGATCAGCGCGTTGCGGACGTTGATCACAATCGTGTTTTCCGTCTGGCGTTTCTGCACTTCCTGCTGGCGCTCGTCGAGTTGCGCGCGGGCGCTATTTGCTTGGGCAGCGCGGTTCCGGATCGGTAACGTCAGGTTCAGTCCCACCGAGTACGTTGGAAAATCGTTCGAGAACAAGCTGCTCAGCGCGCCGCCGAGGCCGCCTTTGGTAATTGTCTCCGCGGTGTTGTACGCCGTCGGTTCGCCGGCGTACACCGGAACCCCGCCAATCAGCACAGGCGTTCCGTTGCCTTCGAGCAGTGGCGAGTTCAAGTCGGGGGCAAACGCCGTGCCCGTCTGCGAAATGTTCACGGCGTTTCCGTTCAGCCCTTGCACGCTGTATTGCACATAGGCATTCAGAGAAGGCAACAGGGCATTGTTGGTGGCCTTCACTTCGATATTTGCGTTCTTCAGATTCAGATCGGCTTGGAACAATTCTGGCCGCTTGCTCCACGCCTCCTGCACGGCATCCTGCAGTGCGATATTTTCGACGGCGTCCGGCGTGGAAATCGGCGTGGTCGGAACAATCTCGATTCCCGCCACATCCTTCGCCATCAAACCCTTAGCGATGTCGTTTAGTAGAACGGTCTCCTGTTGCAACTTCGTGGTCTGTGCGACGATCAGGTTCTGCTGGTCGGTGGCCAGCTGCGATTCCGCGGTGAGCACGTCCAGCGGAGCCATGGTTCCGATCTCGAGCTGTTTTTTGTTGTCTTCGTAGAGCTTTTGCGAAACGCCCACGGCCGCTTCCTGCACTTTTACATTGCCGCGGTCGTACACCAGTTCCCAGTAATCGTTCGAGGTCTGCGTCACCGTAGCGATCACTTGCTGCGCGAACTGCGAGTTCGCCACTTTAATCGTGTTTTTCGCTTCGATGATGTAGCGCGTGTTCGGCAGAATTCCGAAACCGTTGAGCAACGGTTGCGACAAGGTTGCCGTCAGCACCGGGTTCACGGCCGGGTTGAAGAACACCGACGGCGAATTCGTCGAAGTTCGCGGCGTATCAAGGGTGACCGACAAATTTGTTCCGGTGTGGAATCCCTGCGAATAGCCTAGATCGACGAACGTGTCATTCGACGTCAGACCGAGAATCGTCGATGAGCCGGTACCCGAAGTGAACGGGTTGTTAATCGGAAAGTTCCCGTGCGACCAGCCAAACGATGCAGTCACCAGCGGATCGAACGACACCGCCGGACCCGAACCAAGCACGACCTGCTGCGTGCTGCCAGACTGCGGTACTCCGCCCGCCTTCGCCAGTAGCAGTTGGGTCTCGGCGATCCACGGCGTGAACCGCACCAGGCTGATATTCAAGTTGTTCTCAAGCGCCAGCGAAATCGCGTCGTCCAGGCTGAGCATTAGCTTGCCATCCTGAATCAGTTGATCGATGCGGGGCGTATTTGTCAGCATCGGCTCGGGAATGCCCAGCGGTGTATAAGGCGCTATCAGATTCGGGAACGCGCGCTTGCCGCCGGAATAGTCAGGGCCCAGGCTCAAGCGTAAGTCGCGATCAGGTGCGCTCGCCGTCGCGCTCGCCGCCGGTTGAGGGGCGCTCTGTGGCTGCGCCTGCGCCGGTGTGGCAGACTGGTTTTGCTGCTGCTGTTGGCTTTGGGCGTTTTGCGCATCCGCAAATACGGGCGAGACGACCAGCGAAGCCATCGTCAACATCGCTGCAGCCGCGTGCATGAGCCTTCGGTTCATCGTGTTTTTCTCTCCCCAGAAACCCTGAAACTCAGAAATTCGGACTTTCAATGGCCGTTGTTCACCTATTCAAACGCACGAGCAGGGTAGTTTGTTTCAAGATATGCGAATTTATGCACAGCGACGGCCAGCCTATCCGTTTGAATATAGACGGTTAAACCGGAAATACGTCTCGCAGGATGTTCATTTTCGGACATTGCCGTACGTTTGCGGACAGCAACTTTCCCCACCACCCAACGCATAACTGAGGCGAAAGTTTAGCATCGCGCCAAACGTATGACAATTAAAGGTGGTCCGACGGTCGCATCCGGTTGACACTTCTTGCCGCCGCGCACTACCATGCACCGTCTCCCAATGAACCGCCCTTCGCTCGCCGAACGTCTGCGCTTGAAAATGGTCGCGCGCGCTGTCGCCTCGATTTGCTACCTGGGGTTCGTAATCGCTATTTCGAGTTCTGCGTTACTCGCTCAGTTTCAGGTGCCTGCGAAGCCAGCCGCGTACGTGAACGACTATGCGAACGTCCTCAGCCCGGCAGCCAAGACGCAACTCGAAGCGCTCTGCACCGAAATCAACGACAAAGCCAAGGCCCAGATATTCATCGTGACCGTGAAGACCACGGGCGACACACCTATCGAGGACTACTCGATTAATTTAGCCACGAAGTGGAAAGTCGGCCCGAAGGATTCTTCGAGCGGCATCCTGATTCTCTACGCGATTGACGATCATAAAAGCCGCGTCGAAGTCGGTTACGGCTTGGAGCCTATCCTGACCGACGGGAAAACCGGCGATTTTATGCGCGAAGCCGTGCCCAGTATGCGTAACCAGGATTACAGCGGGGCGCTAATTCTGGTAACTCGCCGAATTGCGGATGTGATCGCGCAGGATCGCGGGATCACGTTGACTGGCGGCTCACTGCCGGGCGCTGCGCGTCCGAGTAATCAAGGTCACGACGTCGGGGGCCTCGGCACGTTAATTACGCTCGGCTTTATCATTTTCTTTTTGTACATGTTGATGAAGCGGGGTGGTGGCGGACCTTCCGGGCGCGGCGGTTCGGGATGGTGGGTCGGTCCCATGATCGGCGGAATGCTCGGCGGCGGTGGCGGCGGTGGAGGGTGGGGCGGTGGTGGAGGAGGATTCGGCGGTGGATTTGGCGGTGGCGGCGGCGGTTCGTTTGGCGGTGGTGGGGCGACCGGAAGTTGGTAACGTTTCGCTTAAGTTCGAATTCATAAGGCGGAAAATCTCGAAGTAAGTTCGCAAAGGTCGTGCAATGGAAGCCAAGCTCACAGATCTCGTCAATCGTCTAAAATCCAGCGCCAGAGAAAACCTCCGCGCCGTCGTCCTCTACGGCTCGGCGGTCACCGGAGAATTCCGCGCAGGCCACTCCGACCTCAACGTTTTGTGTCTGGTGAACTCAGCGCGCTCGACCGACCTCGAACACCTGCACGCCGCCGCCGAGTGGTGGGTCCGCCAGGGAAACATGGCGCCGATGATTTTCACACTCGAGGAACTTCACCGCTCCGCGGACGTTTTCGCCATCGAGCTGCTCGACATCAAGCGCCATCACCGCATTCTGCATGGCGACGATTTCCTCACCGACTTCGAAGTTCCCATGGGCCTGCATCGCTTGCAAGTCGAGCGCGAACTCCGCTCGAGCCTGATCCGTCTGCGACAGGGAATCGTGGCCGCGCCGCTCAGCAACCGCGATCATCTGGGAATTATGACCCAATCGATCTCGGTCTTCTGCGCTCTGTTTCGGCATGCACTGGTTGCGCTGGGCGAGCCGCTTCCCGCCACCAAGCACGATGCCGTTGCCGAAGTTGCTGCTGCTACTGGCGCCGACCCGTCCGCGTTTTACGCAATCCTGGAACTCCGCCAGGGCAAACGAAAAAAGAGCGACATCGATGTGGAAGCGTCGCTGCACGCTTATCTCGAATTTGTGGAAGTGGTAACGAATGAAGTGGATCGGCGACTTGACGCGACGTAAACCCTGAAACGAGCCAGCGTTTTGCGATCCTGTTGACGCTGGATTTGAAAGCTCGGCTGCATTTAATGCACCTTTCGGAGGAAGAAAATGAAAGTCATTCTAGGTTTAGTAGCTGTCGTACTCGTGATCGCGTTGATCGCCGGCGGCCTGTACGTGAGCGCCAAAAACCAAATCGTCACCATGGACGAGCAAGTGAAGTCCAACTGGGCGCAGGTGGATGTGGTCCTGCAGCGCCGCGCCGATTTGATTCCCAACCTCGTGGCCACCGTGAAAGGCTACGCCACGCATGAGGAGAAAGTGTTCGACGACGTCGCCCAAGCTCGGGCCGCTTTGATCGGCGCCAAGACTCCGACCGACAAGATCGCCGCCAACGGCGCTCTCGATAGCGCCATCAGCCGTTTGCTCGTCTTGCAGGAGGCGTACCCGAATTTGAAGGCCGACCAGGGTTTCTTGCGACTGCAGGATGAATTGGCGGGAACCGAGAACCGAATCGCCGTCGAGCGCAAGCGATACAATGACTCCATTCAGGCCTACAACACGTTCATCCGCCAATTCCCCAACAGTATTTTTGCAAGTTGGGCGGGATTCAAGACCAACGACGCATACTTCAAAGCCAACGAAGCCTCGAAGGAAGCTCCGAAAGTACAATTCTAGAGAATTACTTGCGCTGCTCGCGCGCCCGGCGGGATCTATTTTCGTCCCGCGGGTGGCTGGAAAGCGTTCGGCGCGGCGGATCGAGTTCCTTCGCCGGGGCGTTTGCGTTCCGAGGCGTCCCAATTGTCCGGCGGAAACGCGATCCGCCAGAACTTCGGCGACGGCTCCAGAAACTCAAATCCCACCTGAGATCGATTTCCCTCCGCCAATCCCACAAACGCAACTTTGCAGGGTAGCTCCTCCGAGGTCTTTTTATTGATTATGGAAATTCGTTCGCCCTGCGCCGGCGCCGCGTTCATCAGCATCAAGCCGCCCGTGCTGTTCACGACCGTGGTCGTCGTCTCTTCCTCAAACGGTGTGTCGCCGCGTTTGCCGCGAACCAACACCGAGATCGCGATGTGAACCCGATGGGATCGACGTTGCTCTCCGAACGATCTCGGAATGGTGATCATTGCTTTGAACCTCAAGGACGTCGCGCGCGCCTCTGTTGCATGGATCGGTAGAGGCGTCGCCAACTGTAAGCGACCTCGATACTATGCACCATCCGGCCGCCACTCGCCGAATGTTAATCGCCGGTGAATCCTGGCGCCCCGCCTTGACCGCCGCTCGCCTCCCGCGCTACGCTCGTCTTACCAGTTCTTCGAAATGTTCCGGGAGGCTTCGCGTCCGCGAATCTTGATGAAACAGACCGTGCGCCTAGATGGGGGCATCAACGAACTGTTCGGCACCCTCGACGAAAACCTGAAACTCTTCGAATCTGCTCTGCATGTAACCACTCGCCTGCGTGACCACGATCTGGAAATTGAAGGCGCACAACTGCAAGTCGAGCGCGCCGCCCAAATCCTCGGCGAATACAATCAGCGCATCCGTCAGGGCCGCATCCCGGACAGCCAAGAAGTGAAATCGCTTCTACGCATCGCCACCGCCGAATCCACACCGAGTCCCCGCGGCGCGTTTTCCCCGTCGCACACCAAATCATTCGGCAAAAAGGTTCTCGCGCCGAAAAGTGCCAACCAAAAGTTATACATGGAAGCGCTTGAGCGCTTTGACATGGTGTTTTCGATCGGTCCCGCCGGCACCGGCAAGACGTACCTCGCCGTCGCCATGGCCGTGACCGCGCTGCTTTCAAAGCAAGTGAATCGTATCATTCTCGCGCGTCCGGCTGTCGAAGCAGGCGAACGCCTCGGTTTTCTGCCCGGCACGCTGCAGGAAAAAGTCGATCCGTACATGCGGCCGTTGTACGACGCGCTTCACGATTTGCTCGAAGCCGACAAGCTCGAAAATTTCATAGAAAAGGGAATCATTGAAGTCGCTCCGCTGGCTTTCATGCGCGGCCGCACGCTAAATGATTCATTCGTGATTCTTGACGAAGCGCAGAACACCACCAGCGAACAGATGAAAATGTTCCTCACGCGTTTGGGATTCAATTCGAAAGCAGTCATCACCGGAGACGTAACCCAGATCGATTTGCCGGATTCGCGCCGCTCCGGCTTGATCGAAGCCATCGAGATCGTCAGCAACATCGAAGGCATTACGTTCGTGTACTTCGACGAGCACGACGTCGTGCGCCACAGCCTCGTCCAACGCATCATCAAGGCCTACGACGACCACGCGGCCACACATTCTCATCACAAAAGCCGCTTCGCTGCCATCGGACGCCCATCCGAAAAGAATCCGCGACCGTAGGACCATCGCGATGATCCTGAACCGCCAGCGCCACGTCCGCATTTCCATTTCCCGTTTGGAGAAGTTTCTCGCCGCCGCACAGAAGCGGTTGGGCGTCGCCGCTTCAAGTTTGACGGTCGCGCTGGTGTCCGACGCTGAGATTGCTCGCTGGAATCGCAGCTATCGTGGAAAAAATAAGCCGACCGATGTATTGTCCTTCCCAGTGGAAGACGAGGCCGCGGCAAAAGGCAACTTCGTTAAGCAGCGCTCCCGTCGGCGCACGACTCGATCGGCCGCGCGTGGCGACTACCTCGGCGACATTGCGATCGCCCCCAGAGTTGCGCGCAAAAACGCCGAAGAATTCGGCCGTACATTCGAAATTGAAATGCGGATCCTGATCCTTCACGGGATTCTGCACCTGATGGGTTACGACCACGAAACCGACACCGGCCAAATGGAACGCCGCGAAAATCGCCTCCGCCGCGAATTAGGACTCGCCTAAGCCATGCCGATCTTTCTCTACTCCGCTGGAATCCTGGCGCTCACCTCCGGCCTGGTCGTCTTTTCCTATCTCGATCGTGTGTACCGCGAACTGGGCCGCGTCGTCGCCGGTCGAGTCCGTGAACACCTCGAATCCTTCGAAGCGAACATCGAACCGCGCCTGCACATGGAGCGCCGCCGCGCGGCGCTCGCATTCAGCCTGCTCACGCGCTTGTGGCTTGTTCTGGTCGCGGCTTTAACGGCGCGGGGTGTTTTGTTTTTCGTACCCGGCACATGGGAAGCAGCGCTGGAAATGATTTTCTTCCTGGGCGCCGAAGTCATCGTTGCCATGCAGTTCCTGCCCGCGCTCTTGATTGCGCGCGCTTCTGGAAACTGGGTTTCGCCGTTTGTTCCGGTTGTGCGCGCGTTTCAGATTTTGATTTGGCCGGTGCAGGCCGTGCTCGAGCTTTTTATTTCGGTTCTGCATCTCTCGGACGAAGCGGAATCGGCGACGCCGGCCGAAGATCAGCAACAGGCCATCGAAGCGTTCGTCGATGCCGCCACCGAAGAGGGAATTATCGAGCAGGACGAAGCGCGCCTCATCGAATCGGTCGTCGAGTTTGGCGACAAGCGCGTGCGCGACGTGATGACGCCGCGTCCCGATGTGATCGCGATTCGCGCTTCCGCCACACTGGAAGAACTCGGCGAACTGGTCGTCGATACGAAATTTTCCCGCATTCCCGTATTCGAAAGGACGCTCGACGACATTGTCGGAATCGTCGTAGCGCGCGACATGCTGGAGATTTCCGACAGGGAAGCGACTCATCGTACCGTTCGCGAATTGATGCGGCCTTCGTTTTTCGTCCCCGAAACGAAATTCGGCTCCGAACTGCTGAAAGACATGCAGCGGAAAAATCAGCAGATGGCCATTGTAATCGACGAGTACGGGCTCATGGCCGGAGTTGTCACCATCGAAGACCTCGTCGAAGAGATTGTCGGCGAGATCGGTGAAGAAGATCGCGCACCTGCGCCAGACGTCGTTCGCGAACCGGGCGGCTCGCTGGTGATCCGCGGCAGCGTGCAACTGGACAAAGTGGGCGAACTTTTCGGCGTGAAGCTCGATGCCGGAATGCAGCACTCTGCCGCGACGACAATCGCGGGCCTGCTAAACAGCGTCGCTGGACACGTTCCACGCACTGGAGAAGTCGTCGAAGCCGACGGCCTTCGCTTCGAAGTCCTCGAATCCAACCAACGCAAAGTTCTCCGCGTCCGAGCCCGCCCCCTCGAATTGCCAGCCACCACTCCGACCGGGCAACCACCTCGCTCCTAGCCCAGGCTATCGCACGTAGCTCAGGCAATCATGCCTGAGTGCATGCCACCTCAGCGGGTCTCAGGTTGAGCCATGTCAGCCCGAAGAAAA